>Ga0307478_10001279_pt1 | contig 22204 bp, 19 predicted proteins | sample atmos_gasesECM4C_2_FD_203713 | JGI IMG/M metagenome (GOLD analysis project Ga0307478, IMG submission 203713) | Hardwood forest soil microbial communities from Morgan-Monroe State Forest, Indiana, United States - atmos_gasesECM4C_05 | ecosystem: Environmental > Terrestrial > Soil > Temperate... | reverse complement strand
CCAACTCGGCGGTGATCGATCTCTTCGGCGTCGACGGGAAGAGCGGCGAAGTGGTTCTGGCGATGAACGAGCCGCGGCCCTGGGACGGCTCGGACGGGCGGCTCCATGAATTGCAGGAGAAATTCAACGCTTACGTTTCATTCCTTCTGGATGGCGAGATGAACGCGGCCCATCCGGAACTGGCCGGCAAACCGGCTCGCATCGAGCTTCGTTGCGACTACATGCCGGACGAGCGTGCTCTCGGGTTGCTAAATCTGATCCACGATCAGATCGCGTTGCAGGACATCAAGATGGAGGTGGTAGTGGTACAACAAGGGTGCGGAGAAGGCTGCACCGGTCACTAATACTTCAAGAACGAAACGACCGGCGTCGATTCCAGCTTCTGTCGACCGTGCAGAAACTCGAGCTCGATCAGAAACTGCGCCTCGAGCAAAACGCCGCCGACTTTCCGGATGAGCGTCGCCGCCGACGCAGACGTTCCACCAGTCGCGAGCAGATCATCGATCAGGACAATCTTCTCTCCGCGCTCGATCGCATCGACGTGCAATTCCATTTCGGCTTCGCCATACTCCAGCGAGTACTTCGCGCTTTCGGTTTTGTAAGGCAGCCGCCCTTTCTTCCGCAACGGCACGAAACCAATTCCCAAATCGTAGGCAACGGCCGCTCCGAAAAGAAACCCGCGTGCATCGATCCCCACGATCTTATCGATCTGCTTGCCGCGGCAATGCTCGAGGAATGCTTCTATCGCGGTGCGGAAAAGTTTTCCGTTGCCGAGGATCGGCGTGATGTCCTTGAAGATAATTCCCTTCTTTGGAAAATCCGGCACGTCGCGCACCGCGGCGCGCAGTTTTTCGATCGATTCAGAAGACATCGCCGGGACGCTAGCGGGTCGCTCGGAAAGGTCAACGGGCGGGGCATTGCATTTGGCCTTGGAGCGTCCTTAACTGTTCCGATGATGAAACGATTTTTTTCGCTGATTGCTGTTGTTGCCATCGCCGGCGTGGGTGCGGTCCGAGCGGCCGAACCAGCCGCCACGCCGGAGGATAGCATTCGCAATTTCTATCGTTGGTATGTGACCAACCTGGTGGCCAATCGCGATCCAATGAAACAACGGGGCGAGCTGAAGCGTTACGCCACGGAGCGATTGTTGAAGGAGATCGACAAAATGGAAAAGGGCCCGGACGGCCTCGACGGCGATTACTTCGTCGATGCGCAGGATTTCGACCCGCTCTGGGCCAAGCGCATCTCGATCTCCGATGTGCAAACCCGCGGCGACAAGAGCAAGGCGCATGTGCTCCTGGATGGTTCCAAAGGGATGCAGAAAAAACTACTCGTCCACCTGGTGAAGGACGGCGGTACCTGGAAAGTCGATAAGGTTCAGGGGCGCGATTAGCCGCCTCTTTGCGAGAATTGCCAAGGGCGAGCCGCCCTTCTAAGCTGGGTGCTCCCGATGGACCGGCAGATTCTCTTTATCTCTACGTTGTGTTTTCTCGTGGCGGTCGCACATACGCTGGCGACGCTGCGTGACGGCGTTTTTCGCCCGCGTCGCTTCAATTTTTTCGCGATCGCGCTTGGGTTCGCGTTGCAAAGCGCGTTCCTGTCGATTCGCGGCCACGCGCTCGGCCGCTGTCCAATCACGAACCTCTTCGAAGTGTTTGTCTTTCTCGCCTGGTCGGTGGCGTTGATTTATTTGGTCGTCGGTCCGGCTTATCGGCTTTCGCTCATGGGCGCTTTTACCGCGCCGCTGGTCTTGCTCATTCAAAGCTTCGCGCTCCTCGCCCCGATCGATATTCGACATCCGATTCGATTGGCGGTGAATCCATGGCTCGAGTTCCACGCTTCGATGTCCATGATCGCCTACGGCGCGTTCGCTCTCGCCTGCGTCGCGGGCGTCATGTATCTGGTGCAGGAGCGGCAACTCAAGACGCACCATTTGCATTCGATCTTTTACCATCTCCCGCCGCTCACGAATCTTTTCTCGGCGCTCATCCGGCTTCTCTGGCTCGGCTTCGCTCTGTACACGGCGGGATTGGTGAGCGGGTTCTTCACTGGCGAACCCTTGCCTCGGGTGAAGATGATTTCCGCATTCGCCGTCTGGATTTTTTACGGCGTGATCCTGCAAGGCCGGCATTGGCACAGGCTCGCGCCGAAGCGGATTGCGACGCTCTGCATTCTTGCCTTTAGCGCCGCCGTCTCGGTGCTGTGGGCGATCAACTTCGTTTCGCAAACCCGCCCGACCTGATGATGAACCTGTTCTGCGTCGGCCTCAGCCACCACACCGCGAACGTAGAAACGCGCGAGCGCTACGCCGGCGTTTGCTCTGAGGAAGCGCTACGAAGTGTCAGCGGCTGCTCGGAAGCGCTTATCCTCGCGACCTGCAATCGAGTTGAAATTTACGCGTCGGCCGACCAGGCGATCGCGACCAAAGAAGTCCTGCGCGCCCTGCAACAGTGCGGTGCGGGAGAAATAGAAAACGCCGACGCGTTTTATCGCTACGATGGCGACGCGTGCGCCGCGCATCTGTTTCGAGTCGTGGCCGGACTGGATTCGATGGTGATCGGCGAGACCGAAATCGTGGGGCAGGTGAAGAAGGCGTATGCGGACGCGCGCGAATCGGGAAGCGCCGGGCCGTTGTTGCACCGGGTTTTTCAGCGGGCGTTTCGCGTCGCCAAGCACGTGCGGAGCACGACCGACATCACGCGCGGCGCAGTCTCGGTCGGCTCGGTGGCGGTCGATCTCGCGGTAAAGATCTTCGGCGATTTGCGCGAGCGGAGCGTGCTCATTCTCGGTGCCGGTGAGATGAGCGAACGGACGGCGCGTGCCCTGAATTCCCGCGGGGTAAGCGACATTCGGGTGAGCAACCGATCTTTCGAGCGCGCGGAAAATCTGGCGGCATTGGTGCATGGCCGCGCCGTGGCGTTCGATGAGTGGACCGCGCAATGCCGCGAAGTCGACATCCTGATCTCATCCACGTCGGCTGATGAGCCGTTGCTGACGCCCCAGCTTTTGGCGCCGATGCTCCGCGGCCGCACAGACCGGCCGCTTTTTATCATCGATATCGCAGTGCCGCGCGATGTCGCTCCGGAAGTGAACGAGATGGAGGGCGTTTATCTTTATGATATCGATTCCCTCCAATCGATCGCCGAGCAATCGCTCGCGATGCGGCGACAACAGATTTCCTCGGCGGAAAAGATCATCGCCGATCATGTCGCGGATTTCGCGACGCGTTTTGGCGGGGGCAGGTCCGCAACTGCGTCGCCGGCTTCGAGCGTCCTAAGCGACACTCGGATGCGGGCGTCCGAACTTTAGCGGCGCTCTATGAGCGCCGATGGTTCACCGGGAAATTCGATCGGCGGTCATAGACTGCCGCTACACCCAATCATTCTCGGTTCGCGCGGCAGCGAACTGGCGCGCCGGCAGACGGCGATGGTGGTTGAGGCTCTGCGGCGGCTGTGGCCAGAGCTGAAAATCGAAACGCAAATTATTTCCACGCGCGGTGACGTGCGGACGGCGGAGCCGCTTGATCCGCGCGCCGGGCGTAAAGGTCTTTTCACGGGCGAAATCGAGAGGGCGCTGCAAGCCGGCGAAATAAACCTGGCCGTCCACAGTGCGAAGGATTTGCCGAGCGAGATGACCACCGACTTGGAAATCGGTGCCGTGTTGCCGCGGGCCCGGGTCGAGGATGTTTTGATCGGTAAGACAGCGTCCGCAACCCGCCGCCTTATCGCGACCGGGAGCGTGCGACGCCAACACCAGGTGCGCTGGAAATTTCCCGGCGTGGAAGTCATCGACTTGCGCGGGAATGTTGCGACGCGTTTGCGAAAATTCATACAGAGCGACTGGGAGGCGATCGTGTTGGCGCGGGCAGGCCTGGAACGATTAGGGTATGAGCTTTCTCGCGGTTCGTTCGACTTCGAGGGAGGCTCCCTTCAGGCTCAGCCACTCTCGTGCGACGACTTTCTTCCGGCGGGCGGGCAGGGGACCATTGCGCTGCAGGTGCGGAGCGACGACGAGGCCGCGAAAAGGATTGCGGCCGCGGTCAACGATCAAAAGACGCTCTGGTGTCTGCGAGCAGAACGCGAATTTCTGCGGTTGCTCGAGGGCGATTGCGGCTCGCCCGTTGGAGTTCTCGCGACGATTGCCGGTTCGAGCATGACTTTGCGCGCGCAAGTTTTCGAGCCGTCTCGCGTCGAACCGCGCACCGCCCGGGTGGAAGGTGAAGCCCCATCCGCACTCGAATTGGCTGGGGAATTACGGGAGGCGATTAATGGCTGAGAAAACGAAGCCCGGGAAGTGTTTCCTCGTCGGCGCCGGCCCCGGCGATCTGGGATTGGTGACATTGCGGGCGAAGGAGTGCATCGAGCGGGCTGAGGTCATCGTCTACGATTACTTGTGCAATCCGGAAATGCTGCGCTGGGCGCCGGAAAACGCCGAGCTGATTTTCGCGGGAAAGAAGGCGGGCGCGCACACACTGACGCAAGATGAAATCAATGCGTTGCTTGTCGAAAGAACGCGCGCCGGGAAGCAGGTCGTTCGGTTAAAAGGCGGCGATCCGTTCCTGTTCGGCCGCGGCGGGGAAGAAGCGCAGGCGCTCGCCGAGGCCGGATTGCCATTTGTCATTGTTCCCGGTGTCAGCTCGGCGATTGCGGGCCCTGCCTACGCGGGGATACCGGTCACGCATCGCGGCAAGAATTCGCACGTGACCTTTTTCACGGGGCACGAAGACCCGGAAAAATCCGGGAGCGCGATCGACTTCGGCGCGCTCGCGAAGCTGGGCGGCACGCAAGTGATGTTGATGGGCGTCGAGCGGATCGAAGCGATCGCGCGTGAGATGCTGGCGAACGGGATGCGCAAGGATTTGCCGGTGGCGCTGATTCGGTGGGCGACGACCGGCCGGCAGGAAACGCTGGTCGGAACTCTGGAGAACATCGCGGAACGCGTTGTCGCCGAAGGATTCGCCGCGCCGGCGATCGCGGTTTTTGGCGACGTCGTGGCGCTCCGCAAACAGTTGAATTGGTTCGAGGATCGCCCGCTCTTCGGCAAACGGATCGTCGTTACCCGGACCCGGGCGCAAGCGGGCGTTTTAACCGAGCAACTACGTGGCCTCGGTGCGGACGTGATTGAGTTGCCGACGATTCGGATCGAGCCGCCCACCGACGTGCGAGCGTTCGCTGAGCTGGTCCAGGACGCGCACGCTTACGATTGGATCGTGTTCACGAGCCCGAACGGCGTGAACGCGTTCTTCGACCTCTTTTACAAACTCTACGACGACGCGCGCGAGATCGGCGGGGCGAAGATCGCGGCGATCGGTCCCGCCACGGCGCAGCGGATCAAGGATTTCCGCATCCACGTTGACCTGCAACCGGAGGAATTCGTGGCCGAATCGCTGGTGCGCGAATTCCGCAGGGAAGGCGGGATCGAGAATCTGCGCGTGCTGGTCGCGCGGGCCGAGCAGGCGCGGGATTTGCTTCCCAGGGAACTAACGGCTTTGGGAGCTATTGTGGACGAAGGGTTCGCCTACCGCACGGTCCCCGAAACGCGCGACGATACCGGCGCGCGGCGCCGGTTATTGGAGGAAGGCGCAGATTTGATCACTTTTACCAGCTCATCCACAGTCGAAAATTTTCTGGCGCTCGGGTTGCCGTGGCCGGCCAAGATGCGGGTCGCGAGCATCGGGCCGATCACGTCGAAGACGGCGCGCGATCGCGGACTGAAAGTCTCGATCGAGGCGCGGCGTCATGATATCCCTGGATTAGTCGAGGCGATCCGCGAATTTTTTTCCGCTCAATGAAAAGTTCGACAGAGATCAACGTCACGGATGAGTTTGCCTCGGCGATGCAGCAACTGAGCGCCGAAGCGGAGAAAACGTTACCCGAGAACGAGCGGGATGGAGCTCGCAACGCCGAGCAGCTTGCCCAGATCCTCGAGGAAGTGCGGACGCTGAACGGGCGGATGACGAGCTTCGAGGAGGCGGTGGTGGGCCGGCTCGAAAAGCTGGAGAACGCCGAGAAGAACGATTTCGCCGAGCAGCTCCGCCGAATGGATGAGCACATGGTCGCGCTCCGGAACACCGAGACCGTGAACCAGCGGCTCTTCGATTCGCTCCACGACGAATTGATCAAGTATCGCGATAATTTTCTGCACGAATCGCTCCAGAAACCGTTCATCCGCGATCTCGTGATCTTGTTCGACGATTTGAGCGCGCTGTTGTCCCAGCTCCAAACCGCGATGGAGGCGAGTGAAGGAAAGCGCGGCGCCCTCGCCCAATGGCGCGATAATCTGGAGAACGCGATCCATTCGCTCACGGAGATTTTGCACCGGATGGAAGTGAGCGAGATCGAACCCAGGGAAGTCGTCGATCGGGCTTTCCACCGCGTTATCAGCTATGAGCCGGCGGACTTCGCGGAAGAGGACGGCCAGATCGTGATGCGGGTGAAACGCGGCTTTCTCTGGCGCGACCAGGTGTTGCGGCCGGAAGAAGTAGTCGCGAAACGGTTTACGTAGCCGCGGGGAAAGCCCTCCGCGCCGCCTGTAAAGATACCGAGATTTGCCCTCGGGCGGGGGCATGGAAATTGCACGTGCTATGCGTGCTTGAACCCACGCTTCTCCTAACTGCCGAAATGACTCAACCCATGACTCGCCGAAAAGTAGTCGGAATCGACCTCGGAACGACGTTCTGCGCCATGGCGCACATCGATCCCTATGGCAAACCGCAAATCATCCCGAACACGGAAAGCGAACGCCTTACGCCTTCCGTAATTCTTTTCGATGGCCCGACCGTCATTGTCGGCACTCTGGCGAAGAACAATTCCGTCGCGGAAGCCGAGCGGATTGTGGATTTCGTGAAACGCGAGATGGGAAAACCGAAGGAGCAGTTCCAACGAGAGTTCAACGGCAAGATCTATTCGGCCGAGGAGCTCTCGGCGCTGATTCTGCGAAAGCTCAAAGCGGACGCCGAGAAATACCTCAAGGAACCGGTGACCGATGCCGTCATCACGGTGCCAGCCTATTTCAACGACGCCGAACGCACCGCGACGATCACGGCGGGGCAATTGGCCGGCTTGAATGTTCTCCAAATCATCAACGAACCCACCGCGGCCGCGGTGGCCTATGGCCTCGACAAGCTCGACGAAGATCAGACCGTTTTCGTGTTCGATCTCGGTGGCGGTACCTTCGACGTGACCATCATGCGGATCGAGGGGCATGGCATCCAGATGCTGGGCACGAATGGCGACCATCGGCTCGGCGGCAAGGATTGGGATGACGTGATCGTGAACCACGTCGCCGAGGAATTCGACCGGGCGCATGGCGAAAACCCGCTGCTCGATCTGCAAAGTTACCAGGACCTCCAAAGCCGCGCGCTCGCTGCGAAGATTCAGCTTTCCAGCCGGCCCCGGACGGCGATTGTCCACAGCCACAACGGCAAGAGCGTGAAGGTGGAGCTGACGCGCGAAGAATTCGAGCTCAAGACCCGGCACCTCGTGGAGAAGTGCAAGACGATCTGCGAAATGGTGCTCCAGGAAGCGAAGATGGAATGGCGCGACATCAACAAGGTGTTGCTCGTCGGCGGAATGACGCGGATGCCGATGGTGCGCGAGATGGTGGCCGGCCTTTCTTCGGTTCCGCTCGTGGACGACGTCAATCCCGATGAAGCGGTGGCGGTCGGCGCGGCGATCCAGGGAATTTTGTCAATGCTGAAAGAAGAAGAAACCACCGGCGAGAAAACGATCCCGGAAAATACCCGGCAGCAATTTTCATCGCGCGAAGGCGGCCTCATCCAGGTGACGAACATCACTTCGCACACGCTCGGGGTCGTGCTCTGGGATGAAGCGCACCTCGAGGAATACGTTTTCCCGATGATTCGCAAGATGACGGCGATCCCGGCGTCGGCGCGCAATTCATTCGGCACGGCGAGCGCGAACATGCAACGCGCGGTCGTCCGGATAGTCGAAGGCGAAAGCACGTTGCCGGCGGAATGCACGCCGCTGGGCCTGTGCGATGTCGAGTTGCCCGCGTTCCTGCCAAAAGGTTCTCCCGTCGAGCTGACTTACGAATATAACGCCAACCAGGTGCTCGAAGTGGCCGTCAACGCTTCCGGCAACAAGGCCAAGGTGAGGATCGAACGAAACACTGGTCTCGCGCCGGATGAAGTCGAGCGCGCGACCGCGGGCTTGGGCGCCATCGCGGTGGTGTAAACATGATGCAATTGGAGGGAAGCTTTCCCGTTCCGCTTCCGGACGATCCTTATAAATGGGATGGCTGGAGCAAGTATAAGTCGCCAAATTTTTATGAGCGGCTTTGCCTCGATCCGCGGGCGAACCCGAGCAACGAATTGATCGAGCAGCATTGCCGCGAGCTCATGCGGTGGTGGCAGAAAAAGCTCCCGCTCAAGAACCAGCCGAGCAATCCGCTGGCGCAGATCTTAAGGCCGGGGCTCGATGAATCTTCCCGCTACCTGACCGAGGCGCGCGTTGAATTGCTGGATCCGGCGCGCCGGCAGCAACTGGATTCGGAATTGGCGGCGCAGGCAAACGAGCAGGCGATCATCGAATTTCACAAGTATCTGACCTTCGCGTTGGCTGACGGCGTCCTGACCCCGGAGGAAGAGAAAAGCCTGAACCGCTTCGGCGCCGAGCACGGCCTCAACGAAGAGCAAATCGCGAGCTATATCGAAGCGGAGTTGAAGGACAGCGGGGCGCAGCGCCTGGCTGCGGTGCCAGTTGCTGCTGCCGTGGCGGAGAAGCGGGAGTCCCGTTCGCGCCGGCAAAAGTCGCTCGACCCGAAAGAAGACTTCATGCGGATGCTGAGGCTGAGCGGCCTCGATACCGATGGAATGGCGGACGAAACGCGCGACGCCTTTGTGAACATGGCGGAGAACCTCGGCATCGAACCCGGTGACGCCGAGGACCTGGTTGATCTTTATCTCGAGGAAGCCGACAAAATGGCAGAGCCGGATGAGGTGGCGCCACCGCGCGTGACTGTTGTTCATCAACCCGTCAAAGCGCCGATAAACGGCCACGCGGCCGCGGCGCCTGCGCCGGCCCGCGTCCTAAACGAAGAGGCCGACCGCCAACAGTTTGCGAACTACGTGAACTCGCTCGGTAGCCAGATGCTCTTTGTTCCTTCCGCCGAGTTCGTTATGGGCAGCGACGCGCCCGATGCCGGACCGACGGAGCGGCCGTTGACGAAAGTGACGGTGAGCCGCTTTTACATGTCCCGGCATCTCGTCACGAACGCCGAATACGAGCAATTTGATCCAAGCCATGTCCGCAAGCGCGCGCCGGGGGCGGGCGCTCGCCATCCGGTCGTCTACGTCAGCAGCCTCGACGCGATCAAGTTTTGCCAGTCGTTATCTGCCCGCGAGCGGAAGCGGTACCGGCTGCCGACCGAAGCGGAGTGGGAGTACGCCGCCCGCGGCACGGACGGGCGCAAGTATCCGTGGGGAAATCACGATCGTCGCGGCGACCTCGCGAATTTCGCCGACCGCAACACCGTCTTCGCCTGGAGCGACCGCGAGATCGATGACGGCTACCCGGAGAGTTCGCCGGTCGGCGCGTTTCCCTTTGGCGCGAGTCCGTTCGGCATCGAGGACATGGCCGGAAACGTCTGGGAATGGTGCCTGGATTATTTCGAACCGTATCGTGGCGTCGCGAAAGTAAATCCACGCGGGCCGACGGCGGGAGCGAAGCGAGTTTATCGCGGGGGCAGTTGGAAGTCCCGCTTCAATAGCTTGCGAGCGACGACTCGCAATTCCAACGTGCCGAATTATTCCTGCAACGATTTGGGATTCCGGATCGTGTGCGAGTGCGAATAGCACAAAACAAAAAAGGCGTTCGCCGCGGCGAACGCCTCTGAAATTTGCAGGCGAGAAATCGCCTAGGAGGGATTGAAGCGGAACTTCGTCCGGCCGCGCTTGGCGTTGGCTTTGGCCTTCCGGCGGCTCTTTTGGTTCGGAGTCTCGAACGCGCGCAGCCGCCGGACTTCCTCCAAAATCCCTTCCGCATCCAGCTTGTTCTTCAAGCGCTTTAACGCCCGGTCAACCGGTTCACCTTTACGAACAATCACTTCAGGCATGTGTCTTCCTCGTTTCTAAAAATGTCCGGTTCCGAACCGGTGCAGCCGAGCCTACTCGGGTGGCTGGGGGGCGTCAACTATTGTGAATAACTTTCGTGGAAATTCCCTGGTGCCGTCGCCTTCCGCGCTGTCCGACGCCGGTCCCCGGCCCCGCCTAAACCGTTCTGCCCGTGGCGGCTGCCGCCTTTTCCGTGACTTCCCGCCGCAAGCTGGAGGCGCTGCCGCCGCGGGCCCGGGTCCACCAAAGAACGATGGGCGACGCGATGAAAATTGACGAGTAGGTCCCGACCACGACGCCAACGATGATGGCCAGCGCGAAGTCGCGCAAAACCGAGCCGCCGAAGAGGAACAGGCAGAGAATCGGGATCAGCGTCACCGTGCTGGTGAGAATGGTGCGGCTCAATGTCTGGTTGATGCTGTCGTTCATGATTTGCTCGATCGAGCCGCGCTTGCTGCTGGCGAGGCCTTCCCGGATTCGGTCGTACACCACGATCGTGTCGTTGATGGAATAGCCGGCGATGGTCAGGACCGCGCCGACCATCGTCAAAGTCAGCTCGCGCCCGAGCAGCGAGAAAACTCCGACTGTGATGATTACGTCGTGGAGCAGGGCGACAATCGCGCCGACAGCGAAGGATAACTCGAACCGGAAAGTCACGAAAATCAGGATGCCCACGATTCCCAAGCCAAGCGCGATCAGTGAATTTCTTGCCAACTCACCGCCGACCAGCGCGCCCACGCGATCGGATCCTTCGACGTGGAATTGCGAGGCCGGCATGGCTTGCGGAAGCTGCTGTTTCACGGTGTCGCTCGTGTGCAGGGGCGTCCGAATGGTGATGTAGTATTTGCCGCCCTGCGCGGATTCCTGGATCGACGCGTCCACGATGTTCATCGTGGTGAGGGCGGTACGGACCTGGCCGACATCAATGACCGTCGGCGAACTGAGGGTCAGCAGATCGCCGCCTTTGAAATCGACGCCGAAATTCTTTTCCCCCTTCAGGTAGAACGAAGTCGCGCCCGCGATGATGAGCGCGAGCGAGCACATGCAGGCCAAAAAACCTTTCCCGAGGAAATTGATGTGCTGCGAGGAGATCAGGTGCAGCATCCTGATCTTCCTTATCCGGCCGCTGTCGACGAACCAGCCGAAGGCGTTTCGACCCACAATGAGGGCGGTGAAGAGCGACGCGAGAATGCCGAGCGTGAGCGCAATGGCGAAGCCGCGCACAGGGCCGGTGGCCTTCCAGAATAGGATCGTCGCCGTGATGAGCGTCGTGACGTTCGCGTCAAAGATCGAGCTGAACGCTTTTTGGTACGCGGCCTGGATCGCGGTCTGCAACGATTTGCCGAGCGCCAATTCCTCTCGCAATCGTTCGTAGATCAGCACGCTCGCATCCACCGCCAGGCCGATGGTGAGGATGATGCCCGCGATGCCGGGAAGTGTGAGCACCACGCCGCCCGGAATGAGCTGAAACGAGCCGATCAGCAGGACGATGTTGATGAGCAAAGCAAGGCAGGCGATCACGCCCGCGAATCGGTAATAGAGAAGAACGCAGACCAGCGTGATCGCGAGTCCAACGAGACCCGCCAGGATACTGGCGCGGATCGAATCGAGGCCGAGGGTGGGGGAGACGCTGCGTTCCTCCTCGATGCTGACTGGAGTCTGGAGCGGATTTTCCAGGACGCTCGCCAGGCCGCGCGCTTCCTGTTCGGTGAAGCGGCCCGTGATCTGGGCGTTGCCGCCGTAAATCGCGTCGCGGATCACCGGCGCCGATTGGATCGCGCCATCGAGCACGATCGCAAAGCGGTAGCCCTTCGATTTCTCGGTGATATCGCCAAAAATCTTCGCGCCTTCGCCGTCGAAACGCAGTTGCACGCCCCAGCCTTCCTGGCCGAAATAAGCGTTTGATCCGCTGACGTGTTCGCCGCCGAGATCGGCCTTCTTCTTCACGAGAAGGCGCTCCGTCTGCGGCTTCTTCCCATTCTCCGCGTGCTCGGCATGGGTTTCGATTCTGTATTCCGGCGGAATCACATCCGTGCCGGCATCGATCGCGCGCAGGCGGTCGCCGTTATCCGGATAAACCATGCGGAACTCGAGTTTCGCGACCTTCGAAAGTTGCTGGCGCGCCTCCTGGATCTTTTCGGTGCTGAGTCCGGGAATCTGAACCAGAATGCGATCCTTGCCCACCGGACTGATGATCGGTTCGGCGGCTCCGAAGTAATCCACGCGTTTCCGGATCACCTCGACTGCCTGGTCCAGCATCGAAGGCGTGATCTCCTTGTCGGTTTGCTGCAATTTGATCAGGAACGAAGTGCCGCCCTTGATGTCGAGACCGAGCTGGATCTTTTTTTCCGGCGGATAAATCATCACCACGCTCAACGCGACGGCGATCACAACGAGGGCCAGTGCCAGCACGCGTTTCCGCGTCCCGTAATCGGTAGCGAAGTACCAGCAGAAAAGCGCGAGCCAGACGAGCTCGACGAAAAACATGGAAACTGGACTCATTTCTTTATTCGGGAGGGCTAAAAATTAGGACTGCGTTTGAGCGCTCGGCTTCACCACATTAGTGACGGCGGTCTTTTCCATCTCCAACTTCACGTTGTCGGCGACCTTCACGATCACGGTCGTTTCCTTGACGTTGGAAATAAGGCCGTGAATGCCAGACGTGGTGACGACGCGGTCACCAGTCTTCAACGCCGAAACCAGTTTCGCCTGTTCTTTTTGCCGGCGCATCTGCGGGCGAATCATCACGTAATACATGATGACGATGAGAAAAACGAACGGGAGCATCCCGAGGAGGCCGGAACCCGCGCCACTCGGTGAGGCGGCGGGCATTTGAGCGAGAAAAAGAAAAAGCATGGCAATAAGGTTGTGAGTTCGTGGCCTTGGCAAGTGTTCGCGCCCAAAGCCGGACGAGCGGTCTCTTATTGAGCACGGGCTCGCCTAAATTGCAAGGGAGCGAACAACGTTGCGGCACCGCGAGGCCGTTCAAGTTCGCGTGGCGGCGAGTTCGGCGTATAACGAACGCTGTGGCGCGCGAACACGAATCTGAGCACCTCGATAAACCGGAGCCGCGCTGGCAGGCCTTGCTCGCGTTCATCGCTGTGGGCGGAATTTATCTGGCGCTGCCGCGCTCGCTCATTTTCGGGCCGGCGTGGCTGCTGCCGACTTTGATTGCCGTTTTACTGGTGCCGACGGTGATCGCTCATCGAACGGGGCGACAATCGGTCAATCGGGCTCTCGGAATTGGAATCAACTCGATCATCACCCTTGCGTTGGTCGGCTCCGTCGTTTTGCTCGTGATCGCCCTGCCGTCCCATAAAGAAGAGCCGTTGCGTCTGCTTGGTTCGGGCGCGGCGCTTTGGTTTACGAACGTCTTGGTGTTCGCGCTTTGGTATTGGCGGCTCGACGGCGGCGGGCCAACTGTCCGGCTCGAGCGCCGGGAATTCGGCAGCCGCAGTTTTCTCTTTCCGCAAATGCAGGTGGAGAAAGACGAGCGCGGCCGATTCGCCTGCACCGGATGGCGGCCGCGCTTTATTGATTACCTCTTCGTAGCTTTTACCCAGAGCTCGACCTTTGGCCCGACGGACGCGCCGCTCCTGGCGCGCTGGGCGAAAGTTCTCGCGATGGTGCAGATTTTCATCTCGCTCAGCATCGTTATCCTTCTGATCTCACGCGCCGTGGGCGTGTTGTAGGTGGAGCGCTCTCTCCACCTATTTCATCAAATCTCCCCAGCACGGTTCCTCGAGTTGCACGGCGGGATCGTCGATCTCGCTGCGGTTTAGTTTTTCATATTGGTCGGAGACATCGGTCCAGGCACGGAGGCGGAGCGTTACACGATCACCCGGCCGCAAGCGCGCGGCTGCGGTGAGGACGTTGTCGCGCATGCTCTCGGCGTAAACGAGCGCTTCGAGAGCAGCAATTTCGTCCCGGCCTTCGATGGCAAGATCGGTCAGTTGCACGGCGAGGACGTGATCCTTGTACGGAACGGTACCCGGGCGCGGTACGGTTGAGATGGCTTCGACGGTTCCACTGGCCGTGACCGACTCGCCAGTCTTCGGCGCAAAGAATTTCGCCGGCACGGGTTGCCCGAGTTTCATCTCGAGCATCTTCCAATCGCCGAACGCGAGTTCGCGCTCCGCAAATTCCCAGATCACCAGTTTTTTCCCGGCCAATCGATCGCGACCACGCGCCAGTTCGCGGCTCAGGATTTCGCGCGTGGCGAAGGCGCCATCGCTGTTGCGCAGAATGCAATCGAGCGGCCTTCCGAGGGCGCGGCTGAGGTGCTCGGCGAACCCGGCGGATTCGCCCCAGCCGAGCGCGGTGAGCGAGAAGATGTTCGAGAAGCTGTCGCCGAGCAGCAAAATCTCCGACTCTTTCGATGACCGCCACGGCAAGTTCGCCGCCGTGATTTCATGAATCGTCACCGTTTCCGCTGGATAAGCGTTGTCCGATTTCGGCAGCTTCAACATCCGGGCAATATCGCCGACGCCGCTCACTGTTCGCTCGGCCATTTGGAGCGTCGTCGAACGCTGCGGAGTCCGGATGAATGCGGCGAGGTTTTCCGCGACGAACTCCATCGTTTCCGGCCGCCAGTGTGTGTCGGTCTCGAGATAGAGCGGCGGGCTGCGTTGAATCAAAGCAGAACCGGGATCGAAGACGCGCATGCCGGCGTTCTCCAGTTGCGTTTTGAATTCAGCAAACGACGCGTTTTGCAGGAGTCCGTTTCGTCTTGCGGACGCGGAGAGCTTGTCGCTCTCCACCCCGGGTTTCATCGGGACCGGCAGAACAATCAAGTCGATGCCGCGTTCACGGAGCTGATCGCGAAAATTTAGGATCGCTTTCACCGGATCGGGTTGCACCGCCGCGGCATGAACGCGGCGGATCATTATTTTGGGATCAAGAAACGGCGGTCCGGTCACGTAATCGACATCCGGCCGGTAGAAGAGCCACCGATCGCGCCCGAGATAAACCTGTTCGTTACCCGCGCCCAGTCTTGTGCTGAGGAACGATTGGACCCGAGGTAAAAGCCATTCGGAAACCACCGATTCAGTCTCCAGTTCTTTTTCTGCGGCTTTCAATTCGGCCGCGTGCGGGAGCAGGCGCCACAGCTCTCGCAGACTCCGGACCGCGCGAATCTTTTTCCAGGCGGGGTAAGCGTTGTAGAGATTGAATGTTCCAAGACGTCCTTCGGTCCGCGGCGTCCGCATCTCGTAGGCGAACTGAATGGTCGGCACGGAGAGGATCGTGACGAGGAAAAGCACGATGAGGAGCAGTCGCGAGCCCGCACCGAATGCGGAATTCTTCAGCGCCAGCTCCGCCTCTCCTTCGCGCGAGACTCTCTGATGCGTCTCGGGCGTCGGTTCGCTGTAGCGGGGCAGCGAATGGATCGGCTTGAGCGGCTCATCGCCGCCGACTTGGTTGTTAGGTTCGTTCGCCACGGTTGAGTTCCTAAAAGATAAAATAGATAAAGGGGTTGTATTCCTGGGTGGCCAACACGACCAAGGCGAGCCAGCCGAGCGCGAAGCAGAGCGCCGTTTTGGGAACCGTCATGTGCTGGGTCCAATCCCAGGTTTGTTTTCCAGCCCAGACCACCAGCGCGGCGATGCCGATCGAGAGCAGGTAATACGGTTTGTAAAGAATCCCGCCCAGGAGCGCGGCGCCCGGTTGGGCATGGCCCAAGCCGAACATGCTCGCAAAATATTCCAGGGCGCGGGGCAGATCGGCGGCGCGGAAGAAAACCCAGCCGAGCAAAACGACGAGGAACGTGAACGCGATCCGAAACGGTCGCGGAAGGTTGTGATAAAAACCTTCGCGCCCCTGGCTCCGCTCGAACGCTAGCATGCCGCCGTGCAAACCGCCCCAGATGACGAAATTCCACGACGCGCCATGCCAGAGGCCGCCGAGCAGCATCGTAATGACGAGGTTGAAATAGGTGCGACGCGTTCCTTTCCTGTTGCCGCCGAGCGGAACGTAGAGGTATTCGCGCAGCCAGGTGGAAAGCGAGATGTGCCAGCGCCGCCAGAAATCGGTGATCGATTCCGAGCGATAGGGCGAATCGAAATTCTTCGCGAAAACGAACCCGAACATGAGACCGAGGCCGATCGCCATGTCGGAGTAGCCGCTGAAATCGAAATAGATCTGGAAGGCGTAGCCCAGCGAGCCGAACCAGGCGTCGAGTGTGCCGACCGAGCCGGCATTGAAAGCGACGTCGGCAATTTTCCCGCACGGATTCGCGAGCAGGATCTTTTTCGCCAGGCCCAGCATGAAGAAGGCGACGCCGCGCGCGAATTTGTCCGAGGTGAGCCGGCGATACTTGATTTGATCGGCGAGGAAGGAAAATTTGAGGATCGGCCCCGCGACGAGGTGCGGGAACATCGAGACGAAGCAGGAGAAATCGATGAAGTTCGCCATCGCCTCGGCTTCGCCGCGGTAAACGTCAATCGTGTAGCTGAGCGCCTGGAAGGTGTAGAAGCTGATCCCGAGCGGTAGGACCACGCGAAAGAACGTGTCGAACTGCGCATGCTGGAGGCCGAGCGCCTGGACGAGACTGTTGAAACTCTCGATCCCGAAGTTGAAGTATTTGAAGAAACCGAGCGTGGCGAGATTCAGCAAAACCGAAATGAGGATCGCCCGGCGTTGGGTGCGCGTGCGCGGACCGCGATGGGGCAATTGTTTCACCGGCTTTCGGAGCACGCGCCAGAACCTCCAGGTATCGTGCGCGATGATCAGGCTCACGAGCCAATCGACGAACGTGGTCGCGAACATCAGCGGCATGAAGCGCGGCTCGGCCCAGCCATAAAAAGTGTAGCCGGTCAGGATGAGCCAGGCGTTGCGCCAGCGCTGCCGCGCGCGGCTCAAGGCGTAATAGCCCAGCAGCGCCAGCGGCAGGAAGTAATAAACAAAAATGTGAGAGCTAAAAACCACGGGCCTGTTCCGGAGCTGTCGCTCACTGCGAACAAAAACAGCGAGCGCAGTTGAAAGAATGCGTATTAGCGTTACCGGCTTTCAACTCCAATGAGATTTTTCTGGACGTTTTTGTTTATCGCGGCGCTGGCTGGTTCGCTCCCGGCCCAAATTACCCTCTCGGACGCGCAACAGAAGTTTGCGGCGGAGCTGGCGGGCACCTTCCAAAATCTCGAAAAGAAAAATGTGGCAGCGGGCGAGGGGGTGGATGGCTGGTTGTTCTTCGGCGGGGAGCTGCGGCTGCTTTCGCTCGGCCGTTTCTGGGGCGACGAAGCGAAGAAGGTCAGCCGCGCTCACAAACCCGAGCTGGCTGATCCGGTTCCCGCGATTCTCGATTTCCAGCAGCAACTGAAAGCGCGCGGGATTGATCTCCTCGTCGTGCCGGTGCCGCCAAAAGCCGCCATTTACCCGGAGAAAATTGCGCCCGGGTTTGACGTGCGGGCGGCTGATCCCGCGCCGGTGCTTCACCGCTTTTACGAGGAGCTGCGCGCTGCCGGAATCGATGTTCTCGATCTCAGCCCGCTCTTTATTCAAAACCGCGACAACGCGCGCGGCGCGGTTTTTTGCAAGACCGACAGCCATTGGTCCGGGATCGGATGTGTCCTGGCCGCGCAAGCGATCGCGGAAAAGGTGCGACCGAAACTGGCGCACGGGGCCGCGTCGAAGGAGTACGTGGCGGAGTGGAAAGAGGCGCAGATTTCCGGGGACCTGGACGGCTTGCTTTCCCACGGTACACAGAAACCGGGCGCGGAAAAAATCGCGGTGCAAAGGGTGAGCGAAAAAGGGAATGGCGCCGCGGTCGAACCGGATGCGAGCAGTCCGCTGCTTTTGTTAGGCGATAGTCACACGCTGGTTTATCACGATTTTCTCGCCGAGCGCGCCGGTCTTGTCGACCAGCTCGCGTTGCAACTTGGTTTTGCTCCGGACTTGATCGGGACGCGTGGCTCGGGAGCGACACCGGTGCGCCTCAATCTCTATCACCGCAGTCTCAAGGACCCTGGTTATCTCGCGAAAAAGAAAGTGGTCGTCTGGTGTTTCGCAGCGCGCGAATTCACCGAAGCGACCGAAGGCTGGGGCAAAGTCCCGGTGGCGAAGTAGGTAGGGACGCTTTTCCGAAGCGTCCGACTTTTCTAGAAAGGCGATTCGACGGACGCTTCGGAAAAGCGTCCCTACCTGAAACATCCTTGACGTGCGCCGTGATTCACCGGAAAGCGATTGCCGTGTTCTCATGAAAGCCCCCAACAAGATTTTCGACTGCTTTATCGCGCTGGCGCTGCTCGCGCCTCCATTGTTCGCGCAACAGCCGGCCGCCGCGTCGCACGACGGCATCAATGTCCTGATCCTCGGCGATTCGCTGGCGCTCTGCGGGTTCGGGCAACGGCTCGACGAAAGATCTCGGGAAAGTCCGCTCACCAAGGCCACCTTTACCTACCTCGCCTGCGGCACGAATCCGCTCAGCTGGCTGAAGGATCGCCCATACACGCACATCCAGACGCATTGCGGCTTCGTCAGCATGGAGTCCATCGGTGGCGGCATGATGAAGGAAATAAACGATGTCTATGGTCAAACCCGCGGACACGTCCCCGGCTCCCATCCGGTGCCGAAGCTCGAAGACCTCCTCGTCACGCATCAGCCCGACATTCTCATCATGCAGACCGGCACGAATCTTTTCGATCTGTTCCCGGACAAGAGAAGCGTGAACCCGAACCGCCACGGCGCGGAGCTGCGGAGTTTTCTCGTGCCCTTCATTAACAAGGCCGTCCGCACCCCGTCGAACCTGCGCAAGATTTACTGGGTCGCGTCGCCAACTTCCGGTCGGGTCTCGAAGGAAATCCAGGACTTCGTTTTGCAACAAACGCGCGCCGATATCGGCCACGTCGCCGATGTCATCGATAGCCGGACGCTCGTCTCCTACCCATATCACCACATGGAACCGGACAAGGAACATTTCCTCGGGGCGGACATGGACCAGTGGGCGGACAAAGTTTTCGATGTGGTCGAGCGCGATCTTTCTTCGCAGCCGATCGCTTCGTTGAAGCCGTTGTCGCAAACAGCGATCGCGCAGAATCCGGTGACCGAGCCGACGCCGCCGGCGGAAAAACCGAAGGAACAAACGCTCCAGGTAAGAGCGAAGTTGATTTCGAAAACGCAGCCGGTCCCGGTGAACGAGTTCCTGCCTTACCAGGAATTTCTGGTCGGTTACCTTTACGAGGTCACGCGCGTCATCGCCGGCGAATATTCGGAGAAACAAATTCTCGTGATGCATCCGGCTTACATCAAGCTCGAGGAGCAGCGCCTCGGCCGGTGGAGGATCGGGCGGAATTATCGGCTCCAATTGCACGAGCTGGAAAACACCGTTTGGAAAACGGTGAAATCGAAGGATGATTCCGGCTTGATCAACTTGCAGCCTTACATCCGGGTGCAGGACGAAATGAGACATCCCGATCATGGCCATTAACAAAGACTGGTCGAAACTGCTTCAGCCCATCCTCCTCCCGCTCGCTTTTGTTATCGGCATCGGCAGCTTTGTCCTTGTGGCCCAAGGCAAGCCGAAGAAATCCACCAAGCCGGCGCCGGACGAGCCGCCGCCCAGCATCCTGATGATCGGCGATTCGCTCTCGGTCGGAAAATTCGGCGAAGTGATCCAGATGCATCTGGCTTTGAAACACCGCGTCGCGGCCTATGCGTCGTGCGGTTCGTCCCCGGAACATTGGCTCGCTGCCGAGCCCGATTTCATTACCAAGTGCGGGTATCGTCAGCGGACAAGCGATTCTGAGATCTTCACCGACTGGGTGAATGGCCACGCGCCGCGGGCGACGCGCACGCCGAAACTGGCCGACCTCGTCAGAAAAAACAAACCGACGATTGTGGTGGTGCAGCTCGGCACAAACTGGATGGACCGTAATCTGAGCGACGAGCAAATGAACGAGTACCTCGGGCGTTTTGTGGACGAAGCGCGGCGCAGCGGTTCGGTCGAGAAAATTGTGTGGATCGCGCCGCCCGATTCGGCGCGGCTGCGGAAAACTCAGGGTCGAGTGCATCAATTGCTCCGGCGCGCTGCCGCGCGGAAGAATTTCGACATCATCGATTCGCGGAACGTGACCCATTACGTCATGGGCAAAACCGGCGGCGACGGCATTCATTATAATAGTGAGTCGTCCGAAGCCTGGGCGCACGCCATCCAGCGGGACTTGGATGCGAAATTGGCGATTGGCGTGCGCGAGAAAAAATTCAGCCAGCTCAAGCGCGAAGAGACAGTGGGAAACTGATCGCTGTCGCCGGGGTCGATGACTCGGGCTGATAGGAGGGGCAAGCGGCTGGGATCCCCGATCCCGGCTATAACGTCTCAGCGCGTGTTTGATAGCTGCCGACGAATTGCGCCCGGAATGTGGAGAACGTTCCATCCTCGATTGCGCTTCGCGCCCGCTTCATGAGGTCGAGATAGAAATGCAGATTGTGAATGCTGAGGAGCCGCAGCCCGAGGATCTCTTCCGCCTTGAGGAGATGGCGGATGTAAGCGCGCGAATAGCCGCGGCATGCTTCGCAGGCGCAGCCCTCCTCGACCGGCCCGGTTTGGAAGGTGAACTCGGCGTTCTTCAAGTTCAGTGTGCCGGCGGCAGTGAACGCCGTCGCGGTGCGCGCCAGCCGCGTCGGCAGCACGCAGTCAAACATATCGATCCCGCGCGCGATCAGCTCGATAAGCTGCGGCGGCGTGCCGAGTCCCATCGCGTAACGCGGTTTGTTCTTCGGCAAATGTGGCTCGCTCCACTCGACCGCCTGCATCATCTCCGGTTCCGGTTCGCCCACGCTCACCCCGCCAATCGCGTAGCCATCGAAGTCCATCGCCGCCAGCGTCTGCGCACTCGAGCGCCGCAACTCTTCAAACGTCGCCCCCTGCACGATCCCGAACACCATCGGCGGCAATCCCTCTTCAGTTGGACGTTGGGCGTTGAACGTTGAACGTTGGACGTTTTCTTCTCTCCGCCGCTCCGTTTCCGCCTTGCACCGCTCCGCCCAGCGATGTGTCATCTCCAAACTCCGCGCCGCGTAATCGTATTCGCACGGCCACGGCGGGCACTCATCGAGCACCATCGCGATATCGCTCCCGAGCGTCGCCTGGATTTCCATCGCGATCTCCGGCGAAATAAACGCCGGCAATCCATCGATGTGATTTTGAAAATGGGCGCCCTCTTCCGTGATCTTGCGCAGTTTCGCGAGTGAGAAAATCTGGTAGCCGCCGCTGTCCGTCAGGATCGGTCCATCCCAGTTCATAAACCGATGCAGCCCGCCAAATTTCCGGATCACGTCGAGCCCCGGCCTAACGAACAGATGATACGTGTTCCCGAGAACGATCTGCGCCTCGAGCTCCCGCAGCTCGCCTGAACTGACCGCTTTCACGCTACCCTGCGTTCCCACCGGCATGAAGACCGGCGTCTCGATTACACCGTGTGCAGTTTTGAGGCGACCCCGCCGGGCTTTTGTGTTTTGATCGGTCGCCGTCAGTTCAAACATCGGCGCACCTTGGGAAATGATCGAATCCGCCGCAAGCGGCAAATCATCCAGCCAAATACCGGCATGGCGCTTTTGGTACTGGAGCGCGGTGGCAGCGCTCTTAGTTTCGGCCGCCTGGCAAAGATTTGCTCTGCCGCTGGATCCGATCGCTGATCCGGATACGTGGGGTTACGTCGCGCCCGCGCTCCAAAAACTGATCGGCGCGGGCTTCGTGCATACTGATGGACGCAACTTTGTCTATCCGGCATTCCTTTTTTTCCTGCTGCGCGTCTTCGGTGATTTTCGCGCGATCGTAATTGCTCAGCATCTGCTCGGACTCGCAGCCGGCGGCCTGTTATTGCTCACGTGGCGACGCGCTCGTGTTTTCGTTCCTAATTCGCGAGTCAGCTTCGCCGCGCATTCTGTTTTGGGCCTGATCGCCGCGGCGATTTTTCTCTTGGCAGGCGACCCCATTCAGTTCGAGATGCAACTTCGGCCCGAAGGCGTCTGCGCCTTCCTGGTCAGCCTCAATCTCTTCTTTGCCATCCAATTCATCGCCTGCTCTTTCGTGGAAGAACGAAGATGGCCAACGGTGGCGTGTGGAATCGGGATTGCGTTGACTTCCGCCCTGCTCGTTTCCTCCAAACCGAGCCTTGCCTTCGCCGCGGTCCTTTCTTT
>Ga0307478_10001278_pt1 | contig 22227 bp, 20 predicted proteins | sample atmos_gasesECM4C_2_FD_203713 | JGI IMG/M metagenome (GOLD analysis project Ga0307478, IMG submission 203713) | Hardwood forest soil microbial communities from Morgan-Monroe State Forest, Indiana, United States - atmos_gasesECM4C_05 | ecosystem: Environmental > Terrestrial > Soil > Temperate... | reverse complement strand
CATGGCTGAGTCGCGAGCCAATGGATGACCTGCTCGCCGTCCGACTGTTCCTGCTCGGAGTATTCACGGTCCGTGGGCCGTCCTTCGCTTGCGCCGAACCCGCGAATATCCACGCGAGCACCCACGTATCCCCTGCGCGCGAAGTACGCGTTCTTCGGATAATCTCCGGCCGCTGTACCGTCGTCTTTTCGGTAGGGAAGATAGTCCAGAAGGGCGGGGAACTTCTCCCCCGCCTTCGCTCCGTCGGGCATGTAGAGCGTTGCTGCGAGCCGCACCCCATCCTTCATGGGAATCCACACTTTCTCCATGCGGACTCCGTAGACCGCTGGAGACGGCGGCTCAACCGCGAAGGCGGCCACCGAAAGCACACATAGAAACAGCGCGGGGACTCGGAGCAAGGTTCTCCTTTCGCAGTTTTGGTCTTTACGCGGAAACTCTCAGCGCGCCTACGATTCCACTTCCTTGCGCACTGCTCGCAAGTCAATTCCCAGCTGCTCGGCCTTCTTGTAAAGATGGCTCCGCTCAAGATGCAGCGCGCGCGCGGCACTAGCCACGTTGTTATGATTCCGTCGCAACTCTCCGAGGATGACGTCGCGCTCAAATGCCTGTACTCGATCCGCAAGCGCGCCGGTCTCCGCCAGTGTCCCACTCGCCGCCGTTGTTTCCTGGGGTAGTGCCAACCGAACCGTTCTCAAGTCCACCTCTCCGCTGTTGGAGAGCAGAATGAGCCGTTCGATCATGTTCCGAAGCTCGCGCACATTTCCCGGCCAGGAGTGTTCCTGCAATGCTTCGATCGCATCCTTGGTAAACGGCACTGGCTTCCATCCGTTCTGGAAACAGACCTGCGCCGCAAAATGTTCTACCAGGGCGGGAATGTCCTCGCGCCGCTCGCGCAGCGGCGGAAGGGAAAGAGGGAACACATAAATCCGGTGAAACAGATCCTGACGAAACTTGCCATCCTTTACCTGCGCTTCCAGATTGCGATGCGTGGCTACCAATACGCGTACATCCACGCGCACCGGCTTCTCACCGCCAATTCTCTCAACCTCGCCCTCTTCGAGCACGCGTAGAAGCTTGGCTTGCATAGGAAGCGGCATGTCGCCGATTTCATCGAGAAACAAGGTGCCATGCTCGGCTTGTTCGAACTTCCCCGTGTGTCTGCCTGCTGCTCCCGTGAACGACCCTTTCTCGTGCCCAAACAGTTCCGATTCGATCAGTTCGGCCGGCACGGCGGCACAGTTCAATGCCACGAATGGTCCCGAAGCTCTACCACTGCGTTCGTGCAATGTGCGCGCCACCAGTTCCTTGCCGGTTCCCGTCTCGCCCATGATGCATACCCGGGTTTCACTCGCCGCTACGCGCTCGACTTGGTCCATCACGCGACGCATGGCCTCTCCCTGCCACACGATCTCGTGCTTCCCGAGGCGTTGTTTGAGCTGGGTGTTCTCGCTCTCCAGTCTTTGCAGGCGCAACGCATTTTCGACGGTGAGCAGCAACTTTTCCGAGGCGATCGGCTTTTCCAGGAAATCGAGCGCGCCCAGACGCGTCGCTCGCACCGCCATCTCGATGTGTGCCTGTCCCGACATCATCACCACCGGTGTCGCAATGCCATCCCCCCTCAGTTCTTCGAGCAGGGTCAGCCCGTCCTTCCCCGGCATGACCACGTCCGACAAGATGAGATCGAATCGCCTGGACCGCGCCAGCTCCAGGGCCTTGGCGGCGTTGTCGCACACCGTGGCCTCATGTCCTGCCAGACGGAAGGCACGCGACAACGAGGCAAGGGTGTTGGCCTCGTCGTCCACGATCAATAACTGGGCTTTGTGCGGCAAAAAAATCTCCTGTCGTCGACTTTAAGTCACGGTCGCTGAGCCATCAAGCACCGGGGCGTGCAGTTTATCCAGATTCCGCGGCAATTCCACCTGAAATGTGGTGCCCTTTCCTGGCTGGCTCTGCACGCTGATCGTCCCACCATGATCGCTCACCACCGACTGCACGATCGCCAGTCCCAATCCCGTTCCGTGCTCCTTGCTCGTGTAGTATGGCGTGAACAATCGGTCGCACTCCTCACGGGTCAAGCCCGATCCCGTGTCGCTCACCTCAACATATAAGCGGTCGCCGCTGTCGTGGGTGCGCAAGGTCAGCGTGCCTCCCTGTGGCATAGCATCCATCGCATTCAGCACCAGGTTCGAGAGGGCGCGATGCAGTAACTCCGCGTCCCCTGCCAACGGCTCATTGCCAGCTTTCAAGTCCAACTTGCAGGCAATGGCTCCCCCCGTTCGCGATTCCAGTTGTGCCTGAAACAGTTTTGCCACTCCCTGCACAAGATCGTTCACCAGGATCGGTTGCAGTTGCGGTTGCGGCATCCTGGAAAACTCGCTGAATCGCGAAATGATTTTCTTCAGGTTGCCGATCTCGGCCAGCATCGTTGCCGAGCTCTCGCGAAAGATTTCTTCAAATATTTCCGGACTCTGCTGCCGCGCCCGCACCAGGTTTTCGACTGTCAGCTGCAACGGAAACAGTGGATTCTTCAACTCATGCGCCAGGCGTCGGGCCAGTTCCCGCCACGCGGCGACTCGCTCCGTTTGAATAAGCCGTTCTTTCTGCTCGCTGAGATCATCGGTCATGCGGTTAAACGCGTCCGCCAGATCGCCGACCTCGTCAGTCGACGAGACATCGACGTGTGCCTTCAAGTTGCCGCTGGCCACCTCGCGTGCAGCCGAAGCTAGCTCCTCGATCGGCCGCGTAAAGCGCGCAGCCGCCCAACTGCTCAACAGGATCGCCAGAAAAATTCCCGCCCCACCCACCAGCAGGGCCGCAGACTGGATACGGTGTTTCAACTCCACATAAGGACGCCGCGAGTTGCCAATCAGCAACACGGCCAGAATTGCGTCGTCCTGGCCATTCAGCGGGATTGCATGCACCGTCTCGTCCTCCGTCGGATCTTCCGACCAGTGGACCAGTTGGCTTGTCTGACGTTTTACCTTTTCAACCTCGGCGATCAGCGGAGCCAGTTTTTCGGCTTGCTTTAGCGGCTCGGAGGAAGTGGTAAGCACCTGCAGGGCAGGGTTGGCCGGCGCGGTTTGAAACAGCATGGCTCGCATCCCCGCCGGCAACTCAATTGTGCCGAGAAAATTCCGGTCCACGCGCTGTCCCCCGATCACGTACAGCGGCTTGTCTCCTACTGTGACTGCACCCACCGCAAACAGTCCCAGTGAATTTCCCGACGGCAGTTCCTCCAGCTTTAAAAATGCGGGCTTGTTGACCAATTGCGGGAGATTCGCGATCGAATTTTCCGGATATCCGAACTTTGCCGGCATTTGCGCCGAAGACACGATCGTGCCGTTCGCTTCCACGAACTCCAGAAAGTCCAGTTGATGGCTCTCGGCGACCGCCCCCGCCTCGTTCAAGTACCCTCCAGCCTCGGAATTGCTTCGGCTCAAGGCCAGCGCCATCCGCGTTGTGGCCTCGCTTGCCGCGATGGCCTCGACGCGCCGGGCCACATCATCTCCATGTCGTTTGAACTCCCTCTGGAATTGCCCGACCAGCGCCGCCGCCTGCAGTTCATTGGCTTGTTCAAAAGCACGCCGTGTTACCAGCGACACGATCCAGGCCACCGCGGCGACCGACAGAAACACCGTCAGCGCAAACAGCAGGAGCAGTTTGCGGCGAAAGTTCAAGGCCTGCCCCCGACCCAGACACTTTCCAGATGCTCGCTCCCGTCGCGACCCTGGCTCCAATCCTTCACCGTCGCGCCGAGCGCGTAACTGACCGGCAACTGCAGCAGGGGGAGCAGCCTTTGCGATTGCAACATCGCGCTTTCCATCTGATACACATCCTCCATCAAGTCACCCTGCACATTCGGAGCTGTCAAACCAATGGACGATGCAACTGCCGACAAGGCCACTCGCGGATTCAACGACGCCAAGGTTATGCGCTGAAGCCGTAGCTCTGGATGCGCTGTGGTCACGGCCTGCACACTGAGACCGGCATCCCGGGCGTTCAAAGCGATTCGTTCCGCGATGAGTCGCGAGAGTGCATCGTTCGCGTCGTAGCCCAAGGTCCACGCAGACGCCAGTTTCACTTCGCCTCGGAGCTGTCGTGCCCGCTCAAGGTTTTGCTCCGCCGGGAACACAAAGGCATACCCACTCACCCAGCCCGGAAGAATTCCGCCGTTGGGTTCGCCGGCACCCTGCAGAACTGCGCTGCGAATCGAATTTCTGTCGATGCTGAGAGCCAACGCTTCTCGAAGTTTACCTTCCTCGGGCGTCTGGCGCTCCCGCGTAAAGACCAACGCCAGAAGTTCGATGGGAGCCGAGGTCCCGACTCGCCGTCCCTCGGTCGAAGCGCGGCGGGCTTGCTCCGGCGCCAGTTCCGCCACATCGATCTTGGCGAGATCGAAGGCAATCAGTTGCTCTCGCGAGCCCTGCCCAAAATCGATCTCAATCCCGTCTAGAAAGGGTCGTCCACCCCAGTACCCTTCGTCGGCGGCAAGCACTAGCTTTTTCCCCGGTTGCCATTCCTTGAGGTGAAAGGGGCCCGTCCCGATCAGCGTTCCTCCTTCACTGCGCTTACTGATCGAATTGCGTGGTCGAGCCACTTCCGCTGCCAGTTCCGCGTCCGGGTTGTTCCGCTCGATGATCACCGAGTCCACTGCCGGCATCACGGTCCAGTCGTTGTTGGCTGCCCGCAATGCCGCCGCGACCGCCTCCGGCGTCACCGGAGTGCCGTCATGGAATTTGACACCGCGCCTCAACCAGAACTGCCACCTCTGATTCCCAGAGGCCGACTGCCACGAGGTTGCCAACGCTGGTTGCAGTCTACCGCGGTCGTCCATGGTCACCAGCGTATCGAACATAAGGCGCGTGAGATTCCGCTTCGCCATGGTGTCGTCCTGCGATCGATCCGCCGGATCAAGTGACATCGGCGTGATTCTCGTCGCACTCTTCAGCACTGAGCCGTACTGCGGTCGCGTCTCCGCCAGTGCTGCAACCGCGCACAGACAAGCGCTACTGAGCGCAAGCCAGCGCCAACCGGAAAGCCTCATAGTTCCCCGTTTCTCCATTCCTCGATACGGCCATCGCAAAGCCGCCTCTTGCTTCTGTCCATAACGCCGTGATGCCGCCCGCAAACTCGATAGGCTGGCTGACTGCAACCGGATCGCGGTCCGGAAATTCATAAGCCCGGATCGAGTCTCCTGTATTGTCGCCCGCACGCGTCGCCAAAACCTGCCAGCCCGATCCGCATGAAGTCCTGACTCCGGCCAGATCGCTCCCCCAATTCAGCCTCGCACTCTGATCGGTAATCCCGTCCAGCAGATGGACTCCGCCATCCACACCTGCAAAAATCCATAGCGTGTAGTTCACCCGCGGAAGGGCCGCCGCCGTGTAGAACTTTGCCGTTGCCGTCTGCTTCCCAATTCCCGGCGATAGCACGCCAGTGAAAAAATTCCGGTTGGCCGCGAAAAATCCTCCCAATCCGAACTGATTCGAAAGCGGCCACGGATCATCGCTGTTTCGGCAAATCAGGCTGAGCGGAGGAGTCGTCGAACTCTGGCAGAAAACACCAGGAAGATAAATGTCGAAAAGATGATCCTGCCGCAAAATCAGCCGGCCGCGCATGTCCCGCGGCCAGGTGCGGGAGTGCGTGACGGGCAACGCCTGCTCCTGTTGCCACTTGCCATCTTTCCACCGGTATAGGGCCACTTTCTCCGGATCAAGCACCGCAATGTGCGTTGGTGCCGATGCTTCCTCTAACACCGCCACATCGAGAATTCGGTCCTCCTGCACCCACACCGGAATTTTGCGGATCGTTACGGGCAAGGCCTCGCGATCAAATGCGGCCGTATCCGCACGCGGACTTGACGCCATCACGACCGTGACCTCGCTCGCGCCCTGGCGAATCTCCGCCACCCAGACATAACTCCGCAGATTCTCCGACAGCGATACCTCAACCGTCGCCGCAGCCTGCTCAGGCTTTACCGTTCGAACGCCCGCAGCTTCCAGCATCGCTTGCAACCGTTGTCCGATTTCATCGCTGTCCTTCTTCGTGAGGGAAGACTTGTTCACAACGTTCAGAGCGATGGCCCCCGGCCCCGTGGCCGCTGCGATCTTCCGAGCCAATTCCTGTTCGGGCGCACTCCAGTCGGAAGCAAACCCGGTAAGACTCATCGCAAGGAAGAACGCCAACAGCAGGGAAAGGAACCGGCTCGAGAAGCCTGGCAGGCGGGAAAACATTGTAGCGATGGGCGAATTATAAACTGCTCGCTTGCGGGCCCTGGTCATGGCAGTCTGTACTCATCAGAGTCGTCCACCTGTGTCTCGGGCGGCTTCCGGCGAGTGCACCCTTAGCCGCCCGATCTCCGCGACTATCTACTTCTCCTGCGAATCGTCGGGCTGCTCCGCCTGGCTGCCATGATTTGCCATGTTCACGCTGCGCAGGACATCGTTCGCGAAGAAAAACTTGCCATCGGCGGGAACCATCATGATCTGCAGCTTATCGGAGAGTCGTTCAGCCACGATCTTATTAATAAGCAGCGGATTCTGTTTCAGGATGGCTGCCTCGCTCTTCATCCGCTCCGCATCGGCCGCTGCCGTGACCCGAATCCGGTCAGCCTCGGCATCCGCCAGCAGCTTGCGCCGCTCATTTTCTGCCTTGCTGTCGATGACTTTCGCCTCGGCCGATGCTTCGGCGTTCTTGATGGTCGACTCTTTGCGGGCCTCCGCCTCCAGTTTCGATTGCTGAATCTGCTTCTCCTTCAACGGTAAGGTGTACTGCATGGCATCCGACTCGGCCTTCGCCTGCAACACATGCACCTGCGCGGCTCCTTCCGCCTGCTTGACCTCTTGTACCTTGGTGGCCTCTGCCTGGAGCTCTGCAATCCGTACCTGCTTCTGCTGAATGTCGGTCTCGACCCCCATCCGATCATTCTCTTGTTCCTTCAACAAAAGCGTCTCCAGCCCCTGCGCATACTCCGGCGGCAGTTGAATGTCGCGCAGCATGACCTCCTTCACGACGATTCCATCGGCCGCCAGCTTCTGCGTGATGATGTTCGCCGCGCGACTGCGTACCTCTTCGCGTTTCGCGGCAAATACATCCCGAACCGTGTAGTTGGGCACCAGTTCACGCCACGCACTCGCCACCACCGGAGGCACAATTTCCTTCTCAATCGGCTGTGGCAGATTGGCCTCAATGTAGTCCAGGTGCCTCGCGTCAACCCGGTACCTGACGGTGATCGCCAGTCCGAGTGTCAGTCCTTCCTTTGCCTGCACATTTAAAGGCTGTGCTTTGTTGGATGCGTTTTTCCCGTCCTCGAGAGAGCCTGTCGTGAACAGCTGGTCCCGCGTGTCGAACAGCTCCACCCTCTCCAGCAATGGAGCAACGAAGTGCACTCCCGGGTAGAGCGTACCCGCCAAAGTGCCCTGCGTCTGACTCACCCGCACGCCCGCCATCCCGCTTGGCACCACCACAATGCTCAAAGCGATCAGGATGGGCGCCCATGCCAGCATCGCCAGCGCCATCGCCGTGCGCCACCGCATGCGAGGCAAAGCCGGCAGCTTCTCACTTCCCGCCGCCATGGCTTGCCGGTATCGGATTTCCAGCGCCAGGTCGTAGGTGAGGATTCCCACGGCGATCAGGATCATCCCGATGCCGCCCGTCATCAGCAAGTACTTCAGGAACAACATAGCCGGCCTCCTTCTCGAATCAGTTCCTCTGCCCGTTTCGTACGCGCACCGCCTGCCGGGCAAAGAACAAGCGGAACACTTCGCCGAAAATGAATTCCTCGACCAGCAGCGCGATGGCTAAAGAGAAAACCATTCCCGCCAGAACTGCGATTGCTGTGATGGCAAATTGCATGACATTCTCCTGTCGACTCAATTCCTAACCGTTCCTATTGCCCACCTGCCGAACCGGCTGTTGCCGGGTCTGCCTGCGCCACTCGGTTTTCCCCGCCACCGTCGGCCCCATTACTATTGCCAAAGATGGACGCGATGACTTCATCGCGTTCCCCATGGATTTCGACCTTGTCCCCCACGCGGATCATGCTGAACAGCTCGACAATGTCGCGATTGCGTAGCCGGATACAGCCGTGAGACGCTGCCTTCCCGATCGAACGTGGCAGATTCGTCCCGTGAATTCCGTAGCCCTTCACGTTCAAGCCGATCCAGCGCGGTCCCAGGGGATTCCCTTCGCCCGCCGCGATTACGACGCCCGCGTGGTAGTAAGTCGGATCCGTCAGCCGGCTCACGACTTCAAATTCTCCCGTCGGACTCGGACTGACGGACGCTCCCACTGCAACCGCGAACTCGCGCAGCACGGCGCCGTTTTCCATGACCACCAACTTTCGATCAGGCACGCTGACGATGATCTGCCGCGTGACTGGCTGCGTTGTCGAAGTCGATTGAGCCTGTGCCGCTGGCGCGAAAAGCGAGATCAGTGTTGGAATCAACCATCCCAGGCCCTTCGCCAAGTTGCCCCGCCTCGCCGTCCAAGCCATCCTCGCCTCCTGGGTGAATCTCAGTTGTGCCGATGTGAAGGGCAGGATGAGAGCCAATCTCTATGTTGTTGTGCCCTAATAGCTTAGATGGGGTTGCGTGGCAGAAAACTGTGTTCCAGAAGAGACGCTGTGTCCAGCCTGACACGCCGGCAAGTAGGCTGGTCTAAAGCTTCTCAGCGCTCGATTTCGGTTGGAAAAGATGCCCGGCCCGCCGCTGAGGCAGCGGCTTATGGGGTCTTGGAGGGGCCGGGCAATTCTGGGGTCAGTACATTACGTCTTGTATTGCAGTCGTTTTTATCCGTTCATGACAAGCCATGCTGTGACGCCGATCACACATCGACGTGACGTTCAAACCTCGCTGCCTCCCGTGACGACCATCACCGCGCACCCTGCCCCCCAACTCCTACCCTCGATTCAGACAGGGGTCGCAAGACTCCAACTTCATCCCAAGGGAACTTTTCATCATGGCTTACGTCATTACCGACTCCTGCATCAAGGACCTGCTCTGCGTGGATGTTTGCCCCACCGACTGTATCCATCCTAAAACGGACGAACCGCAGTTCGAAGCGGCCACCCAGCTCTTTGTCGATCCCGAAGGTTGCATTGACTGCGGCGCCTGCGTGCCCGTCTGCACCTCCGATTCGCTTCATCCCATCGACGACCTGACCGAAGAGCAAAAGCCCTTCATCGCCAGGAACGCAGCATTCTTCGCTCACTGAACACAAAGCCGAAGGGGACCGGCCCGTATGGCCGTCCCTATTCGGCCGTTCAACCCAGGTCGTAACCCACCCGACATTGACATCCCCTATCCCGGAACACTATCGTTCTTGGCCGCCCGCCATGAACATAGTGAAAGCCACCGCGCGTTACGAAGACTGGCTCCGTACGCATACCACCGTGATCGAGGCCGACCTGCGCCTCAAGCACAAACGTATGGCGGAATCTGTCTTTCCTTTCCTGCGGGCTACGTTCTACCGTTGGGTCCAGGTTTGGCCCGACATCTGTGCCGATCTCGCCAAAGCCCCAAGCATCCTCTCCGTCGGCGACCTTCATGTTGAGAATTTTGGAACCTGGCGCGACGTCGAGGGCCGCCTCATTTGGGGCGTGAACGATTTTGACGAGGCCGCCACGTTTCCTTACACCAATGACCTGGTCCGCCTGGCAACAAGCGCGCTATTGGCAATCGAAGAGAGCCAGCTCGCGGCCACCGCAAAGGAAGTCTGCGCCGAGATTCTTGATGGCTACACAAAGTCCCTGGCTGAGGGCGGCCGTCCCTTTGTGCTTGAAGAAGGCAACAAATGGTTACGGGCAATCGCGCTGAACGAATTGCGCGCCCCCGATCATTTCTGGAAGAAGATGGATCAACTACCCGCGGTCCGCCACGAGATTTCTCCCACTGCCCGCGAAGCGCTCGAACACTTGATGCCCTACCCCGGCCTCGACTACCACCTTACCCAGCGTGTTGCCGGTCTGGGCAGCCTGGGACACCTGCGTTATGTCGCAATCGCTGAGTTCCATGGCGGCAAGATTGCCCGGGAAGCAAAAATGTTGGTGCCGTCCTCGGTGTTCTGGGCGAACGATCTTCCGGGTCCCGCCGACATCTGGTATGCCGCCATCCTCTCCCATGCCGTGCGTTGTCCTGACCCTTTTGTTCAGCTGCGCGGGCGCTGGATTGTTCGCCGCTTATCCCCACACTGCTGTCGCATCGAACTCGCGGTTCTCCCCCGCGATCGCGACGAGTGCCGCCTGATTTTTTCCATGGGCTGGGAGACGGCCAACGTGCATCTGGGTAACCCCGGCCAGGGGAAGGCGATTCGCAAACATCTGGCGAAGTTAAAGCCCACTTGGCTATACACCGCCGCCAGCGCTATGGTGCGCGCGGTGAAGCAGGACTGGCAGGCCTGGCGCAAAAATGGAGTTTCCTGAAGACCCCTGTCCACTGAAGATCCCTGTCGGCTGAATACCCTGTCCGGCAGCCCAACTAGACTAGATCCCAGCTCCTTCTCGGGAAGAGTCCAACTTCACAGGCTGCGGAAAAACAACAGCAGCGCCGGCAGCCTGCCCAGAGCTTGTCGAAGGGGCATCCTGCTCTCGCCACCGCAGCATTTGGGAACCGCCCCAACCCAGCCGTGCTGCTCACGCGCGCGAGGGTTTTCAGCCCCGCAAGGAGCTGCGAATCTACTTCATCGTCAGATTGCGGCTAGACTTCTGTAAGCTCGAGTACTTCCGCCGCTTCCGCTTCTTCCTCGCAGTCGCTCGCCGGACGCGATCCATCCAGAGCGCTAATAAGAGCCGTAAGAATGCTCCCCAGGGATTCCGGGTTCTCCCGCAGTACCCGCGACAAACTCTCGCGGTGGACCGCGAGTTCGCCAATGACCTTTGCCCCTCGTATGTCGATCTCGGGCTGGTGCGGCCGCTTTCGGCGCGTGCGCTCCCCAAAGTGCGAGCGTGCGAACGGATAGTTGAGGCTTCCCGTAGCCATCCAATGCACGACCAGTTGCTTTACGTGCGCCGCGCCACAGGCGGCGTGCACTCCCGGCTCTGAAACCAGTGTGTCATTCCAACCGAGAATCTTGAGCCGGTCCGTCCAGCTGTTTTCGGTCACTAAAAACCAGCCCTCTTCTTCAGTCCGCTGCTCCAGGCAGATGGAGCAGAATGGAGTTTCTTTCTCCGTCATTTTTGCACCTGTCGTAAGGTCTGTTGTATCTTCGGATCGTTCACTGCATTCACCCCGGCCGATCCGTCCATCGAAACCATCTTTACCGTCTTCTTCCCCGTTCCGTCCGGCAGGGGAACCGTAATCACCCCGCGCTCGCCGTCAAACGTGAGGGTCACAAAAGGAGAACACGCGTCGCAAAGCCAGTAGTGTTCCACGCGCCGCCAGGGACGAGCTCTTCGGGAAGCTGTCGTCAACGCTCCACGATTCGTGAAGTACTCGGTCTCCACCTGGAAGAGCTTGCCTTCCCTAAGTCGCCGAAACGGAGTATTACATGCGTCATTCGCGCACTTATAAAGCATGGCTAACTATCCTTCGTGAGGATCCTCTAACCTCCGGATCTCCTCAACCCGCTGAGGCCAACCTATGTGCACGCGAAGGGCCGCCTCGGAACCCACTCCGCCCTTCGAAACGTAGCGCGGAACGCTTGAATTAATGGGAGATTTGTCGCTGTTGAAGATTGCTACAGAACGGCGATCGACGAGCTTTCATCACCCGCGCCGAAATGACATCAGAACCCAATCAGAACTGCGGCGCCTTCGCTTCCATGCCCTCATCCTCAGCTCCGAACACCAGTGCCTGGCACGATCCGCACAGCGTGCCTTCTTTCAAGTCGATCCACTCCACGGCGTGTGATGGCGCCATGGCACATTGGTAGTCGTCACAGTGCGTCAGATCAAGGGTGTGCCCGAGTTCATGCACCGCTTCTTTCAGGAGCCTTGCCTGCAGGACTTCCGGATCGGCCGGCAGGCCGTAGAACTCCTGCCGCAGGCGATTGACCGACACCAGGCCACAGGGTCCGCCAATCTGCGCCTCGCCGAAAACGAACGTGAGAATCGGGATATACAGATCGACACCAGTGATTCCCAGCACCCGCCACGAATCGGGGCCCACCCGGCCTTGCATGGCGTGCAGGATTTCCGATGAATGGTACTGCTGCCGCTCGCCGTGGTAGGCGAACTCCGGATCCAGCACTGCCGGAACTACCTCCGTTGGCACTCGAAAAAGGTCCGCCAACGCCGGCGCCAATCCCATCATGAGGCCGCCATCCAGATCCCCGATCGGCAGCAGTTGCAGCAATTTCATCGCGTCGCTTGCGCTGTCGGCTTGCTCCAGCCGTACCTCTTCAGCTTGTGATGCAGCGTCACCCGGTCTATGTGGAGTATCTCAGCCGCCCGCGTTTGATTCCACCCCACCGTTTCCAGCGTCCGCAGGATGTGCGCCCTTTCCATCTCATCCAGGCTCTTGGGACCACCGTTCGGCAAAGTAGCTGCCTTAAAGACGAAGTCCGATTCGCGGATCTCGGGCTCTTGCGCCACCACCATTGCCCGCTCGACAGCATTCTCCAACTCCCGCACGTTTCCCGCCCAGGCTTGCTGCTGTAGCAGGTTCATCGCTGGGGGGGCAACCCGGGTAATTTTCTTGTTCATCTGCAGCGAGAACTTTTGCACAAAATGATTCACCAGCATCGGGATGTCATCCCGGCGTTCCCGCAATGGCGGTAACTCGATGCGGAAGACGTTCAAGCGATAAAACAGGTCTGGCCGAAACTTGCCTTCCTCAATCGCCTTCTCCAGGTCCTTGTTCGTCGCGGCCACGCAGCGGAAGTCCACCTTAATGGGCTGGTTTCCGCCCACCCGCACAATCTCGCGTTCCTGCAGAACCCGCAGCAGGTCCGTCTGCGTCTTCAGACTGATATCGCCAATCTCGTCGAGGAAAACCGTTCCGCCCTCCGCGATTTCGAACTTGCCCTTCTTGCGATACTGCGCCCCCGTGAAGGCGCCCTTTTCATGCCCAAACAGTTCGCTCTCCAGCAACGTTTCCGTCAAAGCGCCGCAATGGATCACCACCAGCGGATGAAACTTGCGTGAGCTAACGTGATGGATGGCGCGCGCCACCAGTTCCTTCCCCGTGCCGCTCTCGCCGGTGATGAGCACCGTAGCATCCGTCGGGCCGACAGTTTCGATCGCATCGAACACCCGCTGCATGATCGTGCTCTGCCCCACCATGTCCTCGGGCTTGGCCACTTCGGCTACCGTTTCGCGCAAGCGGACGTTTTCCCGCTCGGTCTGCTTATGTGCCAGCGCCTTCTTCACCAGGTGCGCGATTTCGTCCGGATCCAGCGGCTTGGTGACGTAGTCGTAGGCTCCATTCTTCAAAGCCGCCACCGCCGTCTCCACCGATGCATAGCCAGTCATCATGATCACGAGCAAGTCCGGATCGATCTCGTGCATCCTTCGCTGCAACTCGATCCCATCCGTGCCATGCATCTTGATGTCGACCAGCGCGGCATCCCAGCGCGACTCTGCTAGCTTGGTGAGCGCGTCCTTGGCGTTCTCGGCCGCGCCTACCTCATAGTTCTCTTCACGGAACCACTTCGCCAGCGAGTCCCGGACACTCAATTCATCATCCACAATGAGTAACTTCGCCTGTTCAGTCACGTTCGATCACCTCGATTTCATTTCCGCAGTTTCGGTTTCAGGCGCTAGCGGGCGGCCGACAGCGCCGTCCAAAGGCAGCGTCACGATAAAGGTCGTGCCTTTTCCCAGTTCCGAAGTAACATCGATCCGGCCACGATGCCGCGCCACGATGTTCTGGCTGACCGCCAGCCCCAATCCCACGCTCTTGCCGCTTTCTTTCGTTGTCAGAAAAGGTTCGAAAATTTGGGGCAGTATGTCCTGCGGGATCCCGGAACCGTCGTCCCGTACCCAAAAAATCTCTTCGCCCGCGTCTTCGTCCAGCTTCGTACCTACCCATAGATTTCCGCCCCGCGGCATCGCATCGATCGCGTTCATGATCAACGCCAGCAACACTTGCTCGATCTGCCCCGGATCGCACTGGACGCGCGGCAACCCGGGCGAAAGTTCCAGGTGCAGCTCCACCCCATTCAGTTCCATCTGGTGCGCGACCAGGCGTACCGCCCGGTCAACCACCGTGTTCAGGTCCGTGGTCTGCACGTTCAGAGGCGCCGTGCGGGAAAAAGTCAGGAGATTTTTCACCAGGTCTCCGCACCGCCGGCTCTCCTCCGCAATCAAGTCCAGGCACTGTTCGGCGTCGTGTTTCTTCGCTCCCTCCGCCTCCCCGCGATCGATCCATCTCCTTAGCAGCTTGGCGTAGGTGAGGATTCCCGACAGCGGATTGTTGATCTCATGTGCGACCACTGCCGCCATCTTCCCGATGGTGGCCATCTTCTCCGCCTGCAACATGTGCTCGTGTGCCCGCTTCAGCTCGTGCGTTTTCTGATCCACGCGATCCTCGAGCGTCTTCGCCCAGGCCACGATCTCTTCGTTCGCGGATCGCAACTGCAGGCTCATCCGGTTGAACGAGCTCGCCAATTCCCCGACTTCATCGCTGGAGTCCACCTGCAGCTGGTAGCCGAGATTCCCCTCCGCCAGCTGCTTCGTGCCGTCCTTCAGGCGTTTCAGCGGCTGCCCCACGAGCCGCCACACGAACAGCCAGCTCAGAAACGAGATGTCCACCAGCGCAATGACGGTGTAAGCCAGCATCCGCCGGCTGCTTTGCGCCAGTTGTACATCCGCTTTGGCCAACGACAGGTTTGCATCCAGAACGCCCAGCACTTGCTGGCTGGCGGGATGCGCATGGCAGGCCGCATTCGAGCAGGAAGCCTGATTTTCGATCGGCGTAATGACGCCCAGGACCCTTTGCCCCTTGTTGTCGCGGTAGATCCGAAACCGATCGGGCTGGTTCAATCGCGTCAACGGCTGCGATCGGGTGTGACAGCCGTAGCACGCTTCTCCGCCCTTATCGACCAGGTGGCCGATTTCGGAGGTGTCCGTGGAGTAGCTGATCCGCCCTTCCTGATCGAAGATGCGCACCCGCACCATGCCCGGCTCGTCTGCCATCGTGGCCATGGCGTGATACAGGCCCTCGCGATCGTTGCGCAGCATGTAATACGATGTGCTGCGCTTGATCACGTCGCTGACCCGCTCCGCACTCGTCAGCGTGGCTGCTTCCAGGTGCTGGCGGTGCAGCCGGATGTTCAGGTACCCCAGAAGCCCGAAAATTCCCACCATCACCAGCAGCAGCAAGCTGATCAGCTTCACGCTGAGGCTGTGTGTCAGACGGTTCCAGCGTCCTCGACCTGAATCAGTCTCCGGCATGAACCAACACAGGAGTCGCCGCGATGACCTTGGTCTCGGCCATCGGGTGGCTCTCCTCCGCGGGAAAAATGGGCAGGTACTTCACCGCCAGCCCAAACAGCGCAAATCCCGCCGCGATGATCATGAGCGTGACGCAGAACTCCGTCCACTTCGGCACATAGTGGTGTCCCACGTAGGTTTCAAAGCCGATGACGGCAATATTGAGCCGGTTCGTGATGAATCCGAGCAGGGTCGAGATGGAGGCCAGGTACAGCAGTTGCGGCGATATCCGCACCTTCTTGAAGCTGAGCATGGCAATGGGAATAACGAAGGTCAGCGCCAGTTCGAGCCATAGAAAATAGGCTTCGTAGCTGGGCTTCAAAATCTGTGGGAGCAGGCCGCGGTGAAGAAAGTCCTCGAAGCGCAGCAGAGCATTGACCCAGAGAGCGACCAGCAAGGCGCCGCCCAGGGTGACCAGGACTGGAAGCTCCAGTTGACGTCCGAAGGCTTTCGCGCTCTGCGTGGACTCGAAGATGGTCATGGCCAGGCCCACTGCAACCGCCGAGGCAAAAAAGAAGAAGGGCAGGGCGGGCGAGTACCAGAACGGATGGAGCTTGCTAGGCATGATCAGATAAAGCGATCCGAGAGAACTCTGGTGCAAGGTGGAGAGCAAAATGCCGCCCACGATCAGCAGCGGATAGATCTTGTTGATCCATTTGATGGGCTGCTTCCAATTCAAGCGCTCGAATACGTTTGGAAGGAATTCAAAAAACAGCACCGTGGTATACGTCATCACGCAAATGCCAACTTCGAACATGACGGAATGGAGGTTCCTGTAGATCAGCTGATGCCAGATGAACCAGGGGCGTCCCAGGTCAAATAACAGTCCCACGATGAAGAGCAGGTAACCCAGAAACGCGGTTAACACCGCGGGGCGCACAACCGCGTGCAAGCGCTGAACGTTGAACAGGTAGACAGCCCCCACCATGCAGAAGCCACCCGCCGCCAGCATCACGCCGCAAAGTAAATCGAAGCCGATCCACAGCCCCCAGGGGAACTGGTCCGTCATGTTGGTCGCTGCGCCCAGACCCCGGAAGAAGCGGACGAACGAGGAGTACAGGCCGGCAACCATGATGACGACGAAGATCATTTTCCAGAGAGTAAGTTTGAATTTCATTGCCCGTTCCTCTTGCCTTCCGGCGGTGCGGCTTTTTCCTGCGCCTCTGCCAGGGCTACTTCGTCGCGACGATGCGTCACCCAATAGATGCCGCCCAAAACCAGGGTCCACACCGGGACGAAGTCTGGAATTCTGTCCATCACTTTGCCGGTGTATTCGGGCATGGGAGTCTCGCCGATTTTTGCGGAGGCTGGATAGCCGTAATCCTCCACATTGGCTGCCGCAAGAATAAAGACGGACGTTCCGCCAACTTCCTTCAGGCCATAAATCCGGGGCACATAGTTGGAGGGATTCTGACGGAGACGATCCTTCGCTTCGCTAATGAGTTCGTCACGCTCGCCGAATTTTGTGGCTCCCGTCGGACAAATCTCTGCGCACGCCGTCGGTTTGCCGGCCAGCACACGGTCGGGGCACATAATGCATTTGCGGACCCGCGGGTTCAGCGAGCCCCATTCGTACTTGGGCTGGCCAAACGCGCAAGACACCATACAGTAACGGCACCCAATGCACTTCCAGACGTCATAAACGACAGGACCTTCCTTGGTCTTATGGAGGGCGCCCACGGGGCACACCGAAGCGCACGCGGGTTCCTCACAGTGCATGCAGAGCCGGCGCATGAATTTGTCGTTCTTGGAGAGGACCACCGTGTACTTGTGGGCGGATTGCACCTGCTCGGCAGCTACCGTGTCGTCGTAGGGAAGCTTGTTCTGTGCTGCGCAAGCTCCTTCACATTGCTTGCACCCGATGCACAGGGTGGCGTCGTACAGCAGCGCTTTGCTCATGGATATCTCTCCGGCCCGCGCCCGCGTGGCGCCTCCGCTCCAGAGAGAAGCACGGTAGATGAGGGAGCAAATCTACAGCTGGAGAAGAGGCCCAGGCTGCGCTCGCCTGCACGCCCTTCGTTCAGACTGATCCGGGTCCCGGAAACCCGACACCGGGACCCGGCGTGGCTGTTCCTGTGATGAGCGCTGAGGCTTGGTTTGCCCTTCCGGAAGCCGCGTACGGCTCTGCTGCTCCCGTTCCGACCGCCGGCACACCTGCGGCGTACTCCCAAGGCATCCCAAGCTTTCTGCCGGACCCACCGGATTTCCTCACGGCCAGACCGGCGCGCAAAAGGGAACAGCCGGTCCTTACTTCTTCTGCAGTTCGCGGATGTACGACACGACCATCTTCACCTGGTCGGGCGTCAGCGACTTCGCCACACCGGCATGCTTCGGCTTTTCCGTAACCGCTTTCTCCAGGTCCGCGTCCGACAGCTTCTTCACGTCGTCCCCAAGCAGGCTGGGAATCTTCGCTGCCGGTTTGCCGGCCGCATCCACGCCATGGCACGCCGCGCACTTCGTCTTGTAAACAGTCGCGCCGTCATCAGCTGCCCACGACAGGTTTGGAATCAGAATGAACAGGGCCACTGCAATGGTCATGACCAGCATGACCAGTTTCGTCGTCTTCATGAGTGCTTTCCTCTCCTTTGAAATATGAACTGCAAAATGAAAACAGTGGCTTTGCTCGCGGGCCGTATCGGTTGTTGCGAGATTGGCCACTGATGAAGCCTCCCGCAGAGAAACGCTGTAATGGAACTAAGCGCCTCCACGTACGTCCATTAGTGTCGGCTTCGTAGCAGAAACCCGCTGTGATTGGGCTCACCTTCGGACGTGACCGGGGACAATAGTGGCTGTGCCTTCGAACGGCGAGGAGTGCAGTCAACTGGCGTCGCTAGCGAGCCTCTTTCAGCTCTGTCATCTCGAGCGAAGTGAGGCGCCAGCCCAACGCAGTCGAGAGATCCCATGTCCCTGCAGAACTTCCCGGTCGCTGCGGAAATTTCTTAACCCCAGCTCCGAAGTGGGGGGGGCAATTCCCGAGCTTGGTGTTCAAACACGGATTGGTGATTCAAACATAGCAGCTACATGGAAGGTAATGGTGGATCAACGGATACATCACCGATTCCAAGGACAACGTACCCTCTTCGGCCATCTGGTAATGCGACGTCAATCACAGCACAGCCCTTGAAATATCTTATTCTGCGAACAGGCAGGTGGGTGCCCGCCTCAGCCGTGGTCGACTGGGTTCCGTGACAGCCACCCTCGTTACTGTCTCCGGAGAATATTGGTGTTGCTCTATTGACATAGAGCGTATGTTTCTGGTCGCTTGCGATGTCCCTATACCATAAAGACAAGAAAAATACGCCGATCAATAACAAGACAGTGCCGCCTGCGAAAAATGCCCGCTGCTGCTTGAAGCTTAGTGACATGAGGAACCCCAAAGTCTCAATCACCCAAAAACCACGCCCTAACGCACCAAAAAACCCGTAGCCGCCACGACCACTCCTACCGTCCCGAGTCCCAAGCCCATCAGCCAGAAGACCCGCCTTCCCGATAACAGAGTGATCGACGTGATCACCAGCGCAATCTCCAGAAACACCTCGCCCAGATCGAAGCGGTCCGCCCGCATCTGCTCGACGGCCACTTCCTGCTCGAGCTTGTGGGCCTCGGCCTCAATCTCTTTCTGGTCATCTTTATAACGATCGGCTTCCTGCAGATACTCCTCGCGCACCTTCGCCAGCGCTTCGGCATTCGCGGCCGGCACAATCGTCGTCAGGTTGGCAAACAGCTTGTCCTCATGCCCGCGGATATTCTTAGCCTGGAAATAGGCCCACTGATCCGACGCTTTCGCCTGGTTCAGCACTGCCTCCGTCGCTGCCCGGTGCCCCAGCAACGACACGATCGCCACCAGAACCGCCAGCACCGCCATCGTCACCGAAACCGGCGCCAGCCCCGGATCGTGCTTCGCATGTTCCGCATGCTCCTGCAATTCGTGCAACTCTTCAGAGCTCATCACGACTCCTAAAAAGAAGACTCGAGAACAAGGACCATAATGGACCCGCGTCAACGACTCGACAACGAATGCCGACGACGCGCATCTGGCCACGAGCCGCTAGCCACCAGCCACGAGCCACCAGCCACCGACTGCCTACCGCATACCGAGTACCGGGTACTGAGTACCGAGTACTGGGTACCGGGTACTGTTCCTACTCTCCCATCACCTTCACAATCACCCGCTTGTCCCGCTGCCCATCAAATTCCGCGTAGAAAATCCGCTGCCATGTCCCCAGGTCGAGCTTTCCTGCAGTGATCGGAACGATCACCTCGTGATGAATCAACAGCGCCTTCAGATGCGAATCGCCATTGTCCTCGCCAGTCTCGTGGTGTTTGTAGTCTTTACGAAACGGCGCCAGCCCCTCGAGCCAATGATCGATATCTTCGATCAGTCCACTTTCGTGATCGTTGACATAGACTCCGGCGGTAATGTGCATCGCCGACACCAGCACCATGCCCTCCTTTACTCCGCTCCTCTTCACGGCATCTTCCACCTGCGGCGTAATGTGCACGTATGCTCGATGGGTTCGCGTGTGGAACTTCAAATACTCGGTAAGAACCTTCATGATTCATCCTCAAGAAAATGACGTGAAAGCCACCCCAGTTTCGCAGATAATGCGTTGTCGGGCCGCGAAAACCTCTTCGCGAGTGACCAACTGAGGAAGGGAAGGGCACGACTTTAGTCGTACCGTCTGTTGGCAAGGTGTGTTGCGCTTTAGCGCCTGAGACTGTTCTTGATTCGTTAAATATCTCGCAAGGAGCCTGGTGGACAGCACACAAAGCGACCTGCAAGCGCTGCGCGATCTGGTCCGCGACCTCGCGCACCGCGTCGACCGCCTGGAACGAAAACTCGGCGTGGAAGAAGCGGGGCTCCCGCCTGCTCCCGCCGCGGCCACGACGCCGGCTTCTGAAATTCCCCCACCTGCGACGCCAGTTCCGCCGCCTCCGCCCGTGCCGCACATTCCGCCCCGGCCAGCTGTTTCCGCTCCCACACCGGCTGAAGAAATTGATCTCGAGTCCCGCATCGGCTCGCACTGGCTGAATCGCATCGGCATCGCTGCCGTGCTGATCAGCGTTTCCTATTTCCTCAAGTACGCTTTCGACAACAACTGGATCGGTCCCGCCGGCCGCGTGACCATCGGCCTGGTTGCAGGCATCGCCGTGGTTCTCTGGAGCGAGCGATTCCGCACTCACGGTTATCAGATCTTTTCCTACTCCTTGAAAGCAGTCGGAATCGGCGTGATGTATCTCTCCCTCTGGGCCGCTTTTCACGTCTATGCGCTGATCCCCAGCACCGTAGCTTTCATCGCGATGCTTGTCGTCACCGCCTCAACGGCCGCGCTCGCGATCACGCAAAACGCCGAAATCCTTGCCGCGTTTGCTCTCACCGGCGGGTTCTCCACGCCGCTGCTGCTTTCAACCGGCCAGAACAAGGAACTCCAGCTCTTCTCCTACGTCGCCCTTCTCGATGTCGCTGCCGTCGTCATGGTCGCCCGCAAACCCTGGCGCCGCCTGCTTGTGCTGGCCTACATCGGCACGCTGATTCTCTACATCGGGTGGTATTCCGAGTTCTATAGCCGCTGGCAACTCACGCCGACGCTCGCCTTTGCCTCCCTCTTTTTCGGAATCTTCGCCATCGCTCCTCTCGTCGCACAACGTCCGGAGCGCGAAGCCGCTCCCTTCATCGCCGTCCCGCTCTTCCTCGCGTTCATCAACGCGGTCGTCTACTTCCTTCAGGTCTACGCCATGTTCGAATTGGTCGACAAGCACGACATGGCATGGTTTGCGCTCGCACTGGCAGCCATCTACATTTTTCTGAGCCGGCAAACGCAAGACCACTTCCCCGATCCGAAAACCATCCAGCGCCTTCATTTCCTGCACCTCGCGCTCGCCATCGGCTTTATCACCATCGCGATTCCGATCCGGCTCGACGGCCACTGGATCACCATCGGTTGGTTCGTGGAAGCCGCTGTCCTGCTCTGGTTAAGCGACCGCATCCGCTCGACTTTCCTCAGTGTTTTTGCCGCGTGTGCGCTGGCTCTCGGCGTGGTCCGTTTGCTGGCGGTCGACAACTTCAACGTGACCACTCTGATCTTCAACTCCCGGCTCGGCACCTACGCGATCGCCATCGCCGTGCTCGGTGCGATGGCGTGGTATGGCAGCAAGCGCGGCGATGAGCCCGGCCGCCAGGCTGCCGCACTCGCCGTCGTCACGCTCAACCTGCTTGCCCTGGTGGCGCTCAGTCACGAAGTCGCCGACTACTATGCCCGCGAGATGTCCGCTGCGACCCCACGCTACTACCCGGGCCGCTACACGCCATACGATCCTGCCTCCGCCGCCAATATTCGCGCCATCCGCCTGGCCGAGGATTTCACTTACTCCGCGCTCTGGATGGCCTACGGCGCCATGCTCATGATCGTCGGCTTCTGGCGCCGCTCCTCGTTCGTGCGCTGGCAAGCGCTGGTGCTCATTGCCGCCACCACGGTCAAAGTCTTCGTCTACGATGTCTCCCAGCTCGATCGCGGATATCGTATCGTCAGCTTCATGGTCCTCGGCGTGCTCCTGCTGGCCATTTCCTTCGTCTACCAGCGCGACTGGCTGCAGCTTTCTGGCGCACGCAAACGATCCGGAGACCCCGCGCAACCATGAAAATTCTGTCTGCGGTGTTTTTGCTGTCGGCCCTTTCCGCGGCAACTGGTGATCCCGAACCCGCCATCCCTTACTTTAAGGAGGTCCGTGCAGTTTCCATCGCTGCTCCCGATCATCAGAGCTACCTGGCGATCGACTCCGCCATCTGGAGTCATGCGCGTTCCGACCTCGCCGATCTACGTCTTTACGATGGCGAGACACAGATCCCCTACGAACTC
>Ga0307478_10001277_pt1 | contig 22263 bp, 19 predicted proteins | sample atmos_gasesECM4C_2_FD_203713 | JGI IMG/M metagenome (GOLD analysis project Ga0307478, IMG submission 203713) | Hardwood forest soil microbial communities from Morgan-Monroe State Forest, Indiana, United States - atmos_gasesECM4C_05 | ecosystem: Environmental > Terrestrial > Soil > Temperate... | reverse complement strand
GCCCGGCGCATGCACGCGGAAGACATCGCGTCGAATCAAGCGATGGGACGTTACGGCGCAACTCTCATGCCCAGCGAAGGCGGAGTGCTGACTCACTGCAATGCCGGCGCGCTGGCCACGGCTGGATACGGAACCGCACTGGGCGTGATCCGCGCGGCGGTCGAGCAGGGGAAAAAGATTCATGTCTTTGCCGATGAGACGCGGCCATTTCTGCAAGGCTCACGGCTTACCGCGTGGGAACTGATGAAGGACGGAATTCCGACGACGGTCATCTCCGACAATATGGCCGGATCCATGATGCAACAGGGGAAGATTGGAGCAATCGTCGTCGGCGCCGACCGCATCGCAGCCAACGGTGACGTGGCTAACAAAATCGGAACTTACTCCGTCGCCGTGCTGGCGCGGGAGCACAATATTCCCTTCTATGTGGCGGCGCCGATTTCGACGGTCGATCTGGCTTGCCCGACCGGCGCGGAGATTCCGATCGAGCAACGGAATGTGAAAGAGGTCACCCACATTGCGGGGAAGCAGGTGGTTCCGGATGGCGTGGCCGTGGAGAACCCCGCATTTGATGTGACTCCCGCCCGATACGTCGCCGCGATCATCACAGAAAGAGGGATTGCGCGCGCCCCTCTTGACGAATCTTTACGGAAGCTGGCGGCCCAGGAGGCCGAGGTTCATCCGTAAGCTGCCCGCTCCGTGGTTTCCTCTATTTTTTGCCTGCGTGCCGCTACTTATTCTCTAGTTTCGGGTTGAGTATCAGTAAAGGCCTGCCGTGCTAGGCTGAGCCCAACGTTCCGATTTCAAACAACGATCTTTTTCCGTCAGGGGGAGTCTATGTCTTTCTGCAATCGTGCCTTTCTGCCCGTGGTTGCGATATTTGGTCTTGCTTTCTTGGTTGGATGCGGGGGAAGCAGTACCCATACCCCGGTGTCGCCACCGACGGGCGGATTCAGCAACTCCAATTTAAATGGGACGTACACATTCTCGGTTGCAGGCTTCGACATCCTGGTGAACGGGAGCCCGAGCACGTTTAACATGGCAGGTTCGCTCACCGCGTGCGGCTGCAGCGGGGGAACGATTTCGGCGGGAACAATAACTCTAGTCGACTTTTCTTCCTCAAAACCCGCCACGAGCGTTGCCTTGAACAGCAACAGCGCGTACAGCATCACCAAAGACGGCCGTGGGCTTGCCAAACTCTTCTTCGGGGCGGCACCTGCCGCAGAAGTGGATCTCGATTTCGTACTGACTTCTAGCTCCCATGGTCTGGTCACTCGCTTCGATAACGGGGGCGCCGGAAGTGGAACCATCGACCTGCAGTCGAGCGGGGTGACTCTGGCGACCACTCCATACTCTTTCAGCATCTCGGGTACGGACGGATTGTCGAATCCCTTCGCCATGGCTGGCAGCTTCACCCTGGATTCTTCGGGCAACATCACAGCAGGAATCGTGGATACGAACTCCAACGGGACCGTGCAAACGGCTTTGAGTCCATTGACTGGTACGGTGACTCCTGGTTCGGGCACTACTCCGGGGACTGCCTCGTTCTCCATCGGCAGCTTGACTTTCGATGTTTATGCCATCGATGCGACACACCTCAAGCTGGTTGAGACGGACGACACGGAGTTTACCAGTGGCGACGCCTTTTCCCAGGGTACGGACGCGATTCCATCGGGCAATCTGGTGTTGAGCATGGCGGGCCTCGACTTGAGTGGGAATCCGGCGGCATTTGGGGGCATCATGGCCTCAGCCGGCGGCACCTTCAGCAATGGAATCGCGGATGTGAACGATAATGGGCTCACCGATGGCGTCGCGAATCCCAGCGCGCCCGCCCCCGTCAACTTTAGCGGAACTTTTGTCGAGACGCCAAGCGGCAGCGGGCGATGGGCAGTGAGTTTCACCGGATTCCCCGGCGGCACGGCTTTTGCGGCGTATCCTTCAACAGGAGGAGTGTTGATGCTGGAGGTCGACGGCGTCGCGGGCGCAGTTACAGCTGGCGCTGCGATGGCACAGACTTCAGGGGCGGCTGTGGCCGCAAGCCAGGGCTACGGTATGAATCTCACGGGCTTTGACGTGGGGAACGGCGTTCCGCTGAACCAAATCGCGCAGTTTAATACGACCAGTAGCGGCCTGTCAGGTCTGATCGACCAGGTTGACTTCACCATTTCGAAACCGGGAACGAGCAACCTTGTCGGCAACTACACCGCTCCGGCTTCGAATGGCATCGGCCAGGTCGGCTTCACGAACGGGCAAAACTTCTTCTACTACCCCGTCGATAATTCTACGATCCTGTTTCTGGCGTCAGACGGCGGCGAAGTGTCCCTGGGAGCGTTTCAGACTCAGAGCACTCCGACTTCGGCGGCGGCTCAGGTAGTCGAGCGCCAGATGGCGATGGTGAAGGCCGTGAAAGCCACGAGGCGGAGGCAAGTCAAGTAAACCAAAAATGTGCGCAGGGCGCGGCTTCCAAGCCGCGCTTTTTTACGTCCGGGATATCTCGATCTTCGGTTCCGGCAAAGGCTTCCGGCTTCGCGTTGTAGAAGTGACCCAGGCTACGACGCGATAGAGCAACAAGACGGCGAGTAGAGCAGCGTATTCCAGCGGCTTTCTCAGATCCGCCTTCACCAACCAGATGTAGTGGATAACTCCAGCCGCCGCGCTGAAATAAATCAGGCGGTGGAGGGCTTGCCAACGCTTGCCGCCCAGTTTGCGGATCGACCACCTCGTCGAAGTCAGCGCGAGAGGCAACATCAGGACGAAAGCCGTCATCCCGGCGGTGATGAAGCGGCGTTTCGCTATGTCGGCGAGCATTTCATGCACGGCGAAAAACTTGTCGAGCCAGACATAGGTCATCAAGTGGAGCGTGCCGTAGAAGAATGCAAAAAGACCCAGCATGCGGCGATACTCGATGAGCCAATACTGACGGGTGATTCTGCGCAGGGGACTGATCGCGAGCGTGATCAGGAGGAAGCGCAGAGTCCAGTCGCCGGTGGCGTGAGTGATGGTTTCAATCGGATTGGCGCCCAGCAGGGAGTGTAATCCGCGCCAGACGAGTATCCCGAGCGGGCCAAGGCACGCCAGGAAGATCACGGGTTTGAAGTAGCGAAGGGCCATGACAGCATTCAGCAATCAGCAATTAGCCATTGGCAATTAGCAAACAGAAAAGGCATCAATGGTTCGCGCTTGCTTTTGAGAGCGACTTGGCTGACTTCTGAGTGCTAATTGCTCACTGCTGGCCGCTTCAAAAGTATTTTTTCAAATCCATCCCGGTATAGAGGCTGGCCACCTGGTCGCCGTAGCCATTAAACATCAGGGTGGGGCGTTTGTAGAATTCGCCGAGGCGGCGTTCTTTGGCTTGGCTCCAGCGGGGATGGTCGACGTTCGGATTCACGTTGGAATAGAAACCGTATTCATGGGGCGCGGAGAGGTTCCACGAGTTTGCCGGCTGCTGATCGGTGAAGCGTATGCGCACGATCGCTTTCGCGCTTTTGAATCCGTACTTCCACGGCACGACGATGCGCAGAGGCGCTCCATCCTGATTGGGAAGTTCTTCGCCGTACATCCCGAAGCAGAGAAGGGCAAGCGGATGCATGGCTTCGTCCATGCGGAGGCCTTCGACGTAAGGCCACTGTAGTACCTCGCGCCGCTGGCCGGGCATCTGGCTGGGATCGAAGATGGTCGTGAACTCGACGAACTTGGCCTTGGCCAGAGGGTTTGCCCGGTTGATCAGTTCGTTGAGAGAGAAGCCTACCCAGGGAACAACTATGGACCATCCTTCGACGCAACGATGACGATAGATGCGCTCTTCGGGAGCGGCCATCTTGCGGATGTCGTCGACATCGAGTTCCTGCTTCTTCGCGACCAGACCGTCGATTTTCACCTTCCACGGGCGCGTGCGGAAATTCTGGGCGAGTTCGGCGGGGCCTTCTTTCTCGGTGGAGAACTCGTAATAGTTGTTGTAGTGGGTGACATCTTTGAAGGGCGTGATGGTCTCGGAGGTGCTGAAAGGAGATTTTTGAATGCCTTCGATCTTGTTCCCGGCGAACGCAATACGGGCAGGCGATAACAGTTCGCGAAGTCCGAGAGCAGCCGCGGCGGTTGCTCCCGCGGCCGCTGCCCCCGCGAGGAACTTGCGGCGATTCAGGTACTGACTCTTCGAAGTGATCTCCGAAGAAGCAATGTCACCGGACTTCTTAATCAGCATGAAAACCCCAGACAGACAATTTTAACGCGCTCTTATGCCATCAGATAGGACGCAGACGTTCGGAAAAAGTTGCATCGGGAGAAGAAATCGCGTGGAAGGCGGAGGCTATCCCAAAACCTCTCGCACTTTGCGCGAAAGGTTCTGCAGGGTGAATGGCTTCTGCAGGAAGGCTGTGCCACTTTCAATGCTGCCTTCGCTGACAATGGCATCTTCGGTGTATCCGGAGAGGTAGAGGACTTTTGTTTCGGGGCGGTTCTTGGTCAGCTGCCGGACCATATCGCGGCCGCCCATACCGGGCATGACGACGTCAGTGATAACGAGATCGATCGTGCCGGGCTGGACTGCGGCTGCGGCCAGACCAGCCTCTCCATTGCAGGCTTCGACGACTTTGTAGCCCTTCGCCAGCAGCGTATCGCGCACCAGTTGACGAACTGACTCTTCGTCTTCCACCAGCAGGATGGTTTCGCTGCCGCCTGCGGCGGCGTGCGCCACCGGAGCGGTCTGGTTTTCCGCAGTGCCTTCGACTCGTGGCAGGTAGATGTGGAACGAAGTCCCTTGTCCGGGTTCGCTCTGCACCACGACGTAGCCTCCACTTTGCTTCACGATGCCGTAGACGGTGGAGAGACCGAGGCCAGTTCCTTTGCTTTTTTCTTTGGTGGTAAAAAACGGCTCGAAGATGCGCGACTGAGTTTCCTTGTCCATGCCCATGCCGGTGTCGCTGACGGTGAGCATGACGTATTCGCCGGGGCGAAGGAAGGTCTGCCCGCGGCGGTGGCTCTCATCGAGCACGATGTTGCGCGTCTGGATGGTGAGCTTGCCCCCGCCGGGCATGGCGTCCTTGGCGTTGACGACGAGATTCATGAGAACCTGCTCGAGTTGCCCGGCGTCGGCGCGTGTGTAACCGGCTTCGGGAGCGAGCTTGGCCACGAGTTCGACGTTTTCTCCAATCAGAGGACGGAGCAGGCGTTCCATGTCGGCGACGATGGAGTTCACGTCGACGACTTTTAGTTCCAGCAGCTGCTTGCGGCTGAAGGCCAGTAGTTGCCGGGTTAGAGTGGTGGCGCGGTCCGAGGCCTGCTGGATAGCTTCCGCTTTCTCGCGCAAGGGATGTTCGACTTCCAGCTTCGCCAGAATGACCTCGGCATAGCCGCTGATGACCATCAGCAGGTTGTTAAAGTCGTGAGCGACGCCGCCGGCGAGGCGTCCGACGGCTTCCATTTTTTGAGCCTGGCGGAACTGGTCTTCGAGGGCGCGGCGGTCAGTGACGTCTTCGGCGATGGCTTCCAGCACGTCCGCTGGCTCATCGGCACTGCTGACGGCGCGGCCGCTGATGCGCACAGTCACTGCGCTGCCGTCTTTACGCTTCCATTTCACTTCGATGCCATCCAGCCGGCCGGTCCGGCGGAATTCGTCGATCAGGCGGTTGTGCTCTTCGGCGAGCGCGAACACATCCTTTTCCGGATCAAGCAGCAGCACTTCCTCGGCTGAGGCATAACCCAGCATCGTGATCAGGGCTGGATTGACGTCGAGGAAGCGGCCTTCCAGGCTGGAGCGGTAGATGCCGTAGACCGAACTCTGCACCAGCGAGCGGTAGCGGGCTTCGGAACGCCGCAAAGCCTGCTCGTTGCGCTTGATCTCGACTGCGCTGGCCAGTTGCCGCGCAACGAAGGTGAGGATTTCTTTATCGCGCTCTCCGTAGCGGATGCTCTTCGAATATGTCTGCACGACCAGGGCGCCGAATGTATGATTGCCGACCTTCAGAGGAACGCCCATCCAGTCGAGGGAACGCGATCCGTTGCGGGCGACTTCGCCGCGATCCTCCATGGCCTGCAGCACCTCAGGCGTGGCCAACAGCGGCACGCCAGTGCGAATGAGGTAGTCGGTGAGGCCTTTGCCCATTTTTTTGGACGAAGGCGGACTGTCGTGTTCGTCAACAAAGTAGGGAAAACTGATGAGCTCGGTAGCGGGATCGTAGAGGGCGATGTAGAAATTGCGCGCGTACATCAACTCGTCAACGATACTGTGGACGGCGGCGAAAAACTGTTGCAGATCGTGGGCACTACTGCTCTGCTCGGCAATCCGGTAGAGCGCGGAGCTCAGCGCCTCGACGCGGGTGCGATCGCTGATGTCGTGGTAGCCGGCGCAGAATCCGGCGATTTTTCCTTCGAGCCGCAAGGGCGAACAAGAGACTGAAACATTGAGCAGTGTGCCGTCTTTTTTTCGGCGCTGCGTCTCGAGGGTGATGCGGTCGCCTTTCTGCAATGCCTCATTCACCCACTGCGATTCCGCCAGCCGTTCGGCAGGCACGACCAGGTTCTCTAGCCGGTCTCCGATGACTTCGGTGGCTTCGTATCCGAACATCCGAACGAACGCGTCATTGGCCCAAAGAATACGATGCTCGGGATCGGCGATGCTCAGACCGTCGGGTGCGTCCTGGAACATCTGCTCCAGGAACTGCAGCCGTGTCTCAGAGCGAAGCTGGCTTTTCGAGGAAGGTTCAGCAATTGGGGGAGCGGGGCAAGAGCTTTTCGAACAGGAATTGGAGGCGCTTTCCGGCCTTTCGAGAACTGGCGGTACGCCCGCTTGCAGCGCCGCCTTCAACCGACGGGCCCGCGCCAGTTCGCCATGCTCGGATCGGGTGACACGATCACCCATGCGCAGATTTCCCCCTCTACTTTCGCCGCCGAGGGCATGGTAGAACGCGCCGGAACCGGTCGAAAGTTACCGGGGTAATGGAGAATCACGCAAATGTCAATGTGGGCAAGGGATTTCGAATCCTTCGTAACTTGGAACAGCCGTCGAATCTCTCTATGCTGGACACTGGAAGACCGTGCCGCTGAGTTGGGCCCTTCCTACGGAGGAACATGTCTCCAGTTGTCCAACGACCGCGAGCAGCCGTGCCGAGGCGACCGGATCCGACCGACCAGCATTGGAGCATGCTTTTGTTCGAGAGCATCTCGGCCGGGGTCATCGCGGTGGCAGTCGGGCTGGCTGCAGTCATGGCCGTGGTCGGGATCTACGTCCTGGTTGTGTGGCCGCTGACGTTCTGGGACCTCGCCAACCTTGGGCTGGAACAGTATTCTTCGTGGACGGAAACGATCTTGTGGTCGGTGTTTGCCGGAGGATCGCTGGCCGGATACTGGTGCTTTAGCGGAGCCGCCTTCCAAGCCAGAGCGAAGCACAAACCGGGAAGTGCCGTGAGAGATTTACGAAGTCGACGCTAGATCTGCTCGATACACTTCTGCTCCCCGTCAATAGAAAACCCACTTCTGAATAAAAAGTTGCGCGCAATACGGCGAATTACTGCCAAAGCCAGTTGCATCTTCGCTGCCTTCCCACGCATCGAAAGAATTAACCGAATGGTTAATTCGTAAAGTTTCGTCAAGAAAGATGGGGAGGTTGGGTATGAAATCAGTGAAGAGTTTGGTAAGGATGGCAGGGGCGTTCCTGGCCATTGGGTTGTTGAGCGCGACGCTCGTGGCTCAAAGTGCAGCGGCCCGCTATGACAATGACATTCAGAATGCGGTGACAAATAAGCTGGCCAGCAAAAGCCAATTCAGCAATATAAAGGCGAGCACGGAAGATGGCATCGTGACGCTGACGGGGACGGTGGATCTCTACCAGCGCAAACTGGATGCCGCGAAAGCCGCACGCAAGATCGCCAAGGTTCAGGGCGTACGCAACCTGATCACCGTGGCCGGTCCGCATGTTCCAGACGCGCAACTCGAGGAAAAGCTGGCGACGAAGCTGCGCTACGTCCGCGTGGACTATGACAACACGTTCGACTACTTCGCTCTTGGAGTGAAGGACGGAGTGGTGACGGTGGAAGGCCAGGATCGGACTGGCATCGGCCGCGACGAGGCACTGGCTGATATCGCGAACATGCCTGGCGTGAAGGATGTAGTCGACCGCATTTCGATCGAACCGGTCTCTATCTTCGATGACGGACTGCGGCTGCGGGCGGCACGGGCGATCTATCGCGATCCCGTGCTCAGCAAGTACGCGATCGACCCGGCACGGCCAATCCGCATCATCGTGGCGAACGGGCACGTGACTCTGTATGGCTCGGTCGACAGCAAGATGGACAAGGATGTCGCAGGAATCCGAGCGAACCAACTCTTCGGAGCGTTCACTGTGGATAACCAGTTACAGGTGGAATCGAAATCCGGCCAACAGCAAGGCATGTAAGCGGAGGTGATGGTCGGAAGGGGCGTGGCGAGGGGCCGCGCCCTTTTTATTTCCCCGGCGTGTGGTCGAACGGCAGTTTGGTGTAGCGCACTTTTTCCAGTTCCAGGATGAATGCGACACGGCCTTCGGGATTGCGGAACGGGAAGGGCTTGCCAGTGTATTTGTGCGAGATGGGATCCATGATCTTGAGGTCGCGGTCGGGGCGACGCTCGATGACCTTTCCGCGCATCTGGACTTCTTCATAGGGATTCTTGAAATCCACGATTGATATGGCGACGCGTGGATCGCGGCGCGTGTTCTTGGCCTTCAGCGAATTTTCGCCGGTGCAGATGACGATGTGATCACCTTCGCGCCCGACCCAGACTGGAGTGGAAGTGGGCGATCCGTCGGGCATGAGCGTGGAGAGGTGTGCGAAATTGGGACGGTCGATGAGTTGCTTTACTTCGAGCGAAAGTGAGGCGGGCATTGTTGCTCCTTTCACCGGAGCTTACGGTAAGCGGTTGATGAGCGAAGCGACGTATCCGGCGCCGAATCCGTTGTCGATGTTGACCACGCTGACGTTGGAGGCGCAGGAGTTGAGCATGCCGAGCAGCGCGGCCAATCCTTTGAACGACGCGCCGTAGCCGATGCTGGTAGGCACGGCGATCACGGGCACACCGACGAGGCCGCCGACAACGCTGGGCAGCGCTCCTTCCATGCCGGCACAGACGATTACGACCCGGGCCTTGGTAAGCGCTTCCCGATTCGCAAGCAGGCGATGAATGCCGGCAACGCCGACGTCGTAGAAGTGCTGGACAGCGTTGCCCATGAGCTCGGCGGTGACGACGGCCTCCTCGGCGACCGGAATATCGCTGGTTCCGGCCGAGACCACCGCTACGACTCCCCTGCCGTACTTCGTGGGATCTCGCTGAAGCACGATGCAACGTGCGAGATCGCGATATTCGGCGCCGCGGATTTTCTTTTTCACGGCGGCAAACTGCTGTTCACTGGCTCGCGTGGCCAAGACGTTGCCGCCATGCTTCGCGAGGCGCGCGAAGATCCCGGCAACCTGCGCCGCAGTCTTGCCTTCCCCCAGGATGACTTCCGGCATGCCTGCGCGCAGCGCGCGATGGTGATCGACTTTGGCGAAGCCGAGATCCTCGAAGGGCAGATGCCGGAGGCGGGCGACGGCATCGTCAGGCGTAAGTCTTCCGGCGCGGACCTGATCAAACAAATTGCGGATGGATTGGGCGTTCAAAGCAGCAGTAAGCACTCGGCATTTGAGTTGACGCAGGTCTAGAGTAGCATCCGGACCGGGATTGCGAGCTCAAGCGTGGGCGGCACGGGCCTGTAGGCGGGAGAATGCGCGGAGTTTGGCAATCACAGCCGCACAAACTTTGCGTGCCACGCCCGGCTCTTGGAGATGAGCCAGGAACAGCCGGCGCAAAGCGGACGGGGCGACTTTGCCGCCAAGGTAGGCGTCATAGATTCGGCTGCCGATGCGGTACCCAAAATCCTGCGCTGACTTCTCGAAGTCGGGGTATTCCTGAAGCACGGCGGCCTGTGCAGCCTTCTCGCACGCCGCGCGGGAGATTTGTCCCGCATCGTCAGCGTCGACAGCAGGGCGCGACGGATAAAGCACGCGCGAGCCAAAATAGGCCACCGCATGTTCGATGACCCGCGCATAAAAGGCGTCGACGGTGTGGTTTTCTGCTTTCTGGCTGCCATCGCCAGTCGGAATATGCCCGTTCAGGCGCTGCGGCAGACCCTGGCAGGCCTGGTGAAGAAAGCGGGCTGCGTCTTCGGCAGCGTTCACCATCTGAAACTCACGAACACAAAACGCGTTCACCGGCGGCAAGTAAGCACTGCCGCGTGCCTCGACCTGCGCCAGCATCGCCTCGCACTCCCGCTCGCTGACGCCCTTGCGCGAAAGCAGGCGGCGCAGCATCGCATCGGAGGAGCCTCCATAAACTTCCGGCAGCATATCGATCAGGAACTTGGGTTGAGTGCCGTTGTGCGGCGAGTAGCGATTGATCTCCAGGAACCGGGCGAAGCTGTCGATGAGGTTGTAGATGGTGGGGGCGAAGTCAGGCCCGTCATCGCAGCGGCTCCATTGATCGAGGAAAAGTCGGTAGCTTTCGTATTTTTCGAGCGGCGTGGCCGTAAACGCACAAAGGACATCGTTGTTGACGCGAACCGCATGGACCGAGTCGGCGCGCTCGCCAGCGGCGTGCCAGTAAAGCGCGTCAATGTTCTGCAGGATGGTAAGGAGCTTTTCGCCCGGGAGTTGTTGTTGGAGTGCGCGCGGTAAGTGTCCCGGGGCGAGATGGGACTCACCGAACAAGACGAAAATCACGGCAGCGGGATGGCGCTGGCGAATTTCTGCGATCTTGGCGGCCGCATGGCGGTCGCGCGCGCCGATCTTGCGCAGGTCTTCGCGCGGCATGCAGTCAAGTCCGTAGACAGCTTCTCCATGGTCACGGGCGGCAACCAGTAATTCGTGAAACGGAGTCCAGTCGTATCCCCAGTCGAGATCGAAGCGGATGCGCTGGCGGAGTTCGTCCTCATCGATTTCGCGCCGCCACCACTCCTCGAGAATGTGTTGGTCGCGGGCAAAAATCGTTTCCACACCCAGCACGATCGGACGGTCGCCGCCCAGGGCGCGGTGTTCTAAGAGCGACGCTGCATAGCGCTGTGCCGCCGGCAAGGCATGATAATCGCCGACCAAAACCACGTCGGCGGAGTGCAGCGCGTTGTGAACCTGTTCGGTGTCGAGCAGGGAATCGTAGCTGCGGAAGGCCTGATTGAATTCGCGGAGATACTTGCGGCGATTGTGCGAATCCTGGGCGCGGATTTCGCGCTCCACCCCGGCCAGCGCGTGCAATTGTGCGGCGCTGCGGCGGGATCGAAGATTCGTCGTGGATGCCATGTTAGCTTCTAGCTTCGAGTTCCTAGCTCTACCTTCAAAATTCCCTTGTCTTGACTTCTGCGAGGCAGGCTCCCTATGCTCCAAAGTTCGCGCATGTAGGAGGCGTTCTGCCTAACCATCCGCCGCAGAATCTGACCATCGCTACGACCGGCGCCAGCGGCGCCATCTTCCTGCGTCAGCTGCTGCGCATCGTCGAGGGCGACCAGCGGGTGAAGACCGTAAATTTCATTGCTTCGGACTCGGCGCTGCGCGTCATGGCGGAAGAACTGGACATCAAGGGCCGAGACAATCTGATCGGCCGCATTCTCGATTCTTCCGGCGGACGCACGGCGCGCAAGATTCAGCTGCAATCCAACGACGACATCGGCGCCAACGTGGCCAGTGGGTCTTATCCTGCCGACGCCATGGTTGTAATCCCCTGCAGCGTAGGCACGTTGTCGCGCATCGCCAACGGCAACGCTTCGCACCTGATAGAGCGAGCGGCCGATGTTGCTCTGAAAGAGAAGCGACCGCTCGTTCTGTGCGTGCGCGAAACGCCACTCAATAAGATTCATATCCGCAACCTGTATCGAGCCGCCGATGCCGGCGCGACAATTTTTCCTCTCATCCCGGCGTTTTATTACCGGCCTGCTACGTTAGATGAGATGGCGCGTGAGTTCGCTTATCGCGTGCTGGCTCATCTCGACCTGGCGCAGCCCGAAGCCTTCCGCTGGAAAGGCTGATTAATCAGCAACTTGGCTGCCTTAGGCGAAATAGTCCACTCCAGTAAAGGAAACGGCGCACAGCCTCTAGGATTTCAGTGTAGAGAGCCAATGGTGTGAGACGGCAGATGCCTGCCGGACATGTCCGCCGGGTTTCGGAAATGAAAGCGGGACTCAAAAACTGTGTTCGCAAGCGAATTCCTCCATGCGGATCGATGGCAAAGGAATGAAAACGCCTAGCATGAACCAGATTGCGTATCTTTCGTTGGGATCGAACATAGGAGATCGCGAGGGGAGTCTGCGCGAGGCAATTACGAGGCTCGGAACTTTGGGGCGCATCCTTTCGGTTTCATCGTTTTATGAGACCGAACCGGTGGAGTTCGCCGATCAGCCGTGGTTCCTGAATTGTGCTGTGGCGCTGGAGACTGCCTTGCCTCCGCAGCAACTCATGGAGACTGCGCTCCAGGTCGAGCGTGAGATGGGGCGGGAGCGCATGCAGAAAAAGGGGCCGCGGATTATCGATATCGACATTCTTTTATTCGGCGATCTGGAAATCGAGACGCGCGAATTGACCATTCCTCATCCGGCAATGCATTTGCGGAGGTTCGTCCTAGAGCCGCTGGCGGAGATTGCGCCGGAATTGCGGCATCCTGTTTTGAAGAACACGATTCGCGAATTGCTGGAGGAATTACCGCCGGGGCAAGAGGTGAAGAAAATCAGGAGAACTTAGCCTTCGACTGAGCCGCAGACCCTATCGACGCGTCAGGGAAGGATGATGCGGCTGGCGGCTTGCGCTGGAGTTGCCACCGCGGTTTCTTTTTCAGGAAATTGAGCAAACAGAAATTCCACGAACGCTCGTGATCTCGGGCGCCCGGACGTCCTGCCATGCCCCAGCCGTAGAAGAAATACTAAGGTCCTCAGAACATCAGATTCGCGCACGGTGGAGTAGCCCATGTGCTTTTGTTCCGCTTCGCGATATTCCTTGAGCATGTTCTCGACTTCGCCGGCGACCTTGCGCTGTGACTCACTGGTGAGAGGCTGCTCGTAGTACAGGCCGGAATTCATACGCCGTTCGTAGCCGGTAGCCAAGCCTGAAAGAGCGGATAAGAGGTCGCGGTCGTTCAACGTGCGGTCGGAACGCGCGGCCTTGGCGAGAGCGAAGGTCAAGCCCATCAGGAGATGCTCGCGCTCGTACATGAACTGGTCCGGGACTTCGACCTGCAGAAACAATTCTTTGGGATCGAGATGGTCGGCGGGGCGCGGCTTTTCGTGCTCGCGCGCCTGTCGCAGATAGGGACAGTCGCTGGGACAGTCGAGCGTCACCTCTCGCTGCTCACCGCAACACTGCGGACAAATGCGTCCGTGCACGGCGGGGCAAAAGCGCTTCTCTTTTCGGATTTCGCAGATTGCACAACTCAAAACTTGGGGACTCCTGTTTGACAGCTACATTGAGCGTACCACGCTGGTAATCAGGGTTTAGGGCCGATTCTGGCAGCGAAAGCGTGCCAAGGCCTGTAAAAATGGCCCTTTTCGCGGGCACTATTGCAAAAACCCGCGTAAAATATGGGCGTTTTCCACAGGCGCAGGGTATAAGATAGCGCCCGCTGGTATTAAACGATTCTTACAAGGAGAAAGTATATGGCTGCTGGTTTGACCAAGACTCAACTCGTCCGCTTGCTGGCGGAAAAGAACGAACTCAACAACAAGCAGGCGGCGGCATTCCTGGAGCACCTGGCTGACACCGCGATCAAAGAGACCAAGAAGAACGGCGTATTCGTCGTACCCGGCCTCGGCCGCCTGGTGAAGGCGCACCGCAAGGCTCGCGTGGGACGCAACCCGCAGACCGGCGAACCGATCCAGATCAAGGCGAAGACCGTCGTGAAATTCCGCGTGGCCAAGGCCGCGAAGGACGCGATCGCTCCCAAGAAGTAGTTTCTGTTGAGATCAAGCCGAAGGCCGGTTCCGACCGGCCTTCGTTTTTTGTGTAACATTCGTCTTACGCGCGCGCGAAGCACTATGCTCAATTGGATTGTCATCGGAATCGGCGACATTACCGTAAGGCGCGTCATTCCTGCGATTCAGGCTGAAGGCCGTAGCCACCTGTACGGACTGGTCACGCGCGATCCCGTCAAGGCTGCTCCTTATGGAGCGCGGGTTTTTTCTTCCTTGGAGGAGGCGCTGGCCGATCCCGCGGTGCAAGCCGTTTACGTCGGCACGCCCGTTTTCCTTCATGCGCCGCAGGCGATTAAGGCGCTTCGTGCAGGCAGGCATGTGATTTGCGAAAAGCCCATGGCCATGAACGAGGCGGAAGCACGCGGCATGGTGCAAGCCGCTGACGAAAGCGGCAAAATTTTCGGCGTCGCCTACTACCGTCGCTGCTATCCGAAAGTCCAACGAGCAAAGCAGTTGCTCGAAGCCGGGGCGATCGGCAGGCCGGTTTTCGCGGAACTGACTTCGCACATGTGGTTCGATGGAGTTGGAAGCCGGAGTTGGCTGTTCGATCCGGCCAAGGCAGGAGGCGGGCCGCTGTTCGACATTGCCTCGCACCGCATTGACGTTTTGAATTTCCTATTTGGTCAGCCCGTGAGGGCTACGGGATTTCTATCCAATGCGGTGCATCATTATGCTGTCGAGGACAACGCGACGGTCATGATCGATTACGCGGGTGGGGTGCGCGGTCTCGTCGACGTGCGGTGGAATTCGAAGATTAATCGGGACGAATGCCGCATACGCGGCACGGATGGGGAGATGGAGTTATCGCCGCTGAATGGCCCTGAACTCGTTTACCCCGGGGGTTGCGAAAGTCTGCCCGTCCATGCCAACGTGCATCTTCCATTGATCGAGAATTTTGTCGACGCTGTGCTGGGAAAGGCGCCCTTGCTGGCCAGCGGACACTCTTCGTATTGGACGGATTGGGTGACCGAGCAGGCTCGGCGGGAGCAGTCCCAGTTGTGACCTTTGAACGTCGTGCGCCCGCAGGGTCACCCGGCGTTATTTGGCGGGGATCCTGGTCACAGTGTTGCTGACGAGATTCGTCACCCAGACATTGGCCCCATCGAAGGCAATTCCTTGCGGATAGCTCCCAACGGGGTACGTACCCAAAACCGCGCCGCTGCTGGCCAAGAGCTTGGTCACCGTGTTGCCGTTATCGTTCGCCACCCAGATGTTGGTCCCGTCGAAAGCTATTCCGTACGGAGCGCTGCCGACGGCGTAGGTACCCACAACTGCACCGCTGCTGGCCAGGAGCTTGGTCACTGTGCTGCTTCCGGAGTTCGCCACCCAGATGTTGGTTCCGTCGAAAGCCACGCCATACGGAAAGCTCCCAACGGTGTAGCTTCCCACAAAAGCGCCGGTGCTGGCCAAGAACTTGGTCACGGTTGTGCTATGCCCGTTTGAAACCCAAATGTTGGTCCCATCGAAGGCCACCCCGTCGGGAAAGCTCCCAACCGTGTAGTATGTACCCAAAACCGCTCCGCTACTGGCCAGCAGTTTGATCACTGTGTTATTCCCTGTATCCGTTACCCAGATGTTCGTGCCATCAAAGACCACAGCGAACAGATTGCAATAGCTGCCAACGGTGTACGTACCCACGACCGCGCCACTGCTGGCAAGAAGCTTGGTTACCGTATTTCCAATATTGTTCGCCACCCAAATATTGGTTCCGTCAAAGGCAATTCCTATCGGATTGGTCCCAGCGGGGTAAGTACCCACAACTGCGCCGCTGCTGGCCAACAGCTTGATCACTGAGTTACTGCTGTCGTCCGTTACCCAAATGTTGGTGCCATCGAAGGCCACACCGTACGGACCACTCCCAGCCGGATAAGTCTGGCTATACCACCGCAAGAGTGCCGCATTCATTACGCCAGGAACAGTTCCAGGAGGCCCGGCGGGACCTTGCGGCCCTGGTAAACCTTGCGGGCCTTGGGCTCCATCAGCTCCAGGCAGCCCCTGTGACCCGGTTGCGCCCGTCGCTCCCGTGAGGCCCACCAGTCCCTGAGGCCCTTGTGGACCGGTCGCGCCCTGTTGCGCCATCACGCCCCAGGCACTCGAGTTCTGATCTGGAGTTTGAGTACTCGGACCATTCGCCGCGATGGCAACATAGGTCGAGCCGGAGTAGGTGACCACGTCATTCACCGCGTAAGTTGCCGTAGGATCAAATCCATTGCGGAAGTTGAAGCCAACCCCATTCGTACCCGCAGCGCCTTGCGGCCCTGGTAGGCCCTGTGGACCAGTGGCTCCCGGCGCACCGGGCAGTCCCTGTGGTCCCTGCGCCCCATTAAGTCCAGGCAGCCCTTGCGGTCCGGTCGCGCCCGTCGGGCCCATCAGCCCCTGCGGCCCTTGCGACCCGGTTGCGCCCGTCGCTCCCGTGAGGCCCATCAGTCCCTGTGGCCCCTGTGGACCGGTCGCGCCCTGTTGCGCCATCACGCTCCAGGCACTCGAGTTCTGATCTGGAGTCTGAGTACTCGGTCCATTCGCCGCGATCGCGACATAGGTCGAGCCGGAGTAAGTGACCACATCATTCACCGAGTAAGTCGCAGTCGGATCGAATCCGTTGCGGAAGTTGAAGCCGACTCCATTTGTGCCAGCAGGACCCTGCGGTCCCGTAGCGCCCGCAGTCCCCTGAGGCCCCGCTGGTCCGGTCAGCCCCATCGCTCCTTGCGCTCCCGCTGCCCCCTGTGGTCCTTGAGCGCCCGTTGCTCCGGTCGCTCCCGTCAACCCAATCGGCCCTTGTGGTCCGGCCAGACCCTGTATTCCCTGCGCTCCGGTAGCCCCTTGCGGTCCCATCGGTCCTTGCGGCCCGCTGTTGACAAACACAACGTCCAGCTCAGGGGCATGGCTCATCGATGTGTTCTCTTTACTGTCAAAGCTGGCATTCAACGGGCTATTCCCAACCAGCGCAATCCCGTTATTCGCCTGAGTCCCATTAAGCCAGCCCTGCAAGGCGGAAGTGACGTCGACCAGCACGTAATCGTTCACGTTCGCGGAAGTCAGCGGCACCGCGCTCACAATCGTGCTCCCCAAAGCCGGAGAAGACTTAGCCGTGATCGTCCCTTCCGACCATGCGCCGTTGACATACTCCACGTTGAAAGTGCCTGCTGTACTCACCGCATTGACAAACAGTTTAAGCGTCGCCTTAGCCACATTGCCGCCACTGTAGCCGGCCGGAATCGACCCAAGATTGAACTGAATGTAAGTCACTTGCGAGCCGCTCTGCACATCGAGCAGTGCATTGGAACCATAGTTAGTCCCGGCATTCCCGGTATTCGTATAAGCGTCGGCGCTAAGTATTACCTGCCCGTACGCGCCCGTCATCAGACATAGCGCACAGAGTATAAGTACCGCGAGTTGCCTCTTAGAATGAATCATCGCTTTCCTTCGACTCCATTTTTTGTGATTGGCCTCGGCAATCTACTGCTGACTCGTCGAACCGGGAACGACACACGTCGAATGGCTCGCGCCGTTGCAACTAATGTTTCTCAATCTAGCGAATGGAATCGACTATCTGATAGTTACGAAAGTCAAAAGGAGTGGTCATCGCGAAGGCCATCGGATGGTGGGCACGCTTCGAACGAGTCTATCCATTTCGTTGTGTAGAGCAGGCACCCTCGCCCGCTGCCTTTGAGGGTGCCTTGGACTGGACGTTGCCTTGGAAGTGCCCTCGCCCAGATCAGACTGTCAAGCGATCGCTGGCGAAGGAGTTGGCCAGGTCTTGAGGTTGATGAACAGGCGCTGCGACGATTGCGCGGTACTTCTCAGCGGCTAAAAAGCCGTTTCGAAATATTCAGATCGTACGGCATCGCTGAAGCGATGCCCTGATACGAACCCTCGCGGCTGACTTGGTTGCCCGAGCCAGAGTTCAGTTCGTACTGACATCGCGCCTAGGGTCACTTGGCGTATTCGTTTTTCACCACCTCGCCGCCTTTCATTACAAATTTCACGCGTTCCAGGGTGGTAACGTCTTTTATGGGATCGCCGTCGACGGCGATGATGTCGGCCCAGGCGCCCGCTTCCAGAGTCCCGACTTTCCCGGCCCAGCCCAGCAAGTCGGCCGCGTTGATCGTGGCGGCCTGGATCGCCTGCAGCGGAGTGAGGCCGAGCCTCACCATGACGGCAAACTCGTGCGCATTAAGACCGTGGGGATAGACCGCGGCATCGGTGCCGAAAGCCACTTTCACACCGCTCGAAAACGCCCGCGCGATATTCTTGCGCGCGGCGGGAATCACTTCTTGAGCCTTGGCAAGCAGCGGCGGAGGCAGGTGTGTCAGGCCTGCGTTGTCGATCATCCAGTCGCCGAGATAGAGCGTCGGCACGAGATAGGTGCCGTGGTCTTTCATGGCTGCGATGCCGCCGTCGTCGATGTACGATCCATGCTCAATCGAATCGACGCCTGCTTCGGCCGCCCAGCGGATCCCTTCCGCGCCGTGAGCGTGGGCGGCGACCTTTCGGCCCAGACGATGCGCATCGGAGACGATCGCCTTCATCTCTTCCAGCGTGAACTGCGAATGCTGCGGATTGTCGCCGAGGGAAAGCACTCCGCCCGTGGCGCAGACTTTGATCAGATCCGCTCCGTACTTGATGTTCTCGCGGACCTTGTGCTGCACCGCTGAGATGCCGTCGGCCACGCCGTCGCTGGTTGCGTGATATTCGAAAGGCAGCATGTTGTTGTCGCAATGGCCGCCGGTAATGCTGAGAGGCGGCCCGCTGACCAGCAACCGCGGACCGGGGACGTCGCCGGCGTTGATGGCATCGCGCAGGGCCACGTCGCTGAAGTCGCGGGCGCCGACGTTGCGCACCGTGGTGAACCCGGCGAGCAGAGTGACGCGAGCGTTCTTGGCGCCGGTCAAGGCTTCACGCGGGAGCGAGGTCGCCAGCCGCTCGTATCCAAACTTGGGATCAGAGGTCAGATGCGTGTGCGCATCGATGAGGCCCGGCAGGATGGTGGCATTCGGGAGGTCAATGCGGACGGCATCGGAGGGAGCTTTCGTCTCCGCCGTAGCACCGATGCTCACGATTTTCCCGTCATGGATCAACAGCGACTGATCCGCAAGCGTTTTGCCGGTCTTCACGTCGAACACGTGCCCCGCGTGCACAAGCACCGGAGGCGAGGTTTGCGACAATAATGGCAGCGCGAGGCAGAGAATTGCGATGACAAACACACTGGTCCTGGTTCTGTTCATGGAAACCTTTCGTTTCGAGTTAGGGAGGAGTATCAGGGGAATGAAGTCTTGGTAGGCTTGTTCAGTACGGAGGAAAGCCCCGCTTCGATACGTGAAATGCGAAGCGGTGACTAACTGAACGAACGTCTCCGTCGTCACCGAAAAGCAGGAAGTTGAGGGGGGCATGGGGCGGAATTCGAGCTGTTCCTAGCCTCCGGGCCCGTCGTTCGAAACATACTGTTCGAGCGATTCGAGTTCGCGGCTGAGATCATCGACCCGCCACTCCAACAGGTTGCGAATAGACAGAATGCCGAGCAGTTTGCCTCGGTCGTCGGCCACCGGCAGATGCCGGAAATGCCGCTCCAGCATGATGGTCAGGGCCTCTCCCGCGCCCGTGTTTCGGGTCGCCATCTCGACGGGAGTGGTCATTAGCTCTCGGATCGAGGTGGTGTTCGGATCGAGGCGGCTGAGCGACATCTTTCGCAGAACATCGCGTTCGGTGAAAATTCCCGCTACGCGGAATTCGCTGTCGACCACGGCAACAGCTCCCACGTGATGATCCAACATTTTATGAATGGCATCGGCCACACTCGCCTCCAGGCCCACTGCCGCGATTTCGCGGTCACAAAGCTCCAGCACGCTCATAAATACCTCCAGACGCTCGACCCGATTGGAAGACGAAGTTGCGACCCAAATGGATTGAGGCATTATGCTCGCCGCGAGGCCGTTGTCAAGAAATTTTGCACAGAATTACACAGCTACAGCGTTTCCCCTACCTGAGGACGCTATTTCGACCGAAAAACGCTGCCGTCCTTCATCACGAAATCGACCTTTTCCAGCACCTTGATGTCGCGCAGCGGGTCGCCAGCGACGGCGATGATGTCGGCCAAGGCGCCGGGAACGACCACGCCGATCTTGCCTTCCATGTCGAGCATCACTGCAGCGCGCGACGTGGCACTCTGGATCGCATCCATGGGGTTCATTCCGAAATCGACCATGTAGGAGAATTCCTGCGCGATGGGCTCGGTCCAGGGAATTCCGCCCATATCGGTGCCGAAGACAATTTTCATTTTTGCTTTAAGGGCTTTTTTGAACGAGATTTGGTGCGCCGAAGCGCGCAAGCGATCGCGCTGGCCGTTCGGAGTGTCGGCCGGAGCCCAGTCGGTATAGTAGACACTGATTGTCGGCACATACCAGGTGCCCTGCTTCAGCATTTGAGCGACGGCCGCGTCGTCGAGATCGAGGCCGTGCTCAATCGAATCGCAGCCGCCATCAAGCGCACGATGCAAGCCGATTCCGCTGTACGCGTGACAGGCGACTTTCTTCCCCCAGCCGTGCGTCTCATCGACGATGGCACGCAACTCTTCGACGGTAAGCGTCGGTTGCGATGCCAGCTCGCCGTTCTTGCCGACCCAGGAGCGATGGGTCATGTAGACCTTAATCCAGTCCGCGCCGTGGTCAAGCTGTTCGCGTGCGGCCTTTCGCGCCTCTACAGGGCCGTCGACAATCTGTGCGCCCTTCGGCATATCGAGTTCCGGAGCGTAGCCTTCCAGGGGATATCCTCCGGTGGTCGAGATGGCGCGAGTCGAGACCAACAAACGGGGGCCTGGGATGTATCCCGCCTCAACGGCCTCCTTGATTCCGACATCGCCATAGCCGGCGCCTTCGGTTTCGAGATCGCGCAGCGTGGTGAATCCCTGTTCCAGGGCGCGCCGCGCCGAGACAGTAGCTCGAGCCGCGCGCAGGGCGAGCGGCTGCATCAGGATGTTGGCGTCGTATCCGCCCTTTGCGGGATCTTCCCCTTGCAGGAAAATATGAGTGTGGGAGTCGATGAGGCCGGGCAAAACAGTTGCGTTGGAAAGATCAATCACAGTCGCCCCCGATGGAATCTTCGCGCTGGCGCCGTCGGAGACGCTCTCGATGCGATTGCCGCGAATGACGATAACCTGATCGCGCCGTGACTGGTCGGACTTGCCATCGATCAATGTGCCGGCACGAATTACGATTGGCTGCGCTGCCGCATGGGACGGTTCCTGCGCTGCCACTTCCTGCGCCATCAGCTTTACCAGCAGGGCTAGAAATAACAGCCCGCGAAATTTCCTCACATTGGCCTCCTTGCCATTTCCCACAATGTTGCGGTTTATGCTCGACCCCCAAAATTTGGCGGGTGCAATTAGCGGGAAGGATTCTATACCTTCTAGAACGTGCCGTAAGGAGAACGCGATGCACTTGCGTGTTGCCGTAGTCGGAGATGCACGGGCCGTGACCGCTGTGATCAATGCCGCATTTCGGCGGGCGGAGTCCTTCCTCGTCGATCGGAATCGCATTGACCTCGATTCGGTGAAGAACTTATTCGAGAAAGGAAGCTTTCTGGTTGCCGACGAGTGCGGCGTAATCGCCGGCTGTGTCTACGTTGAACTGAGAGGCGAGAGGGCGTATCTCGGCTTGTTGTCGGTTGACCCGGAACGCCAAAGGGCCGGCCTCGGCGCGAAGCTGATGAACGCGGCCGAGGACTTCTCTGCCAAGTCGGGCTGCGGGTTCGTGGACCTGCAGATCGTCAACGTCCGAAAGGAACTGCCGGCCTTCTACCATCGCATGGGATATGCGGAAACCGGGACGGCTCCGTTCCCTTCAGATATCGAAACGAAAATTCCCTGCCATTTCGTAAGAATGTCGAAGCAGTTAATCTGAATCTTCCGGGCCGCGTGTTTCCGCGGCTTTTACCCGACGACCGCGTCCGCCTCGATCTCGACCAGCATTTCCGGCGAGATGAGCGCACTTACCTGGACCATTGAGGTTGCGGGGCGGACCTGGCCGAAAAATTCGCCGTGCGCTTTGCCGACTTTCTCCCACTGCGCGATGTCGGTGACGTACATGCGCGTGCGCACCACGTCGTTCATTGTGGCACCAGCCTTTTGCAGCGCGCTTTCGATGTTCCTGAGTGTCTGCACCGCCTGCGCATAGACGTCGCCGACGCCGATAATCTTGCCGTCGGGCCCTATGGCCGTGCTCCCCGAGACGTGCACGTACGATCCAACCTTCACCGCGCGCGAATAACCGACGATGGGCTCCCAGGGAGCACCGCTCGAGATGTTCTGCCGTTGCATG
>Ga0307478_10001276_pt1 | contig 22272 bp, 55 predicted proteins | sample atmos_gasesECM4C_2_FD_203713 | JGI IMG/M metagenome (GOLD analysis project Ga0307478, IMG submission 203713) | Hardwood forest soil microbial communities from Morgan-Monroe State Forest, Indiana, United States - atmos_gasesECM4C_05 | ecosystem: Environmental > Terrestrial > Soil > Temperate... | reverse complement strand
TGAAGACGACGACTGGACCTTTGACGTCTTCAGCCCAATCCATAAAGGCATCGAGCTTAGCTGACGGCTCGCGGAGCTTGACCTTCATGATCGGCTCGCCAAGTCGGTCTAGCTTACCTGTATCGTAAAACATCAAGGATGCTAGAGCGGCTTGTTGTAGACGTACTAGCCTCCCCAAGACTGTCGGTACCGAGAGTTTCTCGTTCTCGTGCTCGCCGATCCAGGCTTGGAATTCCTTCTTGAGGTCGTTATAGACCTTCTGCTGACTAGGCAACAATTTGATATTTATAGGCGTAAAGTACTTTGGAGGCAGGTCTAGGACGTCCTCTTTGAGCCGTCGCATGTAGAACGGCGCAATGAGTCTATGGAACTCCGCGAGGCGATCCTTTTTCATGCCGACGACTTTGGAATGCATCTGATGCATCTCATTGCCGTCGTCATCGAGTCTAGGGTCGCCATCCTTATCGAGCAAGAGTCGGCCTTGGATGGGAACCGTTTCACACCAGTCTGTTACGAACTTCTTAGTCGGATCCTTAGTCGAGACATTCGGGAACAAATCTGGTCGGACCCAATGCAATGGCATCCAGAAATCTTGCGGCTTGTCATCCGCGATACTACCACTCAGGCCTGTCTTGAACTGAGCCTGAAGTTTCTTAAATGCTTTAGTCTGGAGCGCCTTAGGCGACTTGACACGGTGAATCTCGTCAGCTATTACGTGAAACCATTGGAGCCGCAGCAACGGCTCCATATCCTTGATTCGGAGCGCCTCATAATGACAGATGTAATACCTGGCAACGCCTCTACGAGCGGCCAACAGAAACGCCCCGCGCCTCTTGCGATCAATGACGACAATGTCTCGAGGGCTCACATCTAGCAGTTCGATGAGCTTCCTACGCCACATCTCATGTACGGCCCATGGCGCGAGAATGAGCGTACGCATTTTTTGCCCAGTATGACTATTCCGCAGTCGCTCCTCAATCGCGATTGCCTCATAGGTCTTACCGGTCCCCATTTCGTAATTCGTCGCCAATGAGACGACCCGGAAGATTAGGATCGCCGAACTTGACGACAAGCTCCGTTTGATGCTTTAGTAGCTGATAGGAGCACATTAGACCACCTCCTCTACTAGTCGGGCGCCCTTAACGAGGTTACAAGGAGCGCAGCCTGTTTGATGGCCTGTGATGAAGGTCTTGGCCTATAGGCCTAGCCCATTGAATGAAGCCGCGGAACTCGTCGTCAATCATAGGTCGTCCGGATCGCAGTCATCTTCTTGCCACATCAGACTAATGATGCTAGCCATGAACAATACAAGGACTAGTGACCAAAATGCTCCGAAGCTAATGAGCACCCATCCCCACCACGGAACTCCCATTGCCTTGATCCTTTCTTGGTTATTTGGTTCGCTTACTATTCATATCGCCACCCAATTTCCCCACTCTAACTGATCTTTACCTCTACTCGCTGTTTGATAGCTAGATTCGAAGATCTTGCGGTAGAGGGGGGATTAGAGTGGTTTTTCCCCTGGTTTAGCTTTGCTTCTCATCTCAGATTTAGTTATACTTGGGACCGGCTTGGATGATCTGGCTGGCATCCAGGACCTTGAATGTCTCGGCCAAGGCGTCTCGAGTCAATGACGGCAGCTGCTCCCAGGCCATCGGGCCGCCTTCAATATGACCTTTCGCGCGTACGATCGGCTCATAAGCAGCCCAGAACACTTTTGCAATATCCTCTGCTAGGCGGTCGTCCATTAACTAGCCTCGCCTTCTAGTAGCATCTCTTCGAGCAACGTGACTCTAGCCTCTAGGTCATCAAGGCGCTCGTTTTGAGCCAACCAACGCTGTCCGCCGCGAGCGAATGCCTGCCGGTTTGGCGGCTTATGAAGCTCCCACTCACTTGGCGTGCCTCGGCCGCCGCGTACTCGCTGCTTGATACAACCCATTGTGCGCAGTCGTCGCATGATCGGTGTATAGTTACTGATCGAGAAGCCAGCATGTTCGAGCAGGTAGGTTGTGTAGCCTCGATACACGCGGACGTCGAGATCGCCTGTTAGTTGACTGTTCTCGAGCATGCTCGCATATACCTTTACGCACTGCTCGTAAAGCCGTGCGTCAGTGGTTTCCATCAATCCTCCTGTAGATGGTCACCTAGGAGCACCTCCTGCGCGCCCAGTGTAGGTAGGTTCAACAGGCCGCATCCGCCGAAAATGCGGCCGTGATCGACTACCAACAGGAGGTGCTCCTAGGGATTGTGTCGCTGGCTCGATATTAACGCACGGGCCAATAAGGCAAACGTGCTCTCGACTTCGGTGCTTGCTCAAGGCTCCTCGAGGTTGAGCGTTCCTGCCAGCTCCGTTTGGTCGGGTCTCCAACAGCGCCCGTGTATCGCCACTGGAGACCCTGCTTATGGTCCCGGGAGGACTGAGATTGGCGCGCTCATTCCTCTTTGTCCGCAAGTTAGTTCGGACATAGGCTGCCGGGACAGCCCAGCCCCTGTAACTGCAAGTTGTCACAGGGACCAGTGGACGGTCCGGGTCTCGAACCCGATCTCTGGAGCCTACCGGGAGGCCATCCCCGGACCACCGCCCATGAAGGACAAAGGGGACACCAGAGGCGCGGTCTAGCATGGTCTGCGTTCCACGCTGGCGCTTCACCTGCGTTGTCCCCTTCGTCCGTTTTGCGCCGTTTTCAGCCTATCCGGAGCCACGATAGTCGAGGGCATGTCCCCATCCTCGCGTTCTACCAGGAGCCGCACTACTTAGGTCTCGCTAGGGCTGCCCGGCCTCATTCGCGCTTGCTCCGCTGACCGACTCGGCTCGCGCCCTAGCGAGACGTTCTACTCGGCCTCGGTGAACTCCTCGTCCGCTTCCAGCTCTTCAGCGAACTCCTCAGCCTTAGCCTCCTCGGCCTTCTCTGCCGCCGTCGCGCCTTCGGCCTTCTCGGCCTTTGCCGCCTTAGGCTGGCCGACCTGACGCTTCGGGCGGTTCTTCCACCACTCGAGGCCCTCATCGAGCTTGAGGCCGGGGCGGGTGGTCGTCTCGCCAGTGATCGGATGGGTCTGCAGCTCGTCGTACTGCTTGCCGTCCTTGTCGAAGTGCTTGACTGGCATACCGTTCGAGGCCGCCTTGCGGGACAGGATATAGATCTGAGCAGAGCTCAGGTTCTCGCCTGCAAGGCCTTCCGCAACGAGTGCGTGGCGGAACTTGACTGGCGTGATCCAGCCTTCGGGCAGGTCATGCTTGCGCTTAGCCGGCTTCTTGACCTCCTCGGTCTCAGCCTCCGCCGCCTCAGTCTTGGGCTCCTCGACCGCGGGCTCGGCGGCCTTAGTCTGCTCGTCCACCTTTGGCTCCTCTGCATGTGTCCTACTGCGCGTCATCGCGGTCAATGCCTTTCACTTGAGCTTGTTCGCTTCGAGGTCTGGCGGCCCCACCGGCTCACCTAACCCTTTTGCTTCTACTTCAAGTATAACAGAAGAACCAGCCGATATCAAGGGCATTCAGCAAGATCTTTTAGAAATGTTTTTGGAATAGAGTCACAGCAGCCCGAGCCAGGTAAGCATGAACTGAACTAGGAGTACAAGTAGCGCCCCTAGACTCATCGCGACGACAAAGGCTACTGCATTGACAGCCTTACGCCGTCGGAGTACCGGGAAACGTCTGAGGTCTTTGTTATTGGACTCTACCAGCTCACGTTCCGTCCTAGTGTAGGGAGTTACGTAGTCTAGCAGGCGTTCGAGCGCGTACGGAATAGTTAGGCCGTGATAACCTTCAACCCACTGCTTGTACCACCATTCATAGGTAGGCTCGACCTCCCGTCCTGTGATATTCTCATACATCGCGTCGTGCTCTGAAAAGATAGGACAGTCGCTGCATATGCTCATCGGACCAATATACGATCGTGGCCGATCGGCATGACAGTGGCGGTCTCGATTGAGATCATATAGGTAGTGATCGCAGCGGTCGCGCGATCGCTTGTTGACTATAATGGGCATAGGCTCCATCCTTTCTAGCTGGTCTAGCATCATAGAGCGCCGCTCTCTTCCCTGTTGCGAGAGTGTGTCAGTTGCTGCATAGAGCGCGGTTAGCTGCGCGCGCTGAAACTTGTCAGGCCTAAAAGCTGTCACCAGCAGTCCAGTCCTCGAAGGCGCGTGTCGGAGTAGACTCCGCTTCGGACGGAATGTATGCGCGTAGAGCTTGGAGCGGAAACTCGAAGAATGGATATGTCATGGGACCAGCCGAGCTAAGATTGACACGCCCAGACTGTGGCTCACTATCGTATGTGTTGCCTGTAAACTTGTAGAAGACTTCACCTCTAAAGACCATACGACCAGCGAAGTTGTCCGGATCGTCCTCCATTAGGGTATGCGTGACAATATACATTTGCGGATACTCAGCTAGGAACTTTGGAGGTTCAATCATCAGTCTCTGCCCATCTCGGCGACCGCCGGTTGGGCCGCGCTATAGTACTCCCAGGACTGTACGAATTCAGATTTGACTCGGATGGTTATCCAGCCATCGTCGTACGCAAGAGTGCCCGAACCGTCGGGCGGCTCTAGTATGATCCATGCGCGTTGATCAGGATGTCCGCTCATTCGAGCGTCCCATGCCCAAACTTGACAAGCACATAAGTGCCTCCAGGCTGCATCCAGGTAGGCTGGCCGTTAACATCGATCTGCTGCGGCGCAGACCGCGAATGGACTGTTATTGTCGATACTACTACGGAGAGCCCACGCACTCGCGCTGTTCGGCGAACTAGGAGGACGAAGCTCTCGGCCATGCTCGTGAAGTCCTCACCTTCCCTGAATAGCCGCTCTTGACCGTCGGTCCATTCATCCCAAGGGTATGAGGTCGGCCGGCCGAGCCGGACCTTTCGATCCGCATTTGGAAAGTACGTCATCATCCTCCTTTGCGAAGTCTCGTTCTGATTTTTATTTTATAACACCTCCAGGAGGTTCTTCCAGCCGCGCTCCTATGGAACTTTTTCTTGGTAGTACACTAAGGCGTATCCAGACCCCTGCATCGTCTACGCCGTCAGCGTCTTGGATCTCGATTTGAGCCTGCCCGCCGCCGATCCAGACAATCTTACCCTCTAGCGCGACCATGTCGCCGACCTGTAGCTTGAGGCCTTGAGCCTCTGCGCAAGGATCACAGATCGGTCCCACCTGCGTCATTAGGTTTGCTTCAGTGAGTTGCATGGAAACATTGCAGACATTACGCTGCTCTGGATGCTCTCGCGAGCACATACAGATACAGACGAGCCAATCCATGGATGCCTCCTCCTCTGGTTGTTTGGTTCGCTAGTGTCCTTACCTTCAAGGTCCTGCTCGACTACCACTAGACTCCAGAACGCGTTTCCGCAGGAGATGGGCTTGGTGAAAGCTCGAGCAGGACGTTCAGGGTAGGTCTACTATCGCGGTAGACGGCCTTCGACGAGTTCCCAGTGGCGCGTCGGAAGTATATCCGTAACGCTCGCTTCCCCCTTTGGATTGAAGCCGCCGCCGGGCCCGCCGTTGTATGCGCTGCCTGCGCCCTGGCTGTTTGAACGATCCATGATGCTCCCTAGTTCAACCTGAGGACGTTCTGCCCTCAAGGCCCTGTCGGGGTACCGCCCAGATATGTACCCCGACAGGGCGTTCAGGGCAGGTCCTAGAGGTGTGAGATGATGCTCTGAAGCTCAGCGGCCAGCGCCTTCAGCTCCGTCGCGAAGGCAGTCTTGAGGTTCGCCGCCTCGACCTCGCCCTCCGCGAGCAACTGCTTGGCCTCTGTCTCAAGCGCCGTGACCCTAGCCATCAACGCATCAACAATATGCTGTAGCATGTAGCCCTTCCTTCCTGAGAGCGCCCTGCCCTCAAGGCCCTGCACGGGCGGTACCTTCGCAGGATTTCGCCCGCACCCGTGCAGGACGTTCAGGGGAGGTTGTCCTCCTAGCTAGTGAAGCTTGTGGTCACGACGCGCGTACCAGGGATCTGACGCCCGTGCGCGAATGGCGTGAAGTTCATGGTGTAGTCGCGGTGGTAGGTCAGGCCGGTGATGACACCGGTGTTCAGCAAGCCTCCCTTGACGTTAATGTACCAGATGTGCTTGTTGATCGGACCGGGGCCGTAGATCTCGACCTTCACCTGACCGGTCAGGGTGTCCTTGAAGTAGAAGTACTCGCGCGTCGCGGCGAGGTACTTCGCGCTGACGTCATAGACGTGCGGGACGACGCAGATCTTACCGGTGATGTTCCCGTCGGCTGCGAGGTTGCCATCACCGTTAGAGCTACTGTCGACCCAGGTCTCGCATGCGGTCTTGTAGGTCCAGGACCAGGTTGAATCTTCGGTAACTACGGCGCTCGCCGGAACAGTAAATGCCTGAGCTGGCCAGTCGCCTGTGGTCTGATCGCCAGTGGGAGCGGCGAAGTTGTCGTTCTCAGTCGCAGGAACAGCCCCGGTCAGGGTGTCGGTGCTGGGCGCGACGATCGTATAGCTGATGCCTCCATTCATACTGCCGCCCACTGCGTGCGCGATCTTGAGACCTGCCGTTGACTGGTTCGGCGTCAGGGCGCCTAGGATCGCATGGAACTGACCCGTGTCGGTTACCGTAGCCGTGTAGGCCAGGTCACCTCCAGGCGTCGTCGTTGGCTGCGGCGAGTCCAGCGTTACGGTCAGCGCTCGAGTGTAGTCGTCGTAGAACGCCACCCCGCCATTGTCGTTGTCCGGATGGTTCGAGACCACCGTACTCGCTGAGACAGTCGTCGGCGCCGCATTGGCCTTGTTCGCCGCAACGATGCCTGCAGCCGTCGCAGCAACGAGCGCTACAACGCCGGTGGCGACAAGCAAACGCCTCCGGCCCTTCTTCCTGACTTCGGCCACTAGGGCCTCCTTTTTCTTACGGTACCCGTGACGCGATTGCGCCCGGGAGCTTTTGTGTCACTCGCGGCCGGGGAAGGCCGCCAAGTGCGCGAGCCTTCGGAGAAGCTGGGTCTGGCGCCGCTTGCGCTGCGCCCGCCGATGCGCTCCGACTCCAGCACGCTTATGCTTTATGCGCCGTCGCTGGCCAGGCTTGAGCAGGTCGTCGAGACAGGCCTTCTCGTATAGGGAAGGTTCCATCGCATGATCGATGATAGCGCCTGCAAACTCGGAGGTCTCTGGACGGTTCTGTCGCACATAGTTGATCGCCCGCTGGCGGTTGTCCATCTAGGGCTGGCCGTTCTGCGTGGCCTGCTTGCCGATCTGGGACGCGCAGAACTTGTCCCATTCGGGGACCAGCATGATCGCGCCGGCAGCGTCACGCGTCGTCGTGGCGAAGCCTGCGCCGTTCGGATAGCTAGGGTTCACGTTGTTCAGGTCGTCGAGCTGCGGACTTCCGCTGCCGCAGCCCGCGACTAGCGCTCCAGTTGCGACGGCCATTGTAATGCCGCTCCAAATCATATCGCGACGATTAAGCCGGATCTTCATGCATGTCTCCTTCAGTATTTGGATCGCTTATGCGTATAGAAATCGCTTGACTGTTTTAAGGTTTCCACTTATAGGAGGCGGAATACTTGGTCCAGTTGCGAAAGCCTTTGATTTTGCAGCGACAAGGTCGATAAGCACAGTGCCAACACACTGTTCGACTTTTGTTGGCGTTTAGCCGAAAGCATACTGAGCATACACCAGTGCCTCGCCTTCGGCCCCAAAGCGCGACGTCGTGCCCATACTTGCATTCCCCTTTAGGCGCATGTCTATCGTAGCCAACATGGCAGGGAATGCAGGCAGGTCGGTAGTTGTTAACATCCTTCGGGTCGGTGTCATGAATGCATGACCATTCCTTAGCCGGCCCGCCGCAGAATGCGCATGGATACTGCTTAGCTGCACCCCGAGCCTTGTAGACTCGATGATGATCGGCTGCGTGAGTGCTATACTCATTCCGCTGCACCTAGTCGCCTCCCTAAGAAGTTTGGGCTTCCAGCTTCGGCTTCTTTAGCTGCTCGCGCAGACTCGCTCGGGCCTTTTGCTTCTGGCTGTAGTCTCGGTTCTCCTTAAGGCGAGCTAGCGCCCGTACGCGCCGAGCTTCAGCGGTAGTGTCGCGAACGACCATAAGGCAGTCATCTTCAATGATGATGCACACGTTCTGCAACTGTTGAGCTAGGGCTGAAAAGGCGGCGACTACGTCCGGCTGATGAGTAGGACCGTTGAGTACTACTAGATGCTCATGTCGTTCGCAGCGAGACAGTTCTTGAAGAGCGCGGGTGATCTCTTCTTCAGTGAAGTCCATATCTTGGGGGTACTTGAACCCTAGAGTCTCGTACTCTGCCATGATCTCCATGTGCGTGAAGACAATGTCAGGCATTTAGTTTATCGCCTGTAGCGAGGGCGGCGCCTGAAACTTTGGCGCTACGATCGACGACGTTAGCGGCGGATCGTCTTCATGCCGCCGCTCTCGTATGATCCCTTCGAATGCGCCGCAGTTGGTGCAGTGGAGCACATACTGGATCGGGACCATTGAAGTGTGACCGGCGAGCTTGGCTACGTTGTACGTGTCGAGCTGATCGGCGACCTCAATGAGTTCCTGCTCCGTGTCGTACTTGTTATACAACATCGCATACAGCTTAACAGTGCGCCACTTGCGGCCGATCTCTTCAGCTAGCTCCTCCCAGGTATATCCAGCCTTGTGGAGCGCATCGACGACCTGCCCGTGTCGATAAGCAGCTACGATGCTCCGTCGATCGGCGCCTCTGAGCTGCTCGAAGGTCCGATGGAGCCCTCGGAACTCTAGTTTCACGACTTTCGACATTTCGTACCTTTCCTCGCGATGGGCGCGATTCTTTCCCGCTAGGACTTTGTGTCCTCTGCTAGTTTGTCTGTGGGTGATGCTAGAAATACCTGCGTTCTGAGCGGCCAAACCCGATAGCGACTTGGGTGACGTCTCCCGGGAAGATCCCTATCGGGTAACCGATCCGTTCGAATTGAACTACTAGTGCCCAGAGCATTCTGAGCACGGGAGCTTCAGCCTCACTGATCGGCATCTCATCAGGGTGGAGCATGCTCTGCTCGAAGCGGATCGCTCGCATCCAAGCGGCCTTGAAGTCCCTCAGGTACTCGATCGCCCAGACTGGATGACTCGAGCGTATCTCACATTCGGTACAGCCGTCAAAGTAGAGCTGGAACTTGTTATAGTTCGCATGTCCTTCATGATAATCATGACTCACATGAACTCCCAGAATGTAGTAGCCCGTGCCAGCTGATACTCCCAGTGTAGTCGCAGCCATATAGGCAGGACGTTCCCGTTGCCTCCGCTCGAACCGTTACCGTTGTTCACACTCTTCCGCTCACTCATGTTTCTTATACTCCTTTTCTGAAACAGGCACTCAGAGCCACTGCCGAAGCCCTCAGGAGTGGGGGGACTCGGGGGGACTCTGGACTCCGGCAGTGGCGCTCAACGCCTGTCCAATCTCTCGGACAGGAGCTCGGTCATTCAGCTTCCGTTTCGGCTTCGGGAGCTTCCTCGGCTATGAACTCCTCTTCCGGCGCCGACTTTGCCTGAGCCCATAGCGTGAAGTCCGCGATGTTGTAACCGCGGCGGTTCTCGCCGTCGAGCCACTTTTGTCGTGATTCGATGCCGTACGGCTTCAAGATGTTCGCGAGCTGTCTCGTTGCGATCATCGGGTTACTGAGCCATGTGGCCCACCGAATCTGATCATTGCGCTCACGCTGCAGCTTCAGGAAGTCGAGCAACTCACCTGTTGGCATGAATGCGTCCGACTGGGCGGCGGTCGCGATCAGGTTGATGAGCTCTTCGGCTGGGCTGATCTTGGCGGTCCGTGAGATGTTCAGCGCGATCTCGCGCGATGCAGCCCGAATCCTTTCGCTCCAGACTGGACCGCCGAGGTCGCCCAGCGCGATAATGACTTTCCAGATCTGCTTCTTACGTGATCTAAGCCCTTCAGGCATTACGGGCTGTAGGTCGATCTCTGGGCCGCGCGAGGTGATCCACGATTGTAGCGTTTCAGCTACGCGCGCAGCTTCAGCACGGAATAGGTCAGGCTCGTAATCCTCAAGGGTTACGTTATCCGGTACCGGTGACATGTTGAGCTGGATACACCTGCTCGCCAACGTATCCGGTAGCCGCCCGATACCTGCGAATGCGGCTACTACGAATGTTGGATGACGCTTTGCAACACCTCCACGGACCCTCAAGACGAATCCGTCCTGGACGTAGCCATCATTCAGGATGCCGAGTTGCTCGCGATAGCGTCCGCCGTCGCCGCTTGCTCTCCACATGTTATCGGTCTCATCAAAGCAGAGCGTTGGGTGCTCCTGATCGATGATGGCAAACAGCGCAGGCGCGCTAGCGTTTGCGGTCTTGATAACATTCTTGCCGAGCGCGACGATCATGTTAAGCACCATCGTCTTGCCGGCTTCCTTCATGGGTGCCATAGCGCATAGACGAGGTGTCGCATAGAATGCGTCATACACGTATGTATGTGCAATCCAAACTGTTAGGACGTCTAGTTCGGCATCTGAAGCATGGATAAACCGCCCTAGGAACTCTCGCGTTATATCGAGCGCGTTAGGCTCTAGCCGGTTGGGGAAGGCCGCTTTTAGCGTCTCCATCTCCGGCCCTAGGTCAATCGCGGTCATAGTCTTCCTCCCTTCGTAATTATTATTATACATCAGGCACGCAGGGTAAAACTAGCCCCTCCTCTCAGATCTTTTTAGGTATCCTGGATTTCAGGAATTCCACCGCCCACAGGCATCCCCCACCCCATGGCCTGTAGGCGATGGGACTCGGACGGATCAAGATCCGTCCTCATCCAGCTCCTCACGTAGTTGTTGTCGCTCGAGTGCTCGAGCGATGTACTTATCAAGCCATTCATGGAATGACTCTGCATCTAGATCCCATCGTCCGTCATGAGGCGCACGCCTACGCTTGATCTTGCCCTTGGCTGCGTAGGTATAAAGCATGGGGGAACCGATCTTCTTCGGTTCCCCTGTGCGCGGGTCCCTCACACCTGCGCGCGCTAGTGCTCTGTTGACATGCTTGACCGCCTGATAAGGTGTCAGGACTACGTGCCGCTGTGGACGGTCTACCATCATCCCCGTTCACCACTCTTCTCCCTTGCGCCTGATCCCGCCGTTCAGTATAATTATATATCAGGTACTTCTGCGGAATCTAGCCCAAAACGGAAGAGTCTTTAGAAACTTTTCAGTGTCCGTGGCGGAGATGCTCGGTCGGCTGGAAATGATTGTCTGGATCGAACATGAGCTCGCCATGCTCGCTACACCTGAGTAGGCTGTCCGGAGCGATGTTTAGCTCACGCATGCCGAGCATCATGTTTAGCATAGAGTTCTCGAACAGCTCCTCAGCGGTGAAGCCTTCCACAGGCGGCTCATTGTCCATAATGGGACCAGCCTTGTGGACAGAACTTGCCTACGTAGTCCGTTCCGCAGTTGGTACAGCGCCAGATCTCGTGTCCCTGAGCGTCCCAACCAACACGATGCCTAGGCTTGCCGCGAATGATGCCCCACCAGAGTAGGCGTCCTAGCTCTCGATACCTGCGCCATATTTCTTGTCTATTCGGCATCGCTGACTCCTTTCTCGTGCGTTAGCACGTAGCGAGCGATCGACTGGACGGCGATCGCTCACCACCTACTAAGGCTCGGGCACTACGACCTGATAGGCCGTGATCTTGTTGCCAAACGGCGCGCTCGGCCATTCTTTCCCGCCCAGCTCGGTCTCGTAGACCAGGGCGTTCCCATTGGAGATCGTCGGTGAAGCCCATTCGACGCCGTCCATGGTGGCCAGCCTTGACGCATGAGATATATGCGTCGTGCCGTATAGTTCAGGGTGCGGGTTGCCCTTGAATTTCACTAGGACGTAGAACATGCTAGTCCTCCTCATCGCGGAGAAAGTCGATCGCCTCGGCGAGGTCGATCGCGCGTCGCATAGCGTCATACACATTGAGCTCGCCGACGACTTGCTGTCCGACCCAAAGGCGCCTGAGAGTGTAGGGGTCGATCAGGGTCATGTCACCATAGCCGCCGAACTCGAAAACCGGCCCGGCGAACTCCTGAAAGGTGTAACTACCCTTCTGGGGATAGACGTCCTGGTGCGGGTCCATCTTCGGGTGTCGGCGCATCCCTAGCCGTTCCATCTGGCTGCGGAACTCGAGATCATTGTCCCACTTGGTCGCTCGCTCGTTGGCCTCTACTATGAAGTCGTGGACTTCGTAGTTGCCTTGCGCGAACTTGAGCAGTTCACGTCGGTTGTCCTCATCCATTCGCCGCCTCCGTGTGCTGTCGTGGATGTATCTTGTTGGGTCGCAGGCCGCCTTGCGCTATTGAACGCATATGGCGTGGCGGCCTCGGTTCGCCGCCGGACAGTGTTGGTAGCAGATCATTGTAGCCGCCAAGCATGTTCTCGACGAAATCGCGAACGACTGTCGCTGCCGGCTTCTTGCAGATTCCGCAGACCCACCAGCCGAACTTGACTGTGCGAGTCCAGCCCATCTGGGACTTGATCTTGCCTTGAACTCGATGCGGCCCGCGGCAGGCTACTGTCGGCCGCGCGATCATGGCTTCGATGCGCGTACTCGAAGGCATGAGCGTTGAGATGCGGAGCTCCTGATTCTCGAGCAGCCGCTTGGCGAACCATTCGGCTTCCGCATTGTCAGCGATCGACAGAACAAGAATCCTAGCCATATCAGACCTCTATCGTGCCGAGGGTCTCGGGATAGGCGCCAGGATCCTCGAGCATGTCTTCGATACGCTCGATGTCGGCCGCATTCTCTTCCGGCTCTTCCTTGAGGCGGTGCTCCAGGAAGCATGAAAGAGTCTCACGAGCAGACATTGTCCGGGTGCTGTGCTCTCGACAGCTTGCTGCGAAGTTCGCGGCATCCTCAAAGAGCTTACCTAGAGACGTCGGCGGCTTCTCAGCGGGCTCCTTCCGGCTAAACTGGTCCAGCCCACCTACCTCTGCGAACCTGCGCCAGTCTGCAGCAGACATTGTTTCACTTCCCTCCAGGACCTCGAGGCGACAGTGTAGCTTGGCGATCTCGTCACCGAGGCGGTCAAGCTCCTCCTGTAGTTCGTTGCGAACGTTGCGACATGCCTCTTGTACAATGTAGCGTACGTCGGCGTCATCCATTACCGTTCTCCTTCCCCGGTCTAACACCGGCGGCCTAGGTGGCGACTGGGCGCCGCCACCTGGCCGTCACCTGCTAGGCCTGACTACTCGGCCTCGGCCGGCTCGCTGTCCTGCTCGGCCTCGGCGCCGTCCTGCTGCTCGGTCTCGGGGACCTCGTCCTTGACCTCATCGGCGGCCTCCGCCTTGGCCTCGTCATCCTTGGCTCCGAGCACCCGCGTGATCACGCCACCGACGTACTCCTCCACCCAAGCCAGGAATGACGGCACGTCGACCTCGTGGACGGTCGACTCCTTGCCGTTCTTGCCGATCTTGATGGCGGGGTGGATCTTGAACGCGCCCTTGCCGGCGTAGATGTACAGCATCGGCGACCTGACCTCCTTCGGCTTGCCCGTCTTCGGGTCGATCACGCCCGCCTTCCGCAAGGCCTCGTTGACCTGCTTGGTCGCCTGGTAAGGCGTCAACGGACTAACGGGCTCCGGCTTGGCCGGCTTGTCCTCCTTGGACGGCTCTTCGGTCGCGTCGGCCTGCTCTGCGGTCTCGTCGACCTCAGGGTCCTGCACTGCAATCTGCTCGTTCATCGCGGTCTCCTTGTTCTCGGTTTCGTTGTCCGTGTTTCTGGTCCTGCTTCGTGCTGGCATCGTTTTTGCCTTTCTGGCCTTGCCTGGCGGCCCTCTTGTCCGCCGGTCTTGTTGTTATTAATTAATTTTAACCCAGGCACGCTGGCTAAAACTAGCCCGCGAGCCGAGATCTTTTAGCGACATTTGTGGCCTCTAGACCGCACCCAAGTATAGGGCATCGTCACCGAGGTCTACTAGTCGCTTTACGATCTCCTCATGCTGGGCCCGAATGAATGCTTCAAGCACCAGGCGCTCGTCACGCAGCTCCTGAGCCTGCTGGTGTAGATCGCTCACGTTGTGGTAGCCTGCTTGCTGCCGTATCCAACTTTCATTGTTGCTCTGACTACCTGTGATACGATCTATCCGCTGCTGTGTACGCTCGATGCTCGCATACAGTGATAGGATGTATTGCAGGTTGGACTCGACTCGAGGGTCTGGATGAGGTTTACGCTTCCGCTTTTTCTTGCCTAGCATGGTCGCTCCGCCTAGAAGGACCTGTATGCGACGAGCTCGTCTCCTGGCAGAAGTTCGAGCATTTCGCCGTCCGTCAGGTCGGTGAACGTATGTGTATGCTTAAGGGTGTATCGACCTTCGTTAAGCGGCGTCTTGCTGAGCGCACCGTAGTCCGACAACATGAACGCTATTCTTCGAGTAATCGGAAATCCCATATACGGGTGTACATGGAGTTCGTCTGCGTAGATCTTGGTCGGGTCGCCGATTGGTCCTTCTCCCACTTCGAAACTGGCTGCTAGAGCCATAGCTGCAATGTGAAAGTCGCCCCAGTGAAGCTTTAGCGGCTCACCGTTCCGAATGATCTGAGTGTTCAGTGGCATTGTCTTACCTCCTTACTGCGGCTTGCGTGTCATATAGCCATAGCCGTTGAACCGAAAGCCATAGCGATCGTACCAGGCTACTAGTTGTTCATAATTCAGGCCGTCAGACGGTGCGACCTCTAGTTGGAGCCTTACACCTTCATAGTCCGCTTGTGCTAGGATCTCCCGCAATAGTGCACGCCCGATCCCGCGCCCGCGATGGCCTCGCGGTACGTTGATACGCGTGATCGTCCAGTCGCGCGTTAGCTCGCCCGGCTTGACCAGGTCCGCAATCGCGATGTTCGTAGGGTCGATCCTTAGGGTGTAACATGTCTTCATGTCTTTACCTCCCTTCCGGAACGCGCTCAGGAACCACCCTAAGCGCGAACCGCACTAGAGGTCTACTTAGTCAGGCGGTCGAGCTCTCGGTTAAGCTCGGTCGCGATGTCCTGAATCCAGGGCAGGTCCTCGCGAACCTCGGACTCGACCAGGAGCCACTGAACAACGTCCGTCGGAGACATGTCCTTGAGCACTGCTGTCCGCACGGTAGCGACCAGCTCGGCATGCTTGTCAGCCTCAATCTCGTACAACCGCTGGGCTTCTACTTCAGTCATCGTGATGACCTTTCTGAAAGGGAACTTCCCTTCCGGAAGGTCCTCGAACGCTCGAGGGCCAACCGCACTGGAAGTGCTCTAGCCTTCGCGCGCTCGGCCTCCACACAGCCCTACACATAGGTGAGCTGAGGCCGAGCCGCGATTATCGACGACCCTAACGTGGCGAGCCCGATCGACTCGCCACGCCTCTAGGTCCTCACGCGCCTTTGCTCTCAACTCCGCCACGAGCGAAAGTCGATGCTGAGGTTGCCGCCCTTGTTGATGATCGTGATCCGGAATTCGTCTTCCCGAATGCCGAACCCCTTGTACTTGCGGTCGCCATACTTGCCTGTTGCGTCTAGGGCGAACGCGTAGCCGAGGTCGTCGAGCTCCTCCCAGAAGGAAGAGACCGTGTCGGCTTCATTCCAGGCCTTCTGGATCTCGGCGGTCGTCGTCGCGATGAAGACCGTCAGGTCCGTTGTAAGCGCGACTCGCACGCCCTTCGGGCTGGGCTTCATCTCGATCTGGACTTGCTCTTTCATTGTTCCTCCAGGAACACTGCCGGATCATACCGGCGTACCCTTCGTCTAGTGAAGGGCGACCGAGCTGAGGCGTTCTGGGCGTTCGCTGCAGCGCGATCGTCTCGCACTAGAGAGTCATATCCGTCATTAGGATGTCTTGCTCGTCATACGACACCCTAGCCTGTTCGCGCATCTCGTGCAGGCCTTCCACAGACAGGAGGACGCCTCCATATGCTAGGGCCCATGCGAACGACATACGCTCGAGCCATGCGAGTATCTTCACGGCTTTCCCTTCTTGGAAGAGTACCTCTCTTCCGATCCGCCCTCGGCTCTCGGGGGCGAACCGCACTAGAGGTACTAGTCCTTCTTGAAGTCCGCAGGCATCTGCGTGCGCGCCCTGCCGTGCGGGTCGACGAAGTGCGTCCTACCTTCAGGCTCGAATCGCGTGACCAGTCCGCCGAATTCGTCCTCTATTGTCATGGACCTGACACGCAGGCCCGCTTCAGGCGCGAACGTCGAGACTGTACGTTCGAAGTCCATCGCGATATACCCAAGCTGGTCGAAGTCGGCGCTGTCCTGCTCGATTTCTATTACGAGCCTAGTCGTCATGAACTTGCTCCTTCCCGAACGTTCCCCTTGAACGTCCGCGGCGATTGATCGAACTGGACGGCTCGATCAATCACCGCGGGCGGTCAGGCTAGGAAGCCCTTGTCGCGCAGACGCTCCTCGTAAGGCTTGGCTGCATGCCGACCGTTCGGCTGTGGCGGTTCGTACTTACCCTTGACTGTATTGCCGTGAGCGTCAGTCCACGTCTCGACGGACACGCCCTCACTATGCGCCTTCGCGATTAGGTCGAGCATATTGTCGTAAGGCGCAGTGTCGCCGCCGTTGATGTTTCCTATAAAGCACTTCTGATTCAAGGGCTCCAGAAACCATAGGGGCGGCTCGTCGAGAAACTCCATCTCGTCGACCGCTCCTACCGACGTGAACGTCACGACGGCATAAACCACATCGCCCATGTGCGTACCTTTCCTAGTGCGTAGTCGGTTTGTCTTTTATTTTAATTTTATAACATGGCCGCTTGGGAAAACTAGCCCCTAATCGAAGATCTTTTTACGCCTGCTTGAACTCAGCGACGTCCGGGGGAACGTCCTTGACGTACGAGTCGAAGTAGTGGACTGCGTCGTTGAACTTACCTTCATCGCTCGCATATGTCATATACATCGCGACCGCCTCATCGGAGGCCTTAATGATCGCGGCGTCCTCGGGATGGTTCGAGGCGTCAATTGCCGCCTCGATTGCGGTCCGATCATTAGGAATGATGACTTCATAGACGCGTGTTACGTATAGAATCTTCATTCAGTCGCCTTCCTCGGACTGGGCCTGCAGCTTCCGTGTCCGCGCGTTGTAGCCGGCATGGCTAGCGACTTCCGCAGCCGTAACGACGCCACTGAGGCCGCCCGTGAGCGCAAAGGCCGTTAGATGCAGGAACTTATGCCTGACCTTCTTGTCCTTGCGGATGATGACCACTTGAGGCTTCTTACCCATGACTGTTCCTTTCCTCCTCGACCGATTGTACGGTCGCGGCTGGAGTTCGATCTAGGCGTTCGAACTCCACCGTGACTATACAGTCAGCTCCCTGAACGGCTCGTCGGGTAGGTGCGTCATGTATTCGCAGTTCGTCCACGAGTTGTAGGCGAATCCGTCAAAACGGACAAGCACCTTGGTCGGATTGGTGTTCTCGTGGCGCAAGACGAACCCTTTGCGTCCTGAGTTACCTGAGCGGTCGTTCAGCTCAAACCGATCACCCGGTTCAAATATGCTGATCATCGTTGACTCCTTCTATCATCAGGGCGTACATCTCGGCGTTCAGCCTCGCCCATGTAGTCCGATTAGTGAAGTCGATGTGCTCGGACAGCTCCTCTTCGTTCATTCGAACGGCTGTTCTTCAATGAAGGCGTGCATCATGTCGAACGCCTTGTCGTTCGCCTGATCGAGGGTCGGCTCGTCAATAGTGTCGAGCATCGTCTGAATGTCTTCCATGAAGTTCAAGGCCGCTGAGAGTTTGACCAGATAGATGCCATAAGTGCGCATCCCTTCAAGGTCGATATTCGCTGGGCGACTATCATCTATGAAACGGAAGTCATCATCTTCCATATTGCCTACGAACGCTTCAGACAGCTTCTGAGCGTCGTACTCAGATCTCATGTTCGTCTCCTTTCCCGAACACCGTTTGGCGTCCGCGACGACCGACCGGATCGCTCCGATCGATCATCGTGGAGGTCGGCTACGGGTGCGTACGATCGCTTGCGATGTGCTGCTTGTCCGCGACGACCGACCGGATCGCTCCGATCGCGGCGATGTTCTGCTTAATGCGTGTGTCGGTTAGGATGAAGTGGACCACCTCGGCGTATGGGGCAAACATGTTGTTCAGCTCGTGGCTGTCGCCCATTTCGTCGAGCACGTCATCGAGTACTTCCTTGACCTTGCGGCGGTCATCGAGCGCGAACTCGCGCGCGCCCTCAAGATGATTGAACTGTCCAGGCATTGTCGTTCCTTTCTCGAACACCTCTTGGCGTCCGTGACGATCGATCGGACTGGGCGTACGATCGATCATCATGGAGGTCAGAAACGATCGTACAGCTCCCGATGGCACGAAGTCGATTCGCGCCATTGGAACACTCTCATCGACCGGAGCAACTTCCCTCGGAACAGGATATGTCTCCGTCCCATGAAGTAGACGGTGCGGTGATGCTTTCCTTGATACGTGCTAACATCATGTTCCATGGCTAACCTCCTCTACAGCCAGTCAACGCACCCTATGCACCTGTACTCGCCGGGGTCGGTTCCCATGACCAACCAATTGTCGGCACCGCACTCATGCTGGTACTTGAACTCGAGTTGACGGCCCAAACCGCCGTGCTCGTCGACATTCAGGACAACACGCACGTCCGTAGTCATCATGACCTCGTCGGCGTACTGAAACTCGACGTCCTTGAGTAGTACGACTACTACTGTATCGTCCTCAGGCATTATCGTCCTCCTTGTTGTCCGGATTCCAACTAAGGATCCGGTTCATCTCGGCGATCATATCGCCGAGGAATTCATCCTCAGGGTTCACTGTCTCTACACCGCCATTGTCGGCGATGAGGACTTCCTTGACTCGCTTGGCCGCCTTCCAAAGGTCGGCCCAGACTCGATCGCGTGTCTCTTGTACCATCTCCACCTGCTCGTCTTCATCCATTGTCGTCCTCCTTGAACTCACCGGCCAACAGGTCGACATTCATCAGGAACTCATCTCGAGTCCATCCCGTTGCCTTAATGGCGTCCCTGAGCGTGTTGTACCTGTTGTACGTTTCGAAGCAAGGCTTGTGGAAGAACTCGCCATCGAACTCCACGACCGGGAACGACTCTTGCGTGTCACTGTCGACTAGAGGGTCGGCATCTCCGCACCAACTGCATTCCATTTCGTTCATTCCTTTCGTACACCCTGTTCGTCGTATTTTATTTTAATTATATCACAATGTCATGGGCATAATCCAGAGGCCACTAGGTGAAAATTTTTCACCTAGTGGCCAACCACACTTCACGTGAATAGGTTAGGATGCATGTTCTTGAAGTCTGCAGTGAACGTAGTTCCGAACCACTTGTCCACGACCTCCATCGTGTGTGCATGTCCGTCATGCGTCTCGAACATCTCGCGGATTTCATCATCCGCATGTTCGTGTAGGTCCGTGAACGCATTGTCTGCGTAGGCCTCAACGAGGTCCTGTACCGACTTCTCAAGGACTACCTCTTCAGGCTCGTCCTCGGTCATGAAGTTATACTTCACTGCCTCGATCACGACCTCTTCAAGGTCGTCCTTATCTTTGTCTGTCCAAGACATGTTCGTTCCTTTCCTGTTCGGACTTGGCGTCCGCGACCGCCCTCCGACACTGGACGAACCGGAGGACGATCGTGGAGGTCAGGTCACTTGTCGCACGTCTCGGAGTGCGTGGTCACGACCTTCGGGGACGGATACCTCTCCCACCCGTACGTCGTCGAGTGGTGGTAGTACGTCACGGCACGTTCATTTGTGACGTAGCAGTTCGCGTTCACCATGGTCTTCGACTCGGTGATCGTCTCGATGGTCGTGCCCGACGCATTGGCCGAACCTCCGCCCATGACCGCCACGCTCGTTCCGACCATCATGGTCGCGATCGCTGCGGCTACTGCATACTTGCGGAACTTCATGATGTTCCCTTCCTGCATGGACTGTCCATGCAAGGCAGTACATCGATCCATGTTCGATGTGCTACCTTGAGTGGACACCCTCAGTCACTCCTTCGTGTCCTTGTATCCTTGCCGTGTGCGCCACTATTCAGTGGTTCGCAGTTGCCGCCTACGTTTAGTGTCAGACCCTTTGCGGTTGGTCGAACCGGCGTCGGTGTACTGTCACCGTCGTAGATTGCCTTCACACCATTGTCGGTCTGACTGAAGGCCGAACGTTGTCTCTTGGAGACCATTCTTGTGACCTTCGGTTTGTGGTGGTGCATCGGTAGTGGCTGACCAGTTTGTGGTGAACCGGGCAGTGCCTTTTGATTCCGTACAGAGTCACGCACTGCCTTGTCCGCACTCTCTAGTGCGCGCACGTACGCTCTGAACTCCTCTGTTGTCATGTTCGACCTCACATGGTCTTGTGTAGGAGTCTGTTCCACCAAAGGCGGCCGGACTCGCTAAGTCCGTCCATGCTGAGCACTTCTCTGCATGTCTCGGTAATCCATTGACGCTCACTGCTTGTGAGTGGAACGTCTATAGGGTCGGTGTCTAGAATGTAATCGTTCATCTCTTGTCCGTTCCTTCTAATGCACGTCTACGACGTGCGCTCCTGCGTCCTGCAGCATCGGTATTGCTTCTATGTACTGCTTGGCGGCTTCCCTGATGATCACCCTTGCGGTGTTCGGTCCTTCATCGTTCTTGTCGATGTAGTGCAGGTTCGCTGTTGGCACGTCAACGATAACGGTCATGCGTACACGGGTCATCGCAGGTACTGCTTTCGGTCCCATTTCGTTCACCATCCATATCCGTTAATGATTATAGCCGCACATCCCATGGCCACCCATATTGTCACCCATATGATCGTTTTCGTGCACATTTCGTTCACCCCTTTCTTTGTGGTCTGTAAGTGTTCACCTACAAGGCACTGTATCTGTTCCGTTCATCAGATGCAGTCCCTTCTGGGTGTACCCCTTCATGAACTTTTTCTATTTTCGCTCGCTTTCGCTTACGCTTTTTTAATAGCTGCTAAGAGCTAAGCTGCTATTCGCTTGCTTCGCATTCAATGCACTTTCCGCTTTCGCTTGTCGCGATAAAATGCACTTGGCAAATTTGCTTTCTGCCAATTTTGTAGCCTGCGCTAAACTTTTGATCAGCGATTCTGTCTAGCACTTCTTGGCTTGGCGGCCGCGTTGCGCTTTCGCAATCGCATTTTTCATAATTCATGCGCTGCTGCGGAGTGTAAGGCTGGCGTCTTTGATATTCTGCTTTTTGCAGAATTGCACTTTTGCCTTTCGACATTCGCTTTTCCTTTCGCTATTCGCTTTGCTAAAGCCCTGGTCTAATTGGCTGCGCGATTGAATTACTTCTTCGCTTGCTTTGCGTTGTGCGCGTTCATCCATTCAATGAAGCTGGCTTCATCGACTTCCTTGCGGCCATCGCGTTCGCTAATGATGAATGCGCCTTTGCGCGCATATATGTAAATCATTGGCGAATTGATTTCCTTGAGGCCGAGCTTGCGCCTTTCGACATTCATAATCTTTGCCGCTTGATAAGGCGTAAGGACGAATTCGCGCTTTGCCTTCTTCGCTGCTGCGGGCTTGCTGAATTGCGCTTCTAGCAATTCGCTTTCCAAGCTCGCGACCTTGCGCTTGAGAATTTCGATTTCGCTGAGATTCTCTTCGCCTACGATTGAGATCTCTTGGCTGCGGCTTTGCGGTACTGCTGAGTTCTTGCGCATTTGCTTTTCCTTTGCTATGTTTTTGCTTTGGATTTGCTTCTGCGCAGCCAATTAGATCAAGGCTTTAGCTTAGCTCTTAGCAACTATTTAATTGTCAAATTGCTAGCGCTTTTGCGCTTTAGAAATTCTTTTTATTGAATTTCTAGAACTAAGCTCAATTACTTTTGAGCTTAATTCTAGCTATTCAATTATTCGCTTTCAGCGATTCTTTGCGGCATGCATTCTACGCATTCACAATAATCACTATGCTGATCTGTGAAATCTATAAAATTGTATTCTACTTGCATTTGCTTTTCCTTTGCTTTTGCTTTGCTTTTTGCTTTTTGCTTATTTTTTATTTTTATTTATAGCTTAATTTTATATGTGCGCAGCGCAGCTGCACAAGCCGGTCTAGCAAAGTTTTTTGGAAAAATTTTTTTAAATTAAGCACTTTAGTTTTTCAAGTAAGCGCTTTAGCTTTTAAAGTACTTGGTTTATTTTTTCAATCACACATGGTGGTTGATCTATAAACGGTTTGTTGAATAACAACCATGGTTGATCTAACAACGGTTTTTGATAAACAAATTATATAACCCGAACAAATAATTGGTGGGGGACAAAAGAATGGTTGAAAAAATAAACGCCCACGC
>Ga0307478_10001275_pt1 | contig 22331 bp, 29 predicted proteins | sample atmos_gasesECM4C_2_FD_203713 | JGI IMG/M metagenome (GOLD analysis project Ga0307478, IMG submission 203713) | Hardwood forest soil microbial communities from Morgan-Monroe State Forest, Indiana, United States - atmos_gasesECM4C_05 | ecosystem: Environmental > Terrestrial > Soil > Temperate... | reverse complement strand
ACGGTCGGCAGTATGGGGGAATCGGGAAGGGATGTCAATCAGGCAAACACGTTTGGGTGCGTGACTATACCCACAGATGTCGCATACTGTTTGCCACGCTGACGTATGTTGTGTGTGTAGTTGACACGGGGCGGCGGCTCACGCATAATAAATATGCGAATTGCCTCACGGTTGGGGGCGATCCTATCTGGAACTCAGGTTTCTTGAACCACCGGAGGGTGCCGACATGGCCGAGAAAAACCACGAGCATTTTATTCGCTACGAATTAGACGGTGAGCCGGAGTCGACGATCGCGAAGACTCTCACCCCGACGCAGATCCTGAGCGATGCGGGATTTGATTCGAAGACCAACTACCTTGAGCAGCTGATTGGCCACGAGATCAAGTCCTACAAGGATGATCCGAACGTCGAGATCGAAATGAAGAACGGGCTGCGCTTCCTCACCAAGCCGATCGGTCCGATGCCGGTTTCCTGACATGGCCGCCTTTGGCAAGGAAGCGTTCTCGGCGGGATTGAAGGAACTCGGCTACGCTCCCGAGGATTCGGACAATAACCGGATCGCCTTCGCCTATACCGTTTCTGCTGGGCGGTTCAAAGGTCAGGTCATCAAGATCGGAGTCGAAGTTCCGCCCGATTTTCATGCCACCTGCCCGACGGGCCCGCACATCTCGCCACGGCTGATCCCGATTAATCCGAATGGCGGCCCTAACGACCGTGCAGCCGACAGCGGATTCGGAGCCGACTGGGAATACCTGAGCCGACCTTTCGTAGACGGGGCTGATGGTTGGAATCGCACGACCAAGGATGTCAAAGCCTACTTGCGACATATCCAACGCGTCCTCGAGATCATATGAACTACAGCATCGCGCTGACGTCCGCCGCAAACGAAATTCTGAGAAAACATCTTCTCCGCGACGATGGGCAGGAAGATGTTTGTTATGCGCTTTGGTATCCCGGGCAGGGTGCCAACCGTCTGACGGCCCTAGTGTCGGAGCCCATTCTACCCCTCAAAAACGAGCGCCACGTCCATCGGAATGCAAGCACAACCAGCGAATATCTTTCGCGGGTCACGGCTCTTGCGATGGCGAAAGGTGGAGGGATAGCTTTCTTGCACAGTCATCCTTGGCCCGGTTGGCAAGATATGAGTCGCGATGATCGGGCGACCGAGCTTCGGCAAGCACCATCGGCCAACGCGGCAACCGGCGCATCACTTGTCGGAATGACTTTGGGCACCGATGGTGCCTGGAGCGGACGTGTATGGGTGAAGGTCGCTCCGAAAACGTATGAGCGCCGCTGGTGTGAAAGTGTCAGGGTCATTGGCGACAACGGGCTTGAAACGACCTTTTATGACAAGCTCCTTCCGCCGCCAGCATTTCGCGAGGAACTCAAGCGGACGATTTCGGCCTGGGGCGAGGCGGCGCAACAGAAGCTAGCTCGCCTGAGGTACGGAATCGTCGGCGTAGGAAGTGTTGGGTCAGTCGTCGCCGAGTCCCTTGCACGGATGGGCGTTGAGCACATCAAGCTCATTGACTATGACCGCGTCGAACTCCACAACCTCGATCGGCTGATTCATGCGAGCGTAGAAGACGCCCGGGCGAGACGAAGAAAGGTCGATGTGATCGCGCGTGCGCTCAAAACGAGCGCGACTGCCGCAAAGCCTATCTTCGAAAAACATCCGCTTGCCGTTACCGAAGAAAATGGCCTCCGTCAGGCCCTTGACTGCGACATTCTCTTCAGCTGCGTTGACCGTCCTTGGCCGCGTTACGTTCTGAACTACATCGCATACGCCTACCTGATACCGGTTGTCGATGGTGGCATTTTGATCCGCAAGCGTGGCGACCTTTTGCGGAATGCAAGTTGGAAGAGTCACGTCGTCTATCCAGGCAAACGCTGCTTGGCCTGTATTGGACAGTACGATCCAGACTTCGTAAATGTCGAAAGGCAAGGGCAGCTCGACGATCCCACGTACATTGAGAATCTGCCGGTCGATCATACCCTGCGAAGGAATGAGAACGTTTTCCCGTTCAGCACACATCTGGCTTCTTCGCTCGTGCTGCATGCTCTACACGTTGCTCTCAACCCAGTTGGCGTCGCCGACGTTGGTGAGCAGACGTACCACTTTGTGGATGGCACTCTAGATTCCGATCGGGGCACGATTTGCTACGAAAACTGCTTTTTCCCTCCCATCGTTGGCAAGGGAGATTCACTAGGCCTTCCGATTACTGGCGTCGACGTAGGCGCGTCGAAAATTCGCCTCCTAAATAAACAGAAAAGAAAGCAAACCGGACGATCGGCACGGAAAAATGGAAGACGGAGCAATACCTAATTAAGCCAACTCCAATGAGAACTACCATGTCGATTCGAATCACGTGCATTAGGAAAAGCGGTGGCTTTCATGCCGACCCTCACCAAGCCATTTCAGATTTGGGCTGGATCAACGAGCAAACGCGCGAAACAGGAACGAGCACTCGCTTGCAAGTCTATGATTGGATCAAAAATCAAACTGGAGTGGCTTACGTTCGCGATTCCAAGGGCAACCAAGCCAAAGTGGGAACGCGGGAACACGCTAACGGGACAAAGTTCGTCCAGACATTTGCAGACCGCGTGTGGACCGATAATTTACTAGCACTGCCAGAATGCCAGTAGCTATTACCCGTCGGATGAGGCAGAGGCAGCCAATTGAGGATTCTTGAGACTATCGTATACGTTGGCTTTCAAGGACCTCTTGGCTTACCGACACAAGTTCAACGGAATCTAGTCCTGCCAGACAAGGGCTAATTTCGCTCAAGTGCGCGGCGGAGTCGAGCCGCCTCACTGTCCAACTGTGCCTTTTGGAGTGCGTACACAGCATCCCAAACCAGTCGCTCTAACCTCTGGATTTGATCTTCTCTCTGAGCAACCGCAGCATCGTAACCCGCCCACTGCCTGATGAGAGCCCAGGCGGCACGGTATTCATTCAGCAGGCTGACCATGTATTCTTCGCCTGGTCGACGCGCTTCCTGCGCCCATTTTTGTTCGGTAGCCTCAACTCCCGCTAAGACAGTCGCGGGCTCCGCGGCGCAAAATGCCCGCCCAAGTTCCAAGGCTTCATCGAATGGCAAATGCACTTTCCCCTGGCGATCCATGTAGGTAATCGGCGAGTTGCTTCTCTGGTCCGCTTTAGCCCGCATCTTCAGTCTTTCCAAGGCTTCCGGTGAGCATCTGAGTGCTCCCTTGTAGAAACTCACTTCATCCCCAACGCTCTCGTAGATCTCATACATGGCATGCGCCATAGGGGACTGTTCTTTGTAACCAAGACGCAGGTTATGGTTTTCAAGCCGTTGCTCACTCTCTTCTTCTCTCAAAAACAGTTTTCGATCTTTCCACGGCACGATGAGTTGGCCTGACTCCACATAGTCAATGAGGCCGGGATTGGGCTCGATCCATTTCGCCTTCCACTTATTTTTGCGAATGTGCTCAAGTATGCGCACACGCTGGAACGATGCTCCAACCAGGCGCCTTTCACGCAGGGCGTATTCGATACCCGGCTGAATCTCAGCTTTTAACATGGACTGCCTCCGCGAAAGCCAGCAATCGTCCTCTGCAGGCTAAGAAGGCTCGCTTACCGTGCGTGAGTCGCGATAATGACATGTTGCAGCTAAAAAAGATGTGCCGTTGCATTTGAGACGAGCGGGCTTCGATTTTACCGGACTTCGCCGAGACCCTCGGAAGTGTTTTTGCGTCTAAAGCGAAAACGCAGATCTTCTCACCCATATTGTTCGAATATACCTGAAGCTTTGAGCCCTTCGCCCACTTGACGCACGTTTTGCCTGGATCTGTTATCTCAGAGAGATTATGTCAATGAAGCAAGTTGTCCTATTGACGGAGGGAATATCATAGCCGTGTTGTAACTCGTGGATGTATGCTTATGATACGGGCAAGAAACGCCGCTCAAGTTGAATGCCGAGAAATACTAGCTAATGCGCCTCTATTTTTCTGACTTTTTCGAGGTACGTCCGGCAGATCTGAGACGGCACGGAGCATTTAACATATCTCTGGTGTCTGACCTTCCGCTCTTTATTGACCCCTTTCTGCTTTTCAACAGCAGACGTCCCGAGTATCGAGAACTACACAAGGAAATCATCAAGTATTTGGCCTTCCTGCGAGACAAGTCTGTTCATGAGCCACACCTCGACGCTGGATTGATACGGTCCTTGTACCGCTTCCCCGAAATCAACCAAAACTGGCTTGGCTTCTCAGCTGCGGGCAATCGAGGGCGTGGTCTCGGCGCTACGTTTGCAACCGCTCTCCATCGCAACCTAAATCGGTTGTTTTCCGAATTCGGTGCGGAGCGAGTTACGAAGGGAAGCCATCTAGAGAAGCTATGTTTAATTGAACCCGGCGTCGGGCGAGACAACATCAGCGACTTTACGACAAATCTAATAAAACACTATCTGTTGCAGTTCACGCAGAAGTTTGCAAGGCAATTCATCCGCAGAGGATTGAAAAGGACGTTTCCGATCGAAAGAGTTCATTTCAACTATCGGACTGAATCATGGGAGCCAAGATCCTTTGTCCTGCCTGTGCATGATGGCGACTATGTTCTTCTGACCCCTCGCAACATGCTTACCAAGGATGATACGTGGATTAGTAGGAATGAGCTGGTGAGCAGTTTTGATATGGTTCGCGAGGGAATGCCTAACGATATTCTGCGAGCGCAAATAAACAATTATTTAAGAAAGGTCTTACCAAAGAACGCCACATCCAAAGAGAAGCGTCAGGCTGCAGCGAAAGCCATCTACCAATTCCCGGACATTATCGATGCTTTCATACGGGAGAGAGAAGATCAGGGCCAGAAGGCGCAAAGCATTAGCGAGACCAAAGTTCAAAGATCAGAAGTCCTATATCAAAAACAGTTCGGCGCGCTCGTGGATCTCTTGGAAGAGAAATCAGCGTTCTATGACATTGCGGGACGGACGTTTGAAGAGGCGTTGCAAAGGGTATATTTCCTAAAGGACGTGATCGAAAACAAGGGTGGGCACAGGCTCTTCTATCTGAATGGAAAAAGCCTTGAACGAGAGAGTGATGTACAGGTTCTTTACCGGCTGACGTGGTTTGCTTCCCGCTCCAGAGTGCATCGAGAGGTGAACGACGGTCGGGGCCCTGCTGACTTTGTGATCTCGGACGGCAATCGAGATGCCTCCGTAGTCGAGTTCAAGTTAGCGAGCAATTCCCACCTCGAAAAAAACCTTTTGCATCAAACCGAGGTCTACGCCAAAGCGAGCGACGCCAAGAAAGCCATTCGGGTCATCCTCTACTTTTCCAAGACAGAGGAACGGCGGCTGCTGGCGATTCTAAAGAAGTTGAAATTGGAAAAAGACGAGACTGTTATTTCTATTGACGCTCGAAACGATAACAAGCCTTCCGGTTCCAAAGCCGCGTAACGGGCCTCAATGGTCAAGAACCGAATTCCTCCCAGCCTTACCTCTCACGGCACAGATCGCCTGCATTTCTAACAATTGGCCTTTGGACGGTCGAAAAATCCGTTGTTTCATGCGGGAATTACTCGAAGTACGGAAGCGCTGGTGCTGAACAGCTCGATTCGAATTCCTCTCACTATGGCATACGCCGTGCGAAGCGTTATTATGGGGTTCTGGGAACGGCGGCGGTTCGAGTGAGGACGAGTGAAAGGCAAACAAAAAGACGCCATCATAGAAGAGGCCGGCAAGGTGTTGAAGATCGTCTCGGATTACTGGTCCGAGCCCTCGCTTGACAGTATCGAGCAGTGGTTGGATCAATTTGACGAGGATGTGGTTTTGGAACCATTTTGACTTTACCAGTTAGCGCGTTAAATCGGGCACTGGGCCGACCGTCGCCCCCATAAGTCAATTTTGCATGTGGTGTTTCGTGTGAATCGATGGCGAAAGACATAAAGCGCTATTACATTCTGAAAGTCAGAATCTCGATGCGCGAAACTGAGACGTGAACCACCCAATTCGTCCTTCGTGCATTTAGCCAGATCCGCCCGCCCTTCCCTGGCACAGTTTTAATTGGGATGTGGGGTACTGTGTTTAGAGCTTTGGAGCAGGAACTTCCCTTGATCTTCATCCACAGGCTCAAGGGTGAAAAGAATTCCACCCGCTGATCCCAGGTAAGAGAAACGCACACAGAAGTAGTAAGTTTCTCCTGCCTTCGCTTCGAGACTATGCAAGGCAATCCATGGAGGAGAAGTCACCCTACTCCATTGTCCGCTGACGCAAAGGTGATGCACTCCAGGATCGATCATGAAACCAAAGTAGGAACGATTCTGATTCGCCCCCACCCAGGCGCCATCAACGCCTACTCTCGTTGTAAGATGGACCGGGGTCTTGCCCCCGGGCAAGTCCTGGGCAATGTAGACCACGGCTTTGCCGCTCACTGGATTCAATTGGGGCTGTTGGCTCTGATCCAGGCTCACCTCTAACTTGCTGTTTTCCGGCCCGCATGCAACCTTTGCCACCGGGAGGGATGCAATGCTTTGGCCCCGAGCGAAGGGCCCCAGCAAAAGAAAAGCAATCGAGAAGAAGATTTTCGGTCCAGATGTGATTTTCATACTTGCCTCGCGAAGAGAGTGAAGCTTGCGGCTTTCCTTCCTACACGTTGGACGTAATCGTTATCCTATCTGAGTACGCAAAAGTGGCTGAAATATTGGTTCTTTCACTGCACAGTCGGGAGCGAAAAATTGTGTCTTTAAAGTCTGACAATCCTTTCGCAGCAGACTCGCCCTTATTATTTGAATAGCTACTAGATGCATTTCTGTCTGGCGCAGAGGCAAGTCAGCTCCTATGGCAACCGGGACTGAGAATCGCCGGGTCGGCACCTGTCCGGTTTGCGCTAATCCGGCACTGGGTGTTCAACCAGGTGTGTATTCAATCCCGTCTATTGCCGTTTCTCTGCGTTGATCTCGCTAATCAGCAACGGAATGGCTTTGTCCAGATTCCTGTTGTAGACCTTTGCGAACAGCCTCCCTAGGACAGATACACCGAATCTTTTCGCCTCAACAATCCAGATGAGCTTGGTCCGGGACTATCCGTTCGCGCCGATACCGAGAGCTACGACGGCGACCGCCATGAAAAACAAACATGGGACAGTCTAATGGCCGATGTCCCCATCGAAGATGAGATCGGTCCAGTTCAACAGCGCGCGCAGATTGAATCCGCTCACGCAGGTTCACGCTCTTCATTTAATAGCCAATTTGTCTCGTAGATCGGCAATCCAACCAACCTGAAAATTGGGCTGAACAGTTTTGGCCAATGTCAGCGCCTTTTCATAATACATTCGAGCTTCCTGGGACTGCTTAGGTCTTTAGTTTCTCTGGAAACTTGAATCCAATATAGGTAACCACCGGTTTGCGCCGATCATCCGTCAATTGAGATACGCCCAAGCAACAAGGTGGCATAAACTTCGCGCATGGTACAAATCGCTCTGAAGAACGAGGACAGCCGAATCCTACTCTTGACTTTGCTCATCTTGTACTTGGTAGCCAGAGTTCTTCAGCCCTTTGCAGGCACTGTCCCCAGCCTTCTGATTGTGATCCTCCATGTGATTCCCGCCGCGCTTTTCGCTGTGATACATGGAGCGCGTATTTACCGCTTACGTGGCATCTTTGTCTTTGCAACTCTATGCCTCGGGGTCGGAACCCTCTTTGAAAGCGTGAGCCTGCGGACCGGCTTTCCGTTTGGTCATTACTGGTTCACGAATCTGATGGGGCCGAAGTTCTTCGATCTTCCTATTCTGCTCGCTTTAGCTTATGTGGGCATGGGTTACCTGTCGTGGGTTCTCGGTCTCGTGATCCTGGAGTGCCAAAACGAACCGCTCTCGGGGACGAAGGTCGTCCTGTTGCCTCTAGTGGCAAGTTTCGTCATGACGGCTTGGGACCTTTCCATGGACCCAGTCTGGGCAGACATCGATCATGCTTGGGTGTGGCGAGATGGAGGCTCGTACTATGGAGTGCCGATCAGCAATTTCATTGGCTGGATTCTCACTACCTACGTCTTCTATCAACTCTTTGCCTTGTATGTTAGAAACCGGGTGAGTATCCCATCGCCGACGGGTCATTGGCGTCTCGCTATCTTGTTTTATGCTGCCTCGGCAGCCGGGAATCTCTTGGTCACGGCTCCCGCGTCCCTCGGCGGAGTCTTCGTGGATCCCGCCGGCAAACACTGGATGGTCGCGGACATTCTCCGCGCATCCCGCCTTGTTTCCATCTTTCTCGTGATTCCTATCAGCTTGATTGCTTGGGTCAAAGCCGCCAGACCTAGCAGGCAGTAGGAGCACTACGGCCTACCGGCCACGTACCTCCCAATCCTAGCGTCTAGCCTCTATGCTCGGAGGAATTGTTATGGCCGCTGAGCTTGTTCCCGATGCGCTATGGAGTTTAATCCGACTAGGCCCCGGGCGGAGATGCCGTGAGCGGCAATGCAGCCAAGATCAAGACGCCGCTCAGCCTCTCTGCCGAGCGCATCCAGAAGAGGTTGCCCCATTGCGGGATTCCGCATCATTGAAAAGGACCCTGGCATGGGATTCGAGGCGGCGCGCACGCGAGCGAACGGACTGTTGGACCGCGCGGCAGGGAAGAAGGTCTATCGGATGCCGAGAGTCCTAAGCGTGGAAGAAGAGCAGACACAGAAGGAACGGCTCCGACAGCGATTCCCCCTGTCAAGGAACTGGTGGCTGCTTGATTATTGCCACGGCGGGCGCGTTTCCAGTGTATGGCTGGCACGCGATCTTCCCGGGAACGCCTGGGATTAGGTAAAGGCAGTCGCGGGGTACGCCCCGCACCTGGCAGGGCTGTTCGGAAAACGAAAAATCGAGTGCCGTAACTGATTGAAACAAGGGATGTTGTGCTGGACTATTGACTTTCCCCACGGTTATGGCATTATATGAGAGTCAAGTGGTGCCGTTCGACAGCTGGCATTTCTGTATGAAAGGGCGGCAGTTACTTGATTTCGATGGGAATCAGCAGTATGCTGATTACAGGGTGAAATGAGCATGAAGATCACAAAGCCAATCGATCCGCTGGTGTCCTAAATACCTGCCCGTTTACGGATGGTGTCTAGGTCGTTTGTTAAGTCAGGCCTATTCGCCAGCTCAAAGAAATCGCCAGGGCTGATTAAATCCGCCGCAAAGTCTGTTTTCCTCTGCTCGTCAGGCGTCTGTCCAGCCGGGAAAGTCTTGTTTAGGTCGTCAATCGCTTCGCGGAAGAGCTTGGTCCTCGTCGGTTCGTCGTCAGCCAATTCGCCAAGTCGCGCTCGGGCGCAAGCTCGATTGTAGTGGATGGCTCTACGATAACGCCCAGGCTCCTCGACCGCCTGCCACTGATTGCACGCAAGAGCTGTCGTCAACTGATCGACACTGATCTGATAATGCTTGATTGCCTCCGCTTTATTACCTCCAGTGCGCGCTTCATTTCCTCTGATGTGCTCCACAATTGACAAATAATATCGCGCCCGCTGTTGGTCAGGGTAAAGGGCTAGGGATTTTTCGAGGAAAGGAGCCGCTTTCTCATTGTCGCCTGTCACCACCACTTCCATATAACCGAGTTCATTCAGCGGTGATATCCTCTTGGGTGCAATCTTCTGCGCACGGGACAAGTATAAACGCGCGCGGGATATGTCGGCTGGGTCGGGTTTGGTTCCAGTCTTCCCGTCTTTTAGGTCTTTTAGCTCTTTTAGGTATTCAGAATTCTCTCGGGTGTATTTACGGCTATAGTAGCTGCCAAGCATAGTAAATATCCTCGAAGCATCCTCGCTGAAAGGCTCAAGCGTAAAAAATTCGAATGCTCCGATAGACCGTTCATAGTGTTCAATCATCACGCGATCATTCAGGCTGATCTTCTGATAGATATCCCGCCCATATTCAGTGTCAGGAATAAACTCCTGCAATTTATTCGCAATTTTCTGAATCGCCTCCTGCATGTCGCGGAACAAGGGGAATTCTCTGCGAATATCGTTTAGGTTCCGCTCAGTGTCCGCATCGAAACGCTTCAGCTGGGCATCAAACCTTTTTTCGTATTCTGACTGCTGTTTCTCTAGACGATTCTCGTACCGCTCAACATCCTGTCCGGTCTTCTCCTCCAGCGTGATGAGCCTGCCGATAATTTCATCTGCTCGATCCTTCGCCTCTTGAACGTTGATGTAAGAACCGACGCCAAGTGCTAGTCCGTAGAGCGTGGATAATCCTAGGAGCAGAGAAACCAGCGTCTTGAGTTCATCGGCACTTTTTTCGTAATAATTTAGCTTTTCTCTAAGTATTCTCTCTTGTTGCGACACATCTCGCGGTGGTGCAAGAACTTCCACATAATTACTCCACCGCATTGAATCCAATAGCAGAACGAGGGCAAGCAAGAGAGCCGTCGCCACCACTGCGATCCATAGCGCAAGCGTAAGTTTCTTCATGGCGTCTTCCTGGGAGTTGACGCCTGGATTGTACCATCCAGCGCAAAAAGTGGGCAGACCGTGGAGAACGCCAGCGGTGAAGGAATTCGGATAATCGGCAACTAGCCCGTGCGCCATTTGAACGGGCGCATTGCTAAAAGCTGATGCTTCGACTAGCATACGGGCTTCAGATGAACACAACGCTGAACCAAATCTTGAAGAAACACAAGCGACTCTTGAGGCCGCCACAGTACGCTCAAAAGTTCAGCGGTAAAAAGTTCCTTGGCTTGTTCCGTCCTGGCGTGTACATCATGCTTAAAAAAGAGCAGGTTCTCTACGTTGGCAAATGCGGATACCAGGTCATCAAAAGGGCCGTCGTATCCAATCCCCATGCGCTTGATAATGCGACCGCTTTACAGCTCCTTCCCTGCAAGAACTCCAAAGCTGCCGATACACTCGAACGTGTTTTGACCCGGGAACTACAGCCCAAATACAACAAGCAAAGCAAGTAAGAGAAGCTACCCCTCCTATCAGTTAGGAATTCCGACGCTTCAAAGGAATTGCGCTCGAACCGCCCTGAAGTGAAAGTTGTCCACTTCGAACTCCACCGGATCGCAAGTCTGCTCTGTGTCCCACCAAACTGTTTCGCCTGTGTGGAAGGTTCTTACGGATGGCCCATCGAGGAACGTGGCTTTAAGGGGGGCAATAATCGTGATCTCTCTTCGGTTCATGGTGCGCCTACTTTGGGTGAGTTGCTACCCGCTGGCATTGTACGCCCCGAGTTAGGGCGGATTACAGGCAGAAACGCAATGCCGGGCTACGCCTCCATCCTTGGTGATGGTTGCAAAATGTCGGCCCACGTCCCTACTGCCGAACGTAGCAACATTTGGCAGCATATCCAGCAATCCCAACATCGATGCGCGATACCACACGGCCTCGACATCCGCACCAGGGCTGCAAGCGCGCCGATACAACTCTATGTCCATTGCGGCTGCGGCTTGAACCCCGCGCGTCAACGCACGGACTGCTTTCAGGTCGGCGGGGTCTACGGCGGCTACGTCGCCCTTCATCGCAGACCCTGACTCGCCTGCTTTAGTTTCACCATGAGCGCGTTCCTCTCCGCACTCCGTCACTGCGGGAACAAATCATATTTCTCTGGCTTCACGGCAGGCTCCACGCTCGTATGCCCGGTCAACCACGGCGGCAAAAGGCCGAGAACAAGCGCCAAGCAAACCGCAAACGACCACAGGCCCGTGTTGAGATCGTGGCGGAAGAACTTGGCTACGGCGATTCCACCGAAAATGACAGCCCCACTGAGCATCATGCTTCTAAGTGTTGGCAGTTTCGGTTTCAATTCCATCGTGCCCTTCATGCTTAAAACAGAATGGGAGGAGAACAAAATCCCCTCCCATCCTTCCGCGCCATTTAGATTAAGGAGTTACTGTCACGGTGACGACGTTTGATTTGACAACGCCTCCACCCATCTCCTTCGGAGCCTCTCGGCTGGCTTGAATCATGTATTTGCTAGGTTTGGTCATGTTGTATAAGCGGCTGATGTCTTGATCTTCGGCGAGGGTCTCATCTGGCTTTACGATGCGGTCTAAGATTGCGTGGCCGCCTGCAACTTCCGGGTGCGGGTATATTCTCTTCGAGGCCAAATGGCCTTGATTGTCACGGACCTCGAACAAGAAGTTTGAGTCGAGCCCGGTCATGTCACTGAAACTGCCGCTGGCATCCAGAGGCTGATTAGAAGCATTTGTGAGGCGGACTTTGATAGACACCATGGACCCCGATTTGACCGTAGGGGTATCTACCGTTATCACGATGGCAAATGGTGGCTTGGCTGAGCTACCTTGACCGGCGCTGTTTTGACCAACGAAGAGCACCATCGTAACCGTCAATAGCGTGGCAATGATCCTCATATTCCCTCCACTTATTTTAATTGGCGTGTTCATATTCCCTCCATTCTTCTTCAATGACATGTTCGCTTCTGCGCCTTCTCGAACAACGGTGACCCAGTCGAGCCGCCGCGGTAAATTCGAGTTCCCGTTTGGAATCACGGACAAACCGTATTACATTCGGTTCGAGCTAATCCGGCTCGCGGCGTAGCGAGAACAAACAGGAATTCCGGGCAAATGAGGCTAGGGCTGCCGCATAGCGATTCGGTTCATCGTAGAACAGAAAATGACCCGCATTCGGTATCTCTATGACGCTGCATTCTGACTCACGGAGTCGTTGCAGGTACGATAGGTGACGGTTCTCCGAGCCATACACAAAGCACCTTGGAACCGGTAGACTCAGAAATCGATCCAGCAGGTCGCCGCGATCCGAATATTCCACGGTTGGGAAAGCATAATCGTAGTACGCCCGCGGGTTGGCTTGCTCAAGCACCCGTAGATGCTGCGCAATTCCCCGTCCTGCTTTGGCGGATAGTGCCTTCTTTATTTGCGGAAATACCACTCCTTCGAAATGTGCATAGGTATGGGGTACGACTAGGCGGCTGAACATGCAATCTTCAGGGGCGAGATTGCCTTCCACGTTCACAAAACCGGCTATTTGGGTCGGATGTCGCTCCGCGTAAAGCAAACCGACCAACCCTCCCATGCTGCCTCCGACGAGCAGGAAGCGGTCGAGCCCCAACTGAGTCACGAAGTTCTCAATCACTTCCACAACGCCGTCAATATTCAGGGGGTGGTTCTCATCGTAAGAAGAATCGCCGCAACCTGGATTATCTGCACAGACTAAGCGAAATGATTGAAGCTCGGGAACCGAAGTCATTTCCGTAAAATCTGCCTTCGAAGAGCCGAGTCCATGAATGTAAAGGATGGTGGGCCCTGAGCCCGGTCGGTCAAAGTAACTCAGCGTATAGGATCGTCCCGCCATGATCGCGGTCATTTCCACAATTTGTGTCGGTTGGTTTGTCATAATCCAGATTTCTTACCCAATCTGAAGAACTGCGGCGTGGCGATGAGCCCATGCCTGCGGAGCAGCCATCCCACCAGTGCAGTGGCAACCAGTTTCATCCGGAACCTCCTGAGGAATTCTATTGGTAGCGCTCTTAGTGGCCGTGTGCCACGGATCTTCTTGCCTGGTCATACACTTCGCGGATGGCGTTGGTCACAGTCTCCGGCTCGTCGAACTGAATGTATTCCGAGCTGTGGTGTGCGAACACCTGCCGCGCGTTAGTTGATAGTTTGAGCCAGCGGGCCTGGGCCAGCGTGATTTGCTGCTCATATTTGAGGTGCTTCGGCGTGTCCGGTGGCTTCGTCTCCAGGTGGCCAACAGCGTGGTTTCCCGAGGTGAGAACGCGGATTGGGCGCGAGCCGAATGATCGGCGGTGCTGTTGCAGATAGGTTTCGTCCGCCGCTGTTTGTTCCATTTCTGAAGAGTAAGCGTCGTACATGGCAACTTTGGTTTGCGCGATCTCCAGCACTTTGGCGTTCAATTCCGGAGACCACTCTGCTTCCGGCAAACCCCGAAAGAAAAATTGCTGAGCACAAGTCTGTTGTGGCCGGCCAGGACGGGACCTTACCGGCAACGGCTTGTGCTCGGCAATCAAGTCTCGACACTCGCGCATGTCCTTGGGAATCCCAGCAAGTCCTTGATGTTCCTCTTCTTGCATCGCCTTCGGTTCGACGTCGGTGGAATCGGCGTCATCCAACACCAGCCCCGCAACCTCGTCCATGTACAGGTCCGCAAAGGTGCGCACGTTGTCGCCGCCGAAGGCGCTTCCCACCAGAATGTAGGGCCCGCCAATGCCGGCATGGTGAAGCGCTGTACGTAGCTCCTCGGCGATGTGCACGCTGGTACGCGGCATGGGACCGGGATCGCTGAATCCCGCGCCGGCACGGTCATAGCTGCAGGCGCGCGTCCATTTAGCGATCTCCGGCTGCACCTTCGACCACGCGGGCGCCCAGTCTCCCCATCCGGAATCGAAGACCACCGTGGGCGAGCCGCCCCCCATGCAATAGAGATTCAGCCGAAATCCACCGGCGTCAACGAGCTGGCCGGGTTGCGCGTAAACGATGTCCGCGGGAGCGCTGCCGCTGCTCGCTCCCTGTTGGCCGGAAACGGCGGCTGTGACAGCGAAGATAAACAACGCCGATCCAAATAGAATCCCTATTGGCCTCATCAGAGTGGCTCTCCTAAATTTGTCAGAAAGCTGCGAAGCACGCGTTCATGCAACTGCGGATTGCTACTTGGCAGGTTCATCCAGCTCCTTTAAGTTCTGCAGCGCGCCATCGCGGATCAGTTTGCGGCGTGCAGGCGAGTCGCCTTCCGAATCGTTAATACCGGCATCAAGCAACGCCAATGCCTTGCTGGCATACTGCCGCGCCAAATCCTTCTCTCCAACTGCCAGGTAGACATCGGACAGGCTGCTGGCTCCGTCGGCCGAATTCGGATATGCCAGGAAGTTGAGCTTCAAGATCTCCAGCGCGAACTTGTTTTCGTTGTCGTTCAAATGGTCGTAGGCCAGGGCATTGACAACCATCCAAGGCCACAACTGCGCCCTGGGATCTTTGCTTCTGGCTTGCTGCAGTTGTTGGGTCACCCCCGCAATTCCGCCGTGCGCCTCGATCTCTTCCAGAGTTGAAGCGAACGGGAATCCCGCAGAATGAGCGGTGTCTCTGGGCGCGCGCCCCGGCGTCTTGATCAGGGTGGTCACGAACCAATCCGCCACCGCGGCGGACAGCTCTGGATGCGTATCGAACATATCCGTTCCGTGATTGCCGGTGGCGGAAACGGTGCGCCTGTCTTCAAAGTCTAGCCAGGGAGCTGGCTTGCCCGAATAGAGGATGAGCTTCTTGCCCGGGTTGGGTGACGCGCTGTAGAGCCATTCCATCAAATCCACGGTGGGAGGGTATTCGTCGCCCTCGGCAAGAACGAACAGCGAGGGCGGCTGTGACTCCTCGCGCATAAACTGCCGGTCAGAGGGATTGGTTTGTCCGGAAAGGAAGACTAGCGATTTCACCTCTGGGTGCCGGCGTGCCGCCTGAATGGCATTTGGGACGCCGAGGTTACCGGCGCCTCCCACTCCGATTGCGTTTCGCTCGACCCCTGACTGTGAAGTCAAATATTGAAATGCCAAGTCAACGTCCTCCGACGCGTGCTCGCGCAGTTGCGCTTGTTCTTTGGAAGTCCACTTCTCTGTAGGCACACCGCCGCTATCGCCGAGGCCACGCATGTCTATCGCCAGCGTGTTGATTCCAGCTGCCGCCAGTCGGTCAGCAAGACCATCCCACGCTTTACGCGTCCGGTTGAACTGATGCAGCAGCAGGACACCAGGGCCGGGATTTGCCGCGGCAAAGTAGGTTGCCTTTAGTATGGTTCCGTCAGCCGCCTTCAGATCAACCACGCGGGCCGCCGGTAGCTCCTGCGACTGATTCCGGCGTGAATCCGGCGGCACCATATTGTCGGCGCGGTAATAGACGACAAGCTGCCCGTAATGTCCCGCGCTGTGCTCGATGGCGACCGTCCAGATGGAGGAGTTCTGGGCCAGCCGGTTCCCAAGACATTTCGATGTATTGTCGAGCCCCGCGTCGCCCTGCTGCTGAATCACTTGTGCTCCGTCCGCGATAGCTTTTTGCACGAACTTCACCGTTTCGGCTTTCGTCTTGAAAACGTCATGCGAAGGATTGTCGCCCTCGCCGAAATCGGGCCCGAGGTTCAATCCGGAAACCCTGCGTATCAGGACGAAATCCAGTGCGGCGGCGTGGAGAAGATTCAAGGCAAAGGTACGCTCGTCTTTCTGCAGCTTAAAATCGTATTTGCCTTCAGGAAAATCACGGACCATGCCGACGATGAGCGTGTTCCCGATATCGTTCCACCTGTGCAACATCTCCTCGGATCGAGAGCACACCGGACGCGGAGCTTGATCCGGTGTATGGCCCTGACTGCAAAGGCTCGTTCCCAAGACAACAAGCACAATGAGCGCAAGCAGCGCAAGCCAAGACTGCTTCGAACCTCGTCTTATCGTGGACGGAAACGCACACGTGGCGAGATGCCGCGCCAGAGCTGTGTCATCTCTTAAGTTGGCCTTTGCTTTCATGCGGTCTCCTGGAGATTAGGTCCGCGACAGCTGAATCTCTGGGTCCTGTCGAACAACGGTGCCCCCGTCAAAGCCGCCCCGGTAAATTCGAGTTCCCGTTTGGACTCGCCGACAAAACCGTATTACAATTCGATAGATGGCACAAATGAATCCTTTACATCAAAAATATGCATGGTATCAATAGTTCTGCTTCTCATTTTCATATGGATATTGATATTCGCGATCTACGCTTGATCACCACTATCGCTCAGACTGGCAGCCTGACAAATGCCGCCAACGTGCTTCATCTGACGCAATCGACATTGAGCCACCACCTCGCTGAGCTGGAAAATAGAATTAACAAGCCCTTGTTCTACCGCTCCGGAAGACGCCTGACGTTAACTCCCGTCGGTGATCGTTTTCGAATTGCCGCAGGACCGATCCTGGAAAGAATGAATTTAATGCGGCACGAGCTCGCGAATGGCGGTAGCGAAGCCCGCGCAGAGTTACGGTTTGCCACTGAGTGCTACACCACATATCCATGGTTCGGCCGAATAGCACGGGAGTTCAAAGCCAAATACCCGAATGTGGAACTGAAATTGATAACCGAGGCGACGGCTCGACCATTGCTCGAACTCGAGCGTGGTTCCATTGATATCGCGATCACGTCTAGTCGGATCCGCAACCAAAAGCTCTGTGTTCAGGAACTTTTCTCGGACGAACTGGTGGCTGTTGTTGCAAAAGATCATCCCTGGGCGGTAGCCAAGGAAATAGCAATTAAAGAGTTTCGCCACATTCATCTACTGGCGTATTCGGCAAATCCCATAGACTCGGATTTCGTCCGAGAAATATTGCTACCCGCCGGGGTCGTGCCTTTAAAAGTATCAGGAATTCAACTTACAGAGGCCCTGCTTGAATTTGCGCGAGCATGTTTGGGGGTCGCCGTGGTTGCTAAATGGACGGTGGGAAACTTATCGAAGACTGGCGAGCTCGTTGCGATTCGAATCGGCCAGAACGGTCTGCATCGCAACTGGAAGGCAGTATGGATGCGCAATCATCCAAGGCCCGAGATTCTTGTGACTTTCGCTAAAATGCTTGGTTTCGGGCAGGGTTCCCGCAAGAAGATCAAAGTCTAGCGAGACGGATGCTCTCGACACTATTCAGACTCGACCGTGGCTGAGTTTCTCCGCTCTTAGGACTTGCACGATGGGCAACCCGCTAGTTCTCCACTCGGGGAGATTCGAAATGTCTAAACGCCATGTGCCACGGAGCCTCGCGGTGCGGAAGAAGGCGAGTCATAACGCGGGAAGTCGAATTGGGACAATGCCAATCACATCAACGAGCAAGGACAAATTTATGTCAATGACTTTACTTCCGATACATACTTCGAAGCCCTGCTACCGAATCCTTCTTAGTACATCACCAGTCCTCCTACTGACAAATTCGGATGGTTGCAGGGTTCGCGGAAATTACTGAAAGGGAAGAAGTTTTGGTTGCGGGGGCCTGCAACCGTCCGAATTGTTTAGTGCTGCCTTTTAGGTTGGAACTGATCCGACTCGCAGCGTAGAGGCCGAGGACGTCGAAGGTCTCAGGTTGCGGATTGCTTCCGTGTAGCCGACCATCCACTCGCAGTCTTGCCCCGTTCCTTCTCGCCCGTTGCTGGTCGGATATTTGGATTTATCGGGTGGGACGACTCAATGCGAGGTCACGCCGCTGACCAAACTAAGAAAGAAGGCTAAATTGCCGAAACCGTGGCCGACGATGCCCGGCCATGTGCTTTTTGTGCGTTGTGCAACAAAGGAAAGCGCAACACCTGTGATGGCCATGCGAGTGGTGTCCCAGAGAGTTGGTTGCATGAACAAATGGAAGAGTGACCAGCAGATGCCATGAATAACCCACGCGCTCTTTCCGAACGCCAGCTCCTGGCGTGGCAGGACATAGCCGCGCCACCAAAATTCTTCCCCGCCAATATTACACACGAGTATTAGCACTGCATAGTAGATGAGAACCCACCAGGCTCCCTGCAAAGGAATACCCATGAAATCTCTGGGGCCGAAGTGGCTGAAGAACTCGTGGTGGAATGTGGAAGGATCGAAGAATCTGATGGACTCCAGTGCGGGTTGAAAGAGGTTGGAGTAGCGCTTTACGAGCATGGCTATCAAAACCGCGCCGAACATCCATTTTTGCCCCGTTTTTTCCCTCCACAGAGCGAGCCACGCGGCCGTGACGGCGACGAGGTCCGCCCCATTGCCTCCGTACATAAAGCCAGAGAGGGCCGCTGCCCAGAGCCACGCCGTTCCACTTGGAGCAGAAAGCCGCAACCGTTCCTTAATACCCTTCCAAGAGATAGAGCGCTGATCAACGGCCGCGCGGATAAGGGCGGCCACGAACATGCACGTCAGCGGCAGGATTAGCAACAAGTGGAAAATGCGCCACCAAGAGGTCCCCCTTGCCGGAGATTCGGGCCCAGCCAGTGAAACAAGAACGCGAAGACCAAGGCCGGTACACCGAATAGAAGCGCCGTGGCCACCCAGCTCGCGGGTCTAATTTCAGGTGCTCTTTGCACAGGGTGAGTGTATCTGACCTTTCCAGGAACGGGGAACCCTTACGGAATCCGGTAAGGGAAGAGTTGCCGACAATACACGCATAATCCGCAGGCCAAAGATGGCGGATATCATCAAGACTTAACATCCCGGACGTAACGTACCATGCGTCCTTCAGGCTCATCGAACAAGCCACGAAAAGTAAATCTCGCCTTTTCAGCAAGCTTGAGCGATGCAGTGTTCGCGGGCGCGATTCTGAAGACCATCTGACGGGCTTCTGTTGCTGTTCGCAAGTATTCATCCATGAGGTCTATGGCCCGTAAAGCCAGGCCTTGGCGTCGCCATTGGCGGAACACTCCATAAGAAACATTTACTTGACCTGGCTCGACAAGACGCGCCAAGTTCACTTCAATAAAGCCGACCAATCGATTGGTCACACAATCGAATACGCCAAAAGCCAGGCGTGGACCGCCGCTGCGCCAGTTCTCCTGGCAGTTTCGGATGAATGCTTCCACGGTGGCCGGCGTACCCCGCCCGCCGCTTAACCACTTCGCCATCTCTTCATCTTCACCGGCGAGGTGGTCGGCGGCATCCTCCGCAGTCAAGGGTCGGAGGAAAATTACTCCATCCGTCAATTTTGGGGTGTGAAGTGAATTCATCTCAACTAACCTTCTCACTCGCATTGTCCAAATGGCAAATCAGCGACGGGCCCTTTCTGCACGGATGACAGGCAAACCGAAAACTATCAATCATCCAAACCCATCGTGAGATCTAGGCAGAGTCTTTAGACCCAACTTTCTCGAATCTCCTCCACGGCATACAAATTCGGATGGTTGCAGGCTTCGCAGAAGTTGCTGAAAGGAAAGAAATTTTGGTTGCGGGGGTTGGATTTGAACCAACGACCTCCGGGTTATGAGAACGTTAGCTCACACGTGACCCGTTGATTCTGTGCGACTTAGCGGGGTTTTTACGAACCGGACTTCTTTCCCAATTCTTTCCCAAAAAATACTTTGACCAACGTAGTAGATCAATGATACCATACTTGCCATAAGTCGGCCTGTTGACTCCTGAGTAAGCCGTTTCGTAAAGTCGGCTAACTACTCGTAACCGGTAGGAGTCCCTAGGGGCGTAGCCCTTAAGGAATCGAACGCGCCGAGCTAGTACGATATTCGCCGGAAAAGGGACCCGCGTTAGAGGAACCCGATTCTACTGCCCGGCCGGAATACGGGTCGGCTCCTGAATCCCGATATTTAGGAGCCGTCCAATGTCCGACTTACCCCTACCTACCGAGTTTTCCCCTCCCTCCGTTCTAACTACCGCGATATCCGAGACGCTACCGGTCCGCCCGGACGAAAAACATAGCATAACGCCGGGAGCGATTCGGGCGCGGAGATTCCGCAAGGGCGCAACGAATAAGGCGAACCTCGCGCGAAAAGAGGAGCTACGGGACCTCCGAAAGAAGAAGTGGGACGCGGCGCGGCACCAATATACAACGATGGATTTCGACGGGCGAGGAAGCGGAGCGCTAAAGAACGTCGGACCGCTAAGCGCGTTCGGAAAAAGGGACCCGGAGCTACAAGGAATCTAAAAAAGGAGGAGTTATGACCGACACTACTGCTGCAGAAACACCCACATTAGGACCTGACTTAGATTTACCGAAATGGAAAGACGACGGCGAGGCGCTTGCGAAGGAACACGCCGCACATCAATGGAAGATTGCTGACTGGATCCTCACGGGAATAGATAACTTTCCTGCGGCCGACGTATACGCCGAGGCTCTAAAGCTCTTCCCCCAGTACAGCAAGGCTACCCTAATAACATATGCGAGTGTTGCGAGAGCTTTTCCCCCAATTATTCGGAATAAAGGTCTGACGTTCGGTCACCATCAAGTGGCGATGACCGGAGAGACCGGAAACTACCCCGACGCGCCGTTAACCGCAATAATCCGCCAGACGAACCTAGCGGCTGCGGCTGCGGCCGGGTGGACCGTAGGGCAACTCCGCGATCATATCAATCACGAATTAGAAATCAGGATGGCGGCCAAGGAAGCCGAGCGCCTTGCGGCAGAGCCTCCGGTCGAACCGCCGCCCCCTCGTAAGCCTAAGGGTCGTCCACTTTCCGCTTGGACGCTCGCCAATCTAACGCCGGACTATCGCTCTAGGCTTGAAAAACTCGCGATAGCTCGATGCGTGCCCGTACCGGTTCTAGCTCAGAGCATCTTGGAGCAAGCCTTGAACGACGCCGAGGAGGAGATCACGGCAGTCGAAGACTCGGCCTATCGAGCGGAGGCGGCGCGCAAAGCGAACGAGGAACGTCAAAAGGCGGAGATCGCCCGGCGCGCGACCGAGCTTCGCCTTCACATAGATAATCTGGTCCGCGAGTACGGCGGTACGGCGGCTGATTACGAGTTAGCCGTTCAGGAATGGAAGGAGCGCGCCGAGGCGATGAAGGCCGCCAAGGTAATGAACGCGTGGGGCAATGGTCAGGAATATCCCGGAGATTCAGGCGGTCGATTCCTGCGCTCACTCGGTATTAGCGGCATTCAAGACCGCTACGAATACGCGGTCTGGCGGGTCCACAAAATGGAGGCCCAAGCCTGGACGGAAAATTCACGCTTCGACCGAGACCGGGAAGCGATAGAGGCCGAAGCCTGGGCGGAGAACGCACGGCGCAACCTAGACGCGCTCGCGCGCCGAGAACGGGAAGAGGAAGCGGTCTGACAGTTTTGTGCGATTTTAATTTACTTCGTGATCTCTCGCACTTTATACTCCTCACCAATCTACTTCTTAGGTGACGTCGGGTCAGTGACTTATGGTGACTCGTAACGTTGACTTAACCGAGGAAGTAGCTACCTACCGTAAGCCTCTTTGGTCCGCGCTCGTACAACTGGCGGCCGTATACCTCAACGAAATTGGATTCGAGCCTTAACACCTACGGGTGTATTCGAGCCGGAAGGCTCGGGGTAATGCGAGTGGGGCGGAAGCGCGAAGTAGTTCTCGCTAGCCGCAAAAATCCATCTTAAAAAGCTTGTAGTCCGCCTCGCATCGGGCTACTTCGACCTCGGTAGGGGCTTCGGCCTCTACCGGGGCCGCCCCAATTCTTCGGGAGAGAGGTGTAACTATGCGAGTAGTCGTTAACGTTCCGAACTGGTACGCCAGGCTCTACGGGACTCCCGGCCAACCGGGTTGCCTCGACGAGCTTATCAAGCAGAGTCGCCTTAAAGAAAGTCTTGCCGAAGGCGAAGAGCTTGGCGCGCTCTATATTCCGATCTATCACGAGAAGGGTTGCGCGGAGATAGAGAGCGGCGGAATCTGCGATTGTAACCCGCGATTTGGTAAACCAGTGGAGATATTCCGTGTCGAAAAA
>Ga0307478_10001273_pt1 | contig 22357 bp, 15 predicted proteins | sample atmos_gasesECM4C_2_FD_203713 | JGI IMG/M metagenome (GOLD analysis project Ga0307478, IMG submission 203713) | Hardwood forest soil microbial communities from Morgan-Monroe State Forest, Indiana, United States - atmos_gasesECM4C_05 | ecosystem: Environmental > Terrestrial > Soil > Temperate... | reverse complement strand
TAAGCCTGCCGAATTTTTTGTTCTGGGGAACAACCGGGAGTTGCGATGACTGTTGGGTAGGGGCGCTAGCTGTTGCCAATTTCTATGGCTTCCTCCTTAAGCGACTCACTCTCACCACCGCGTCTGCTGGTTTACGAGTAAAACTAGCGCGGCTCCCGGGTTGTACTGCGATTCCACGGGCATTTCGGCGAAGTTAGTTCGCAGCACAGAGCATACGGCAATTTAGATGCGACGCAATCATTATTTGAGATTTTATTTGAGATTTTTTTCGCGAAAGTCACAGTACGGAAGTAATCGCGCGCGCAGCTACGAGCATTCGCGTAGGCGCAGACACCCAGCTGTAGCGCCGGCGTCTCGCCGGCTGTCCTGGGGGCGTCCCGCCCTCACCCCGGCAGCGTCAAAATAAACCATCGCAGTTCCGATCTTCAATCGTAGGTTCCTTCGTCATCCTTCGTGCTCTTTGCGGTGAATGGTCCTGGCTTTTTCGATCCCTCTGTGTCTCTGCGGTGAAAAAGCTTTTATATCTCCTTCCAAAGCTCCGCCCGAGGATCCTCCGGATTCAGCTTCGCCAACTCGCGCAGCAACTCCTTCGTCTTCTCATCCCGCGGCATGGGTACAGTGACCCGCACCTCCACGATCTCGTCCCCGCGCACACCTTCCTTAGTCGCCGAGGGCACGCCTTTCTCCCGCAATCGGAGCTTCTGCCCCGACTGCGTCCCCGGCGGGATCTTCAACAGCGTCCGCCCGTCGATGGTCGGAACCTCAATCTTCGCCCCCAGCGCCGCCTCCGTCGCCGTTACCGGCACGGTCAAACGAATGTCATCGCCGTCCCGATGAAACACCGGATGGTCGCCGGTCTTGATAATCACGTAGAGATCGCCCGCCGGCCCGCCGTGCGATCCGGCATTTCCTTTTCCCGCTAGCCGGATGCGCTGCCCATCCCGGGTCCCAGGCTTGATCCGCACCTCCAGTGGTTCCGTGCGTTCGATGGTCCCTTCACCGTGACAAGTCGGGCAGGCAGAGATGTTCTTGCCAGTGCCGTGGCAACGCGGGCATTGCACGTTGAACTTCATCCGCCCGCCGGTCTGCTCAACCGTCCCTTTCCCATGGCATTGCGGACAAACACCCGGAGCCTCCACAAAGCCCGATCCCTGACAGGTTCCGCAGGTTTCCCGGCGCGTAATGTTCAGCCGCATCACCCCGCCCCGAATTGCTGTCCAGAAGGGAACATTGACCTGGTATTCGAGATCTGAACCCGGCTCCGGCCCTTCCTGCGCGGCCGCGCCGCCGCGGTCGAACATGCTCGAAAAGATGTCGCGGAACCCGCCGCCCCCGCCACTCTTCTTCGCGCGCCCACCGCCTTCGAACAGATCCGAAAAATCGAACCCGCCAAAATCAAATTGGGCCCCGCCCGCGCCCCCCGATCCGGTACCCGAAGGCTGCCCGCCAGGGAATCCTCCGGCGCCGCCTCCCTGCCGCGCATAAGCTTCGGCCGCCGCCGGATCAATATTGTCGGAATAGAATCCCAGCTGGTCGTAGATCTTCCGCTTCTTCGGATCGCTCAGGACTTCGTTCGCTTCCGAAATCGTCTTGAAGCGCTCCTCCGCCGACTTGTCCCCGGGATTGACGTCAGGATGATACTTGCGCGCCAGCTTGCGAAACGCCTTCCGGATCTCATCCGTGGAGGCGCCCTTCTTCACCCCCAGCGCCGCGTAATAATCTTTGGTTTGAGTTGCCATCGGAAATCAGCTTCTATCAGCCCGCACGTCAGTGCGGGGTAAACACGCCTGCGGCAAAGTCCACTTCAGGGGACGACGCCTCTGGCGGGCACCGTTTCAATGCACCACGCGTTTCTTCCCCGACTCTGGAGCAAACGCAAAATGCTCCGAATGGACCGCCTCCATTTCGACGGGAATGCGAATCACGCCACTCCCCGTTGGACGGAACACATACCACCGCCCCTCATCTTCCACATAATTCAAAAAATACGACTGATTGTTAACTTCAAATTCCAATGAATATCTCCTTCGTATTCGTAGCGCCGGCGTCCCGCCGGCTGTCGCGAGGGCGTCCCGCCCTCGCAATACCACTACTCACCTATATCAAACAGGGGCGCCACCGGCGCCCCCACTGATCGCTGACAGCCGAAAGCCGACAGCTTACTTCTTGTCTTCAACGTCCACGTACTCTGCATCGATCACGCCTTCATCCTTCTTGGCCTGACCGTTGCCGCCATCCGCGCCCGCGGGACCCGCCTCCGGACCTCCGGCCGCTGCGCCTTGCGAACCGGCCGCCTTGTACATCTGCTCGGCCAGCTTGTGCGATGCCTGGGTAAGCGCTTCGCGCGCCCGATCCATGCTCGCCTTGTCGCCCGATTCCAGCGCCTTCTTCGCATCGGCGATCGCGTTCTCCACATCGCCGCGCTCCGAGCCAGAGATCTTGTCGCCCGACTCTCGCAGCGTCTTCTCCATGTTGTAGACCATGCTGTCGAGCTGGTTCTTGGCTTCGATCTCTTCGCGCTTCGCCTTGTCCTCGGCCGAGTGGGCATCGGCTTCCTTCGCCATCCGCTCCACTTCTTCCTTCGACAGCCCGGACGACGACGTAATCGTGATCTTCTGGTCCTTGCCCGTGGCCGTGTCCTTGGCGGTCACGTTCAGGATCCCGTTCGCGTCGATGTCGAACGTCACCTCGATCTGCGGCATCCCGCGCGGAGCCGGCGGCAGTCCGGTCAAATGGAACTTGCCCAGAGTCCGGTTCTGCGCCGCCATCGGACGCTCGCCCTGCAGAACATGCACCTCAACCGACGTCTGATTGTCAGCCGCGGTCGAGAACGTCTCCGTCTTCTTCGTCGGAATCGTCGTATTCCGCGGAATCATTGGCGTGGCCACTCCGCCCAGCGTTTCAATCGCCAGCGTCAGCGGCGTCACATCCAGCAGGAGCAGGTCCTTCACTTCGCCCTTCAGCACGCCACCCTGGATTGCCGCGCCTACCGCCACGACTTCATCCGGATTGACGCCCTTGTGCGGTTCCTTGCCGAACAGTTCCTTCACCAGCGCCTGGATCCTCGGCATTCGCGTCTGTCCGCCAACCAGCACGACTTCATTGATCTTGCTGGCGTCGACCCCCGCGTCCTTCATGCACTGCCGGCACGGACCCACCGAACGCTGGATCAAATCCTCAACCATCGACTCCAGCTTCGCCCGCGTCAGCTTCTTCACGAGGTGCTTCGGACCGCTTGCATCCGCCGTAATAAAGGGCAGATTGATCTCGGTCTCCATCGTGGTCGAAAGCTCGATCTTGGCCCGCTCCGCCGCATCGCGCAGACGCTGCAAGGCCATCTCGTTCCCCTTGCCCCGCAGGTCGAGACCCTCATCTTTCTTGAATTCGTCAATCAGCCACTCCACGATCCGCTGGTCAAGATTGTCGCCGCCGAGGTGCGTATCGCCATTGGTGGCTTTCACCTCGATGACGCCTTCGCCGACCTCCAGGATCGAAATATCGAACGTGCCGCCGCCGAAGTCGTACACCGCGATGGTCTCGTCCTTACCTTTATCCAGCCCGTACGCCAGCGCAGCCGCCGTCGGCTCATTGATGATGCGCTTCACTTCCAGCCCTGCAATCTTGCCAGCATCTTTCGTAGCCTGCCGCTGCGCATCGTTGAAGTACGCCGGTACCGTGATCACGGCTTCGCTCACCTTTTCGCCCAGGTAATCTTCCGCGGCTTTCTTCAGCTTCTGAAGAATCATCGCCGAGATCTCGGGCGGGGTGTACTTCTTGCCCTGCGCCATCACGGCCACATGATCGCCGTCGCGCTCCACCTTGTACGGCACCATCTTCATTTCTTCGTTCACTTCGTCATAGCGGCGTCCCATGAACCGCTTGATCGAGAAGATCGTGTTCTCAGGATTCGTGATTGCCTGCCGCTTCGCTACCTGCCCCACCAGGCGCTCGCCCGTCTTGGTAAATCCCACCACCGACGGAGTAGTCCGCCCTCCTTCTTCATTCGCAATGACCTTGGGCTCGCCGCCTTCCATCACGGCCACCACCGAGTTCGTGGTCCCCAAGTCAACTCCAATGATTTTCGTCATGCCATCCTCCTCCACCTTCCATAAGTGCCTTAAAATCTTAAGCTTGACTCATGCCTGCCAGCCTATAATAAGACCTGAGTGTAACGCTGTCAATCTTTAGATGTGCCCGGCTCCCAAACGGATGCAGCTAAAGGTGAACCCCTCCTTGTTAAGAAGTGCGTTTCGATTCAGCAGGTTACAGAAGATAACAACGCCGCCGTCATGGAACGACGGGCGTCCTTGTCCGTCGAAGCCCTGCCGTTTTGACTTACTCCCCTGCCCACCATAAGATTTCCGCACCCCCAACCTGCTCCACACATGATTGGCCAAAACATCTCGCACTACCGCATCGTCGAAAAGCTCGGTGGGGGCGGCATGGGAGTGGTCTACAAGGCCGAAGACCTCTCCCTCGGCCGGTTCGTCGCCCTCAAATTCCTCCCCGACAATGTTGCCCAGGACGCATCCGCCCTTGAGCGCTTCCGCCGAGAAGCCCGCGCCGCCTCTGCCCTTAACCATCCCAACATCTGCACCATTTACGAGATCGGCGAAGGCGAGGGCACCCGCTTCATTGCGATGGAATATCTCGAAGGCATGACCCTGAAGCATGCCATCGCAGGGCGTCCCCTCGAGATCGAGACGCTGCTTTCTTTAGGTATGGAAATCGCCGATGCACTCGACGCCGCGCACACTGCAGGCATCATCCATCGCGACATCAAACCCGCGAACATCTTCGTGACGAAGCGCGGCCACGCCAAGATCCTCGACTTCGGCCTCGCCAAAGTCGGCGACCTCAACTCCTCCGCCAGCCGCATCGCCGACGCGAACACGCAGTCCCGCGATGAACACCTCACCAGCCCCGGCTCGACTCTGGGCACCGTCTCTTACATGTCGCCAGAGCAGGTGCTTGGCAAGCCCTTGGACGCTCGCACCGATTTATTTTCCTTTGGCATCCTGCTCTACGAAATGTCGACCGGAGCTTTGCCCTTCGCCGGCGAAACTTCGGGCGCGATCTTCGACTCCATCCTGCACGGAATCCCGGCCTCACCTGCGCGGTTGAATCCGCAAGTCCCCGCCGACCTCGAACACATCATCCAAAAAGCGCTCGAAAAAGACCGCGAGGTCCGTTACCAGCACGCCTCCGAAATGCGGGCCGACCTGGCCCGCGCTCGCCGCGACACCGGTTCCGGATCAACCGCTCGCGCCATCCCCGCCGCGCCCGAACCCACCGTCCCCAAGCGATGGATCTCCGCGATCGTGTTGATTTCGGTGGTTGCTGTCGTCAGCCTGTTGATCTGGCGCTTCAAGCCTGCTTCGTCTCCGGACAAAAAAGGGATAACCGCGCCGGCGACGATCGCTGTTCTTCCTTTCCAGAATCTCGGCGCTGATAAGGACGCGGACTTTCTCCGCATGGCCCTGCCCGATGAGATCGCTACAACCTTGAGTTCGGTGCGTACCCTTTCCATCCGCCCCTTCGCCACCACCAGTAAATATGCAGCCGCTGGAATTGATCTTCAGCAGGCGGGCAAGGAAATGCACGTCGGCAAAATTGTGACCGGTCATTTCCAGAAAATCCGCGACCAGCTTCAGTTGACCCTCGAGGCCGTCGACGTTGCTGACGATCGCGTGCTCTGGCAGGACACAAGCAATGTTCCCGCCGAGGATCTCGTCGCCATGCGCGAGCAGGTCACCGCGCAAGTACGTCAAGGTTTGATTCCGGCGCTCGGCGCGAGCACCGCGGGAAGCGAGAGCGGTACGCGCCCCACCAGTGAAGAAGCCTACGACCTCTATTTGCGAAGCGTCGCGATCGCCCACGATGGCGCCCAGAACCGCGATGCCATCCGCATGCTCGAGCGTTCCGTGGGACTCGATCCCTCCTATGCTCCGGCATGGTCAGCTCTGGGAAAGCGTTACTACTATGAAGAGGAATACGGCCCCGGTGCGACCGGGGTCATGACGCGCACCGAGCCTACCTTGCGTAGGGCACTGGCCTTGCAGCCCGACCTGGAAGATGCGGCCCAGCAGATCGTGAGCCTCGATGCCGACGCCGGCAAACTCCCGCTCGCCTACCAGGAAGCGAAGGCGATGATCGACAAACGCCCGCAGAGTGGTTTCGCCCATTTCACTCTGTCCTACGTGTTGCGCTATGCCGGCCTGCTGCACGACGCCGCTCACGAGTGCGAGGAAGCCCTGCGTCTGGATCCTGGGAACTACCAGTTCCGTTCGTGTGCGAGCGTGTTTGGTAGCCTCAGCCAATTCGATCGCGCCCGGGCCTTTTTGAGACTGGATGCAGGTTCGGAGTGGTCGAACAACGTGGAAGCCAATCTTCTCATACGCGAGGGCAAGACCGAGGCAGCGGTCGACTGGCTGCACAAACTTCCTGCCAGCACCTTCTTTCATACTCGCGCCCTGGAGGCTTGCTACACAAAGCCTCGGCCTGCGAACTTGGACCAACTCGAACAACAGGCCGACAAGGATGTGCTCGGCTTCAAGGATCCCGAGCCGCGCTTCAGTTATGCAGTTCACTACAATGCCTGCAGGGGAAATGCCTTTTCAGCCCGGATTATGAAAGTGGCGATTGCCAGCGGGTTTTGTGGTTACGAGTATCTGAAGTTTGATCCCCTTCTCGCCCAGTTCCGCAAGTCTTCCGAATACCCCGAGGTCCTCGCGCAAGCCAAACAATGTCAGGACCAATTCCTGGCCCAGCGCGACCAGCCACAGAATTGATGAGATGGAGCGACGAATGGATCGACGCGCAGCCTGCCCTGAGCGAAGCCGAAAGGCGGTTTAAAATCTTCGTCGCCTTAAGATCTTCTTTAAAGATCTTGTTCGCTTTAAGACCTTGTTCACCTTAAGATCGTCTTCGCTTTGAGATCGTCTTTGCTTCAAGATTGTCTTCGCTTTGAGATCGTCTTTGCTTCAAGATCGTCTTCGCTTCGAGATCGTCTTCGCTTCGAGATCGTCTTTGCTTTGAGATCGTCTTTGCTTTGAGATCGTCTTTGCTTCAAGATTGTCTTCGCTTTGAGATCTTCTTCGCCCTAAGACCTTCTTCACGACCTTCGCGGCCTTTCTTTGCACCCTTCGCGGTTCCGAGCTTCCCTGGCCACCCTCGAGACTCTGTCAACACAAGCCCGAAGGGCGGCATTCATTAGCCCAGCGCGTAAGCGCTGGGTAAATGCGAAACTTCGAGCTAAGCCCCGTAGGGGCGGCACACCGCGCAGCGGGCGAAAGCCCGCTAGCCCACCGGAAAGACGACACCTGAAGCTTTGACTTCCCACGCTGCCTAAACATAAGATTCCCTTAGCTCGGCCCCCCGCTCCTATGATCGGCCAAACCATCTCCCACTACCGCATCGTCGACCGACTCGGCGGCGGAGGCATGGGCGTCGTCTACAAGGCCGAAGACATCAAGCTCGGACGCTTCGTCGCCCTCAAGTTCCTTCCCGACGACGTCGCCTCCAACTCCCAGGCTCTAGAACGTTTTCAGCGCGAAGCCCGCGCCGCTTCCGCCCTCAATCACCCGAATATCTGCACTATTCACGAGATCGATGAGGACAGCGGGCAGACTTTCATCGTGATGGAATACCTCGACGGCATGACCCTGAAGCACCGCATCGCGGGTCATCCCCTCGACTCCGAGACTCTGCTCCAAATCTCCATCGAAATCGCCGACGCCCTCGACGCCGCTCATACCCAGGGCATCGTTCATCGCGACATCAAGCCCGCCAACGTTTTCGTTACCAAGCGCGGTCACGCCAAGGTTCTCGACTTCGGTCTGGCCAAGCTGCTGCCTCGCGATTCGGCGCAGACCGCCGGCCCCACCGCCATCAGCGATGCGTTCCTGACCAGTCCCGGAACTGCCGTAGGCACCGTCGCCTACATGTCTCCCGAGCAGGCCAAGGGCAAAGATCTCGACGCCCGCACCGACCTGTTCTCCTTCGGCGCCGTGCTTTACGAGATGGCCACCGGCGCCATTCCGTTCCGGGGCGACACGACCGCTCTCATCTTCGAAGCCATCCTCAATCGTGCCCCGCTTTCCCCCGTGCGCCTGAATCCGGACGTGACACAACGGCTCGAAGAAATTATCAACAAGGCTCTGGAGAAAGATCGGGAACTCCGTTACCAGCATGCTTCGGAAATTCGCAGCGACCTGAAACGTCTGCAACGAGACAGCGGTTCGGGCCGGGGCGCCGCAGTTCCATCGGCCAGTTCATCGGGGGAGACTCCGGCTTCCGTGGCTGGAGCGCCTTCAGCAAAACCAGGCAGCGGTTCTGCCGGTAGTGCCGCTACTCCTGTTGCCGCCGCGTACTCCAGCAGTTCAAGCGTCACAGCCGTCGCTCGTCAGCACCGCATCGGCACCATCGTCGCGTCGCTGGTTGTGCTCGCTCTACTCGCAGCCGCTGGTTTTGGTATTTACGCCTTCCTCACCCGCACCGGCTCCGTGCCCTTTCAGAATTTCACGATCACGCAGGTCACCAACAACGGCAAGGCGGATTTAGCTGCGATTTCTCCCGACGGAAGATATATCCTCCACGTCCAGAACGAGAACGGGATACACAGCCTTTGGCTCCGCAACATTCCGACCGGCAGCGACACGCAAGTGATTCCGCCCGCGTCCAGCGTATATCGGGACCTGGCCTTCTCCCCCGATGGCAACTACGTGTACTTCCGTAAGTCTGGCAACGTGCAAGCGACGGAGTTCAACTTGCAACGCGCGCCCGTGCTGGGCGGCGCTCCCAAACAGGTGGTCCGCGATATCGACAGCAACCTCGCGTTTTCTCCTGACGGCCAGCATATGGCGTATATCCGCGCCAATGATCCCGATCCGGGCAAGTACCGCCTGCTTACCGCGAACCTCGACGGCAGCGACGAGACCGTGCTTCGCGTCGCCCAATCCACACGCGGATCCGACCCGACCCAGATCACATGGTCGCCCGACGGGAAGCGAATCGCATACTCCTACCTGTCTGCAGGGGCTGCGCTCAGCTACGTGGAATGCTTCGACTTGGCGACCAGGCAGGTCACAACTCTGGCCGCTTTGGACAGCAGCAGTGTTTTCGAGGTGAAGTGGCTGCCAAACGCGCACTGGCTGCTCGTTGTCTATTCGACAAGAGGACCTCACATCGAGCAAGCGCAAATCGGCTTGCTATCCATCGACGGTAAGTTGCGCCCAATCACGCGTGATACCAGTCGCTACGCGACTTTGACTCTGTCGGCCGACGGCCACAGTATGGCGACCGTGCAGATCAAGACCACCCGCGGCCTCGACCTGATCACCGTTCCTGACTCTCCCAAGCCTGCCGCGCCTCGGTCGCTGACTCAGGTTGCCGATCCGCGACAGCTGAATTGGACTCCCGACGGGAAATTGCTCGTTTCCGACAACGAGAAAGTCACTCGTTTAGATGCCGATGGACAGAACGCAACCGTCCTGATCGGAGATCCGACTGCGGCGCTCTTCAGCCCAACTCCATGTGGCGATCAATACCTCGTCTTTGCCTGGGCCCGCCATGCCGGCAACACGGTCAACATTTGGCGCTCGAAAGCAGATGGCTCCGACCCCCGGCAGATCTCATCGGGAGTCTTTGACCGCAGCCCAGCCTGCTCGCCCGACGGGAAGTGGGTGTACTACATTGCCTCTCCGGGAACCTCCCGCCTGATGCGGGTGCCAATCGATGGAAGCAAACAAGAGGAAGCGGTCCCTGCAGGTGACATCCCCAACCGGTTCGCCATCAATGGGGTCAGTTTCATTTCGGCGGACGGGAAATCATTGGGCTTTGTCGTCGATCTGATTGATCCGCGCACCAACGACGCCGTCAGTAAGCTTGCGATTGTCAGCCTCGAGGGTGGATCCACAACTCCTTACCGACTAATCGATCTAGACCCGCGCTTCAGAGGCACCGAGGATATTGGCACGGGGTTGAAACTCGTGCCTCACACCAACACGGTGGCCTATCCCATTACCGAGAACGGCACCACGAACCTCTGGCTGCAGCCGCTCGACGGATCGGCAGGGCACCAGCTTACCCATCTCACCTCGGAGCCCATCGCGGACTTCGCCTGGTCACCGGACGGAAAAATGCTTGCAGTCACCAGCCAACACGACGTCGCCGATGTGGTCTTGCTGAAGGAAGGAAATCCGTAAGGCGAAGCTCTCAGTTGTCAGTAGCCGGTTCTTCAGTCGTCAGCGAACACGACGATCCGAGACCTGAGACTGACACCTTCTCTAGTCGTATTTCTCGTACAGAACTGACTTGCGATCCCAGCCGAGGCCCTTGAGCAGGTCGCGATTCGCGCGGACCATTTTATCGAGGCCACAGATGTAGGCGTGCATGTCGAGCCGGCAGCCGACGATCGCGGGCACGTGCTCTTGCACGTAGCCGCGCAAGCCTTGCCAATTCGGGCTTCCACGGCTCAGCGTAGGGAGGTATTCGAAATTTTTGTGCGCAGTCGCGAGAGCGATGAACTCGTCGTGATAATAAATGTTTTTCTCGTCGCGGCTCCCGAACAGCAGCCAGAAATGTTTCCCCTGATGCCGTGACTCGTCGGCGAGCAGCCAATGCAGCATCGAGCGGTAGGGCGCGATGCCCGTGCCGGTGGCGATGAAAATGGTGTCGCGCAGGGGTGGCCGCAAAATGAAATTTCCAAACGGACCTTGTCCTGAAATCTCCGCGCCGGGCGCAAGGTCGCACAGGTAGTTCGACATGAACCCATCCTGCACCCGGTTCAGGCAGAGCGCGAAACGGTTGCCATCGGGAGGAGACGCGATCGAATAGGCGCGCGTGATTTCCTCTCCGTCAACTTTCGTGTGGGTCAACGACAACCACTGCCCGGGAACAAACCCAAATCGAGGCGCCCCCTCGATTTCGAATTCAAGATGCCTGGTGAGTTCGGACAAGCCAGTCGAGTTGATCAGACGAGCCGTGAGCCCTTGAAACTGAACCATAAGCATTTGGATGACACATCGAACCACCAAGAACCACGTAGGGACAGGCACCCTCGCCTGTCGAGCCCGCGGCGGTTTGTGCCGCGGCAAGTGTACCGATGCAAATCGACGAAATGTTCCACGTGGAACATTTTGCAAGTTTGCAATTCTGGCGATTAGCTTCTAGATAATATACTGAATTATGGAACCCTTTGCGGAAATTGGGTTTGTCACGAATCTCTGGGATTGGGCTGTCACATGAACTCGTGATCTGGCTCACGTGCGCCGATTGATCGGCAGAACGTTCCACGCTTGCTCGAGACGTGGGTCGGGGGCGTCACAGAGAGAAGAGGACTGCCGTGGCAAAAACCGCCGCGACCGGACAGGCGAGGGCGCCTGTTCCTACGGATTCCGTGCTTACTCCACGGTCACGGACTTGGCCAGGTTTCTGGGCTGATCTACGTCGCAGCCTCGGCGGACGGCGATGTGGTAGGCCAACAGTTGCAAAGGCACGATCTCGAGAATCGGCGCAAGTTCTTCAGGTGCGGCGGGTACGTAGATCACGTGGTCGGCGGCCTCCTGGATCTCCTCGTCGCCTTCGGTTGCCAGGGCGATCACCTGGCCGGAGCGCGCTTTCACTTCTTTCAGGTTCGACATCGTCTTCTCGTAGCGGATGACGGAGAGGGGGTCATGGGGATCGCGCGTCGCGACGATGACTACGGGCAGGTTTTCATCAATCAGCGCGTTGGGGCCGTGCTTCATCTCTCCGGCAGGGTAGCCCTCGGCGTGGATGTAGGAAACTTCCTTCAACTTGAGTGCGCCTTCCAATGCGATGGGATAGTGAATGCCTCGGCCGAGAAAAAGAAAATCCTGCGCACGCGAGTAGGTTTTGGCAAGTTCCTCGCATTTTTCCTCTTGAGTGAGAATCTGTTCCAGCTTTCCCGGCAGTCGAGTCAGTTCATGCACTTCGGATTTCAACTGCTCGGGAGTCAGGGTTCCGCGCACCTGTCCCAGATAGAGAGCAAACAGGTAGAGCGCAGTGAGCTGCGCGGTGAATGCCTTGGTGGAAGCGACGCCGATCTCCGGGCCGGCGTGGGTGTAGATCGTTCCCTGTGCTTCGCGCGTGACCATGGACCCGACCACGTTACAGATAGCGAGAGTCTTGGAGCCTTTGGCTTTCGCTTCGCGCTGCGCGGCGATGGTATCAGCGGTTTCGCCCGATTGAGTGATCAGCAAGGTGAGGGTGTCGGAAGGGATGATGGGATCGCGATAGCGCCACTCACTCGCATAGTCGACTTCGACCGGAATGCGCGCCAGGCTCTCGATCATGAACTTGCCGGCTTGTCCGGCGTGCCAGCTGGTGCCGCAAGCGGCGATGTTGATTTTCTTCGCCGCCCGGAACTCGGCCTCGGTAATTTCCATTTCTTCAAGAAAAATATGGCCGGTGTCCTGCGAGACTCGGCCCAGTGAAGTGTCACGCACTGCGCGCGGCTGCTCGTAAATCTCCTTGAGCATGAAATGCTTGAACCCGCCCTTTTCGGCCATGATCGGGTCCCAGGTGACATGCTGGATCTTCCGCTCGACAGGTTTACCGTCGAAATCGGTGAGCTTCACGCCGGCGGCGGTGATGACGGCGAGATCGCCGTCGCCGAGGAAAAATAAGTCGCGGGTGTGATAGAGAATCGCGGGCACATCGCTGGCGACAAAGTACTCATCCTTGCCCAGTCCAATCACAGCGGGCGGCCCATTGCGGGCGGCAACGATCTTGTTGGGATCGTCGGCGGCAATCACGCTCAGGGCGAAGACTCCGGTCAGTTCTTTGACGGCCTTGCGCACCGCATCTTCGAGGGGAGGACGGTGGCCGTTGCCGGTCTGAAGGAAATACTTCTCCACGAGATGGGCGATAACTTCGGTATCGGTTTCGGTGGTGAACTTGTGACCTTCCTCGATCAGCCTGCGCTTCAGAGACAGATAGTTCTCGACGATGCCGTTATGCACGACCACAATGCGGCCGGTGCAGTCGCGATGGGGATGAGCGTTCTCTTCACTGGGGCGGCCGTGCGTAGCCCAACGAGTGTGGCCGATGCCATAGGTGCCGTCGAGCGGCTTGGCGCGGATGACCTCTTCGAGGTTGCGCAGCTTGCCTTCGGCGCGGCGGACCTGGAGACCGTCGCCGTTGCCGGCGACAGCGATCCCGGCGGAATCGTATCCGCGATACTCCAATCGTCGCAGGCCCTCGATAATGACCGGGACGACCTGCTTTTTGCCAACGTAGCCGACGATACCGCACATAAGAGCTGTACTCCTTGATCACCGGTGTGGCGGGAAAAAGAGTGTCACACCATGCCGGCACTGCCAGGGATTCGCTATTCTTCGAGAGAGTATCGATATTCCTCGATCACAGGATTGGTGAGGACCTCGCGGGCGATGCGCTCTACTTCCGACTGAGCCTCGGATTTTGTGAGCTCTCCATCGAGCGTGAGTTCAAAGTACTTGCCCTGACGCACGTCCTCTAACCCTTTGTAGCCCATCTTCTTAAGCGCGCCCTGAATGGTTTTGCCCTGCGGGTCCAGGACGCTCTTCTTGAGAGAAACGTAGACGTAGGCTTTCATTCGAGCCTCATTATACGTGAGGAGCAAAGGCGTTTTGCGGTTTTGGCAGGGCAGGCGAAGGCCGCTTCAATCTGGGAATAGACTGTCGAAGAGGAAGAAAATCGAAGGCGAGCAGGTTTATCAGTCGGCTTCCAAGTCGTGCAGGCGGCGATCGAGATCGGCCAAGGCGTTTTCGAGCATCTGACGATGACGCGGATCTTGAGCGGCTGCGAGTTGTTGGCGGACTCTTTGCCGGGAAAGAACTAATCCGTCAATCTGGCGCTTTCGAGCAACCTGCTGAGGCGTCATCTTAGTCCGCAGAGTACTTTTCTCCTCGGAAGCTTCCGCTTGTTGAGCCTCGATTGCTTTGCTTTCCCATCCGCGCGCCATGGAGAAATTATAAAGGAAGGACATGAAGAGGGATCGGGTGTTTGCGCGAAGCCGACGAGGGTACAAATTGTGAAACAACTTGTCATCGGGTTTTTCTCTAGCTTAGAAGCTATCAAGCTATCTCATAGTGGACCAAACGTGTAAGCTTCGGTCTCCCCAGGGGCTAAAGCCCCAACTCTTATGCGAGTCTGGACGGCGCGGGTGAAGCCGTGCCCTTTCAAAACCGATTTATGAGATAGCTTCTCGTCTCGACGAGCTATATCCGCTCGACCGCGTTCCGTTTTGCCGTGTCCTGATATCTTTCAGCCCTCTCGAACACTTAGAACAGGTCATTAGTTGCTAAATCGATTTAGTTTAAAGTTTAGACTTTCATAACATAACAAAACGAGCTATTATCAACTCCAATTCGCCTTATGCCGTTTGGAGGCGTGCCTAGCGATGAGGGCGCAGGCGCGATGTTAGCCGATGCAGTCTCGCCCTGCTATCTATTCCGAAGAGCCTATCGAATCGGGCCGTTACGAGGCCTTGCTCGAAATTGCGGACCTCATGGTCCGGCATCGAAGTCTGCCCGAGTTGTACCACGAGATGGCCTTGGGTCTACGCAAGGTCGCTGACTTCAAATTCCTGAACTTCACCCTTTACTATCCCGAAAACAAAGTGATGCAGCTGCACTTTCTGGGAGGTGAACCAGCCTCCGGTTTTCCGACCGAACTCCCGTTGGAGGAGTCGCCGACGGGATGGTCCTGGCAACGCCAGCAAGAACTGATGTTCCAGAATCTGGAGGGAGATGTACGCTTTCCGCGCGTGCTGGAAGTATTGCGCGCGAAGGAAATACGTACTTACTACGTCTTGCCACTTACCACCGGTGAGAAGCGACTGGGTGCCTTAGGACTGGCTAGCGTCAAAATCAATGCTTATCAAGAACAGGACCGGCAGTTCCTACGGCGGGGAGCCGAACTAATTGCGCTGGCAATCGAGAATGCCTCCACACGCGAGGCGCTGCGGGAAGAGAAAGATCGCTTGCGGGCGCTGGTCGACATCAATCGCACCCTGGCTTCGCGTCTGGAAGTACAAAGTCTTTTGCCTCTTATTTCTGAATGCGTGACTCGGGTTGTCCCTCACGACTTCGCCGGAGTGACCCTGTTCGAAGGCGACCAAGAGAACATGAAAGCTTACGTACTCTCGCCGGAGCGGCCGCAGGCGATGGAGAGCGGCAGACCGGTTTCGCTAAAACAGACACTGTCGGCGCAAGCATTTCTCGAACGACAAGCAATGACACTCACGCGAGACGATCTGGAGAGTCATGGCAGCAGCATCGCAGGTCGAGTCCTGGGAGCGGGCATTCGCACCATGCGTTGCGTGCCCCTGCTCACCTCGACAGGAACGCTGGGAACACTGAATGTGGGCAGTAAGAGGGACAAAGCCTTTTCTCAGCAAGACGAGGAGATCCTGAACCAGATCGCCGCCCAGTTGGCAATCGCGCTCGACAATGCTCGTGCCTACCGTGAGATTCAGGGATTACGAGATCGCCTGGCGCAAGAAAAACTCTATTTGGAAGACGAGATCCGCAGCGAATTAAATTTCGAGGAAATAGTCGGGGAAAGCGCGGAACTGAAGCATGTGCTGGCGCAGGCGCGTACGGTGGCGCCGAGTGATTCTACTGTGCTGATTCTGGGTGAAACCGGCACGGGGAAAGAATTGATCGCGCGCGCCATCCATCGAATGAGCAAGCGAAGAGACGCCAGCTTCATCAAGGTAAATTGCGCGGCCATCCCGACGGGGTTGCTGGAAAGCGAATTGTTTGGACATGAAAAAGGGGCATTCACGGGGGCGGTCAGCAAAAAAATTGGCCGAATGGAACTGGCGGATAAGGGCACGCTGTTCCTGGATGAGGTTGGGGACATTCCGCTTGAACTTCAACCTAAACTCTTGCGGGTCCTGCAAGATCATGAATTCGAACGGCTGGGTTCGAACCGCACCGTGCGAGTGGATTTGAGGCTGGTTGCGGCAACCAATCGCAATCTTTCGAAGCGGATTACGGAAGGCGAGTTTCGCAGCGACCTGTTTTACCGGTTAAACGTGTTTCCGATTCACATACCTCCGCTGCGGGTACGGCGGAACGACATTCCCCTGCTGGTGCGCCATTTCGTGAAAAAAATCGCGTGGCGGATGGACAAACAGATCGATACCATTCCGAGCCAAACCATGGGGGCGCTGGTCAATTGGCATTGGCCCGGCAACATCCGGGAACTGGAAAATCTGATTGAGCGCTCGGTCATCCTGTCCGAAGGCCCGGTTTTGCGCAGCCCACTCACGGAGCTCCAGGTGGAATTGCCATCCGATGATGCTACCTTGGAGCGGGCGGAACGCGAACACATTATCCGCGTGCTGCGCGAATGTGGGGGCCGGGTTGCGGGCGCGAACGGTGCGGCGGTGAAGCTTGGCCTCAAGCGGACGACGCTGCAGTCCAAAATGGGAAAACTGAAAATCGAGCGCAAGGACTACGACAGCTAGGCTGCTTCGTCACTGAACGGCAGGTTGAGAAGCGGATGTGAGAAATACGTCTGGCTGCCGAGTTGTCGGCACCGCGCCAACCTGTCGTCGTTCCAAACCTCTCCGGATGTAACCAGCCAATGAAATTTCTACGTTTCCAGGGCAATTGGAGTAAGTCTCATTTGGAAAGAAAAGTGCGACGCTTTAGGACTGCGTCCCAGGTTTCGCATGCTCCGGATCACGATTAATGACGAGAAAGACGCAGTGATTCTTTCGCTGGAAGGCGAGTTGATTGGCCCCTGGGTGGAAGAAGTAGAACAGTGCTGGAAAAAAGTATTCGCGAGCCTGGGGGACCGTTCAGTACACGTGGATCTGAGCGCGGTGAGTTTTGTGGATGCCGCCGGTGGCGCGCTCCTCCAGCGGATGCACGAAGCCGGGTTTCGATTTGCGGGCGGAGCGGCGCTGCGGCAGGCATGGGACGGCGAGGGTTTCGATTCGCAGGCAGGCGCAAATCAGCAAGCACGCGAGTGTCACGGGCAAGGGGTGCAAACGCATCCTGACGGAGACCGGGCACGCAAGCGAGGCAGGAGGAACGAAGTATGAATACCCCGTACGGTTTAGAAATTGTGGAGAACTGTACGAACTGTAAACTGAAGCGCGACAATTGTTTCTGCAATTTATCGGCCCCGGTACTCAAAATATTCAGCGCGATCAGTCATCAGACGACATATCCACCGGAAGCCACTCTTTTTGTGGAAGGACAGAATCCGCGAGGAGTGTTTCTTTTGTGCTCGGGCAAGGTGAAGCTGTCGACCAGTTCGCGGGACGGCAAGGTGCTGATCCTGAAAATGGCGGGGCCTGGAGAAATGCTCGGACTCAGCGCGGTGGTCGCGGGCACGGAATACGAGTTGACCGCAGAGACGGCGATGCCTTGCCAGGTGAATTTCGTGCCTCGCGAGCCTCTGCTCGATCTGCTGGCGCGATATGGGGAGGCGGGGCTGCGGTCGGCGCAGGCACTGAGCCGCGAGTTCCAGTCCGCCTATCGAGACATCCACGATCTGATCCTGGCGCGGTCATCGGCCGGGAAACTGGCGAAGTTGCTGCTTTCGTGGACACCCCCCGCTGCGAATAACATGAAAGAAATCCGGGTCAGTTCGGGTCTGACTCACGAGGAGATGGCGCAGATGATCGGGGCATCGAGGGAAACGGTCACGCGGCTGTTGAGCGATTTGAGAAAGAAGCAGTTGATTCGGCTGGAAGGGTCAACCCTGGTAATACGGAATCGCATGGCTTTGGAAGCGATGGTTTCCTGACGTGTGCCACTGGGCCGGCGGCCCCTAACGCCGGTCTCCTCCCCCTTGCAAGTTACATAAGAAAGCGGCCTCACTCGGGCCGCATCTTTTCTTCTTTCCTATTTTGGGCCGCTTACTTGGAGGCTTCCCGCACCGAGATGTTGCCGCGCAGGGAATGTAACTCGAACGCAGCTGCGGCGGCATGGAACAACGAGTTGGACTGGCCGATGCCGGCGAGAGCCGGCCCCAGGACCTGGTGGTCGACCTTTCCTTTGACGGAGCGAGCCTTGAAGTGCGCCAGGCCTGCAAAGGGCACCGCGACGTCGATGTTTCCAGTTCCGGTCATGAGCTTGTAGAAGCCCTGTCCAGGGTCGCCAAGATAGCGGATGTGGCCGGTTCCGGAGTGCACTTCTACCATGGGGCCGGAAACTTCCTGCAGGCTGACGTCGCCGCTGGCGGTGGTGACGTCCACGTAGCCGTTGGTGATCTGGCGAAGGGTAATGGGGCCGCTGAGAGTCTTGATGTGGATGTGAGCGTTGCGGATGGCGCGGGCATCCACCGACGCGGTGGTGCCTTCGAAAATGAGATCCCCTTCCAGATTTTCGGCAGACAGAGAACCGGCAGCGGTGCTGAGAATGACGCATGCGTCAGCGGGGACAAGGACCTGATAGTCGACGTTGTCGGCCTTGGCACCGGTCGCCACCTGGGAGCCTGTTGTCATCTCGATGCGGTTCTCGTTCTGCTGGTGGAGAATTTCCACAGCGTCGGAATGCACGACGGTGGCCACCACGCGATCCACGGAAGACGGGGTGACTGTGATTCGACCGTACTGGTTGCGGATGGAAATGACCGGGTGAGCGTTCACTTTATAGGCAAAGACGTCGCGTTTGATTTGGGCGGAGGACGCGACACACGCTGCCAGGATCAGAAGCGTGAGCGGCGCAATGGGGATGGACCTTCTCATGGACAGACTCCAATCCGCGAGCATCGATAAGACGCCGGGAATTGCGATTGAGGATGGCACACGAATGCCACCTATTGCGATGCGGGGGTATTGGTTCGAGTTGCTCTGAGTCGGCACGCTAAAGTCCGAAAAGCTCGCGAAGCCGTTTGGTCTGAGCACGGCTGACCGGGATCTCCGCCTGTTTCTTATCATCCATACGGAGCTGGTAGGAACTCTTAAACCACGGAACGACTTCCTTAATGCGGTTGATATTAACCAGGAACGAACGGTGGGCGCGCCAGAAAAGGTTGGGATCCAGAGAATCGAGCAACTCTTCCAAAGTACGGCAATTGGATTGGCCTTCGGTACCGTTGGCTCCGGCGGTTACGACCGTGATGACGCCATCTTCGATGGAGGCGTAGCAGATGTCTCGCTGATCCACCAGCAAGAGCCGGCCCATCGATTTGATGAGGACTTTGGAGGTGGATTGCGGCTTATGGGACTCGAGCATGCGGACGAGGGTCTCGAGTTTGTCGCTGGGGGATGTGCCCGCTTCCATTTTGGAACGCACTTTCTGGATCGATTGCGCGACGCGCTTCTTATCGAAGGGCTTGAGCAGGTAGTCGACGGCATTTACTTCGAAGGCTTTGACGGCGTACTGATCGAAGGCGGTCGCGAAAACAATTTTGGGCAGAGTGACTTTCTTGTCGAGGAGCTTCTTGATGACGCCGAAGCCATCGAGGCCGGGCATCTGGACGTCGAGGAAGACGAGGTCCGGGTTGTGCTCGCGAATCAGGTTGATGGCTTCGAGGCCATTCTTGCCTTGCGCGACGACGTTGACGTCATCCACGCCTTTCAGGAGAAAGGTAAGTTCGTCGCGGGCCAACTGTTCGTCGTCGACAATGACCGCGGATAAGGACATGCCCAACTCCAAGGAATCAAAAGGAATCAACAGGAAAGTATAGAGGGGAAAAGGGGAAAAGCGCCAGTTGCTTGCTTAGGGAGCCAAAGACCCCTAGCTATGGCACCAGGGCGTGGAGGTGGCGGATTTCGTTGCATTGCAGATTTTGATTGGCTCGTTTCAACTGCTGACCGACGTGCACAGCAGTAGGAAAAAATCTGAAATCTGCAATTGATTTGCCTAGAGAGTCATTCCCGGGCAACGGACGGTATTCTGTTCGTTGCCCGAGGCGGCGAGTTATTGCGGCGGTGGTGGTGGCGGCTGGCTGGGTTTGACGTCGCTCTTTTCAGCGCGAGTCTTGTCAGCGAGAGCTTTCTCGGAGTATCCGCCGCTGGGGGATCCGTACTTATAGCTGGCGCCCTCGGCTCCGTTAGTCTTTGAATGATCGACGGGTGTCATTGCAACGACCTGATAGCGGCGCTTCTTATGGTCGCCGTCGGGAATGTGCATGAGCATGACATCTTTATCAATCTTGAATTCTCCTTCCTGTCCGACGGGGAGAATGCGCGGATGCTTATCGAGCGGCCTGACGTGATACTCCATGTCATCGCTGCGAAGCATGTATTGTGGACATAGTTTCTCGGTCGAGTTCACGGCTGTGGCTCCGACGGAAGCGAATATGCTGCCCAAGCCGGTCAGTCCGCGCTCCTTGGCGCCGCAAGGCACAGCTTCCATTTTTTCGATCATGGCGCGCTCGCGATGCTTCTTGCCGCCTGCGAAGCAAGGAACGGCAAGTAACAGCGCCGACATCAGTATGAGTGGCAATTTTCGCTTCATAAGCGCCTCCCTTGAGAATTCCGTTTCGATTCGCTGACAAGGCTGGGAGGGCCGATGCGCGGCCCTCCTAGTCTTGTAGCAAACGAATCCGCTACTTCAATTTGGGGTCAGTCGGCAGCTTTGGCGAACCCGTAGGCGTCGCCTCAAATGTCTGCGCCGACTTCACGAACGACTGCGGGTTCTGGGTCAGTTGCTGGCGGACCTGAGGATTGGCCTGCAGGTACTGACGCAGCGCCGGGTGCGTTTCCAAGTACTCCTCATTGGTTGCCAGTGACGGATTCTTCGACAAATCGCTGGAGATATTGCCATGCTGCTCCAGGAATTCGTTGAAGCTGGAAACCGAGCCACGCATGTCGCGATCGCCCGTCATGCCCTGATTACCGCGAGCGCCAAAATCGCGGTCACGGCGCATGCCGAAGTCCTGGCCGTTGCGCGCGGTGACGTCCTGGTTACTGCGCGTGGTGTAGTCATCATGACGCTCGTAATTCTGTTCCTGCTTCATGAAGGCGGCGGGGTTCTCCTTGTACTCCTGTGCCGCATAAGGGTGAGAAGCCAGGAACGTCTTCAGCGCGGGATGGCTCTCAACGAACTTCTTGTCATTGACGAGAGCCGGATTCTTGCGGAGTTGCTCCGCGATTTCCGGATGGCCGCCCATAAACTGGTCCATGTTGCTGAGTTCACGGGTATTGGCATCCGTGCGATCGAACCGCTGTTCGCGGTTCATGAAGGCATTGGGGTCCTCCCGCATTTCCTCGCGCACACCCGGGTCAGCCGCCAGGAACTGCTTCAGCGCCGGATGGCCCTCAACGAACTTCTTGTCGTTTACGAGCGATGGGTCCTTGCGAAGCTGCTCGGCGATTTCAGGATGTGAATCCATGAAGTTATCAAGGTTGGTCAGTTCGCCACGGGTGATGTCGCGATTGGGAGTGCGGTCCTGGCCGCGATTCATGTCACGATCGCGGTCCATATCGCGATCCCGGTCCTGCATGCGATCCTCGCGCCGGTCGTAGCGTTGTTCCTGGTGCATCACGGCGTTTGGATTCTGCCGGATCTGCTCCCTGATTTCAGGATGGTCCTGCAGGTACTGCTGCAGGTCGCGATGGTTCTCGACAAATTCCTCGTTGTTGACGAGGGTCGGATCTTTGCGAATCTGCTCAGCCAGTTGCGGATGGCTGTCGAGGAAACGATCGAAGTTCGCCAACTGCTGGCGCGACAGATCGGAGTCGCGATCTTGAGGATGAGCTTGCTGCTGCCGCGACATATCTCCATCGTGGTCCTGCGGTGTGTAGCTGGGGGTTTGGGCTCCCAGCGGCGTCGCCCAAATGAGTGCTCCAAGCGTCAGCGCTGCGAACCAGAACTGAGTTGCCGGACGTTTGGGTTTCATAAAACCTCCTGGGTGAAAATCATGTGCACACGCGCACCTTCAACATGCGATCGCGCACCCGGTGAGAAATGCACGGTGGAGGCCAGAGGGCGAAGGCGAGGCAAGCTCACGGTTTTCAGTAGATTGGCGAGGGCCTCAGAGAAATCCCGAACTGGTTTGAAGGGTGCAATTAGGACACGGAGGCGGGAATATCGCTATACGGGGAGCACCTGAGAGAAAAAGCGTGCGCCTCGAGGGAAAAACGGTGGACAGCTCCTTTTTGTGGGCGAGATTCCGTGTCTCGGATTTCTTCAATGGGGATATCGCAAATGTTGCAGGATAAGATGGGCAGCGGATTCCGGTCAGGGCAGGCTTCGATTTAAACGGCTCGGGCCGACCGGACTAACCGCCTGCTTAGCCTAGTGCCAGGGGAGGCCAGGGCCTACCTTGAAGGCATCATTTTCGGCTTCGAGGACTGATTCTTGTTCTTGGCGCGCGCGGCAGCCGGATCAATCTTCTCGTAGTCGGTCGGGATATCAAACAGGCTGCCGGATTGCGGGCC
>Ga0307478_10001272_pt1 | contig 22400 bp, 20 predicted proteins | sample atmos_gasesECM4C_2_FD_203713 | JGI IMG/M metagenome (GOLD analysis project Ga0307478, IMG submission 203713) | Hardwood forest soil microbial communities from Morgan-Monroe State Forest, Indiana, United States - atmos_gasesECM4C_05 | ecosystem: Environmental > Terrestrial > Soil > Temperate... | reverse complement strand
AACGGGCAAGGAGTTGCTAACCCTCAGAGGCCACAGTGACAGTGTTTCGAGCGTGGCCTGGAGTCCGGACGGGAAGCGATTGGCAACGGGGAGTTCGGACAGGACCGCGAGAATATGGAATGCAGAGACAGGCAAGGAAGTGCTGACCCTGAGCGGTCATGGTGACAGTGTTTCGAGCGTGGCTTGGAATCCGGACGGGACGCGACTGGCTACAGTGGGTGGATCCAGGACCGCGAAAATATGGGATGCTGAGACAGGCAAGGAAGTGCTGACCCTGACCGGCCACAGTGACAGTGTTTCGAGCGTGGCCTGGAGTCCGGACGGGACGCGATTGGCGACGGGGAGTTCGGACGGGACCGCTAAGGTTTGGAACGCTGAAACGGGCATGGAGTTGCTAACCCTGAGCCACGCTCAGAAGTACGAGACGGTTTCGAGCGTGGCCTGGAGCCCGGATGGTACGCGATTGGCAATCGGCAATGCGGACACGACAGCAATTTGGGACGCCGAAACAGGCAGGGAGCTTTTTACCTTGGGGGAGGCTCAGCTTCCTAGCGTGGCTTGGAGCCCGGACGGGAAGCGGGTGGCCTCGGCGAGCGTGATTGCAACAATCGACGTCTATGTTATTGATGTACGCGAATTGATGGCGCTCGCCCGCCAGCGTGTTACCGCTCATCCTTCAGAGGAAGGTTGTAAGGAGTATCTCCACGTCGGCAGGTGCCCTCCGGTGCCGGACTTGGTTTGGTGGTAGACGATGCACATGGGACGTGCAAGAGGAAACGACGTCCAATTCAAAATCCGCCTGGCGAGGTCAGGCGTGGAGGCTAAATCGTGTTTGAACAGAACGCATATCATAAATCGAGGTATTTGTTTGGTTGGACTTAGCCTCACACTCCCTTCAATCGGCGCTTTTGCGGCGGGTTCCAGGATGACTTGGTCATGGTTGCGCTGGCCATGGCTGCAATTGATGAGCCCAGTGATCGCGACATGGTGCGGACTCTGGTGGCTGCGGGTTATCTACTTCTGGCTGAGGAAACCTTTCTACGAACGGCGCGAGCAGCGTAGGAACGAGCATCCGGTAGTGACGCTGCAGATTCCAGCCGGGGTGAAAAAACTCGAGCAATACGACGGCGCGAGAACACTACACGACGCACAGTGGACCTACATCAAGCGTGCTGTGGAAGCGCAGGGTAAGTACTTTGCCAATGGTATACTCGTGGCTGTCCTCCCGCCGTTGGCTCTTCTGCTGCTTTCAGTCCAGCTACTGCTCACTCCGCATGATAAGCAGCCCCCGCTTTGGACTATTGGTCTGATCGTCAGCGAGGTGTCGTGTCTCGTGATTCTCGTCTATCTCGCTTTGACTAGCCGTGAGCCGACTGCGGAGTGGATCGAGAACCGGGTTCGAACAGAGCTGTTCCGCAGAGAGCAATACCTGTTCTTGGCTGGCGTTGGTCCTTATCTCACAATGAAGTCTTCGGAAGCGGCTGATGAGGTCCTGCGGCGCCGAGGACAGATTGAAGGCGCTGACACTCACGCTTTAGTCGGACTCGTGGCGCTGCAAGAACACTCCGGGTTAGCTTGGCTGGAAGCTCTGCACCATAGGGGCTCCTCCGAACTTTCTAGCCGGCCTGATGTCATCGAAAGAATGGAATCGTACTTGTATTACCGGATCGGAAAACAATTGCTTTGGTTTGCGAATGAGATCCGCGATCTCGAAGAAAATGACCGGTTGTGGTCTCGCCTATTGACCGGGGCACTGCTGGCGGCAATCTTGGTCGCTGCAGGGCACGTTTTTCACATGTTGGTTGAGGGCTCCAATGATACCGGGTATTGGAAAGTTGTCGTCGGTGCCGCAGCTATAGTGTTGCCCCCGGTCGGGACCGCCTGCCTTAGCATAAAGGCCATGTACAATTTTCGCGGCCGCAGCGGGGTTTACGTGCATGAGGAGGGTCTGTTGCACACGCAAAGGGGAGCCCTGGAGGCCCTTATCCAGGAAGCGAAGTCGGTGGAAGCCGGGATTGTCGGCCGGGATTTACATAAGATCGATTTCGATTTTCGGGCGGTCGCTCTGCGGACTGAACAGTCGCTTTCTGTCGAGCTGTTGCAATGGATGCTCCTGATGGAGAGACACGAGCATGAACTTGCACCCTAGTCGGGTAGGATTGTCGGGGCAAGGCAGCACTGAATAGCGCGCCAGCAAGGGGCAGCTTGTCGGGTGCCATTCTGCCGGTTAAGTCCCGCCTCAAACCGTCGCGGTTCAATAATCAGGTGTTTTTCTTACGGCTGTGGACCCTCCTTGGAGGCCGGAATGGATTCCAAGCCCTTGTTCACGAGCGGCTATGTTGGAGCTTCTGACTGTGAGCGAGGTCTGCGGTGTCCTTCGCTGCCACGAGAAAACTGTGTACCGGTGGGTGAAGAACGGACGACTCACCGCAGTCCGCGTTGGTACGCGATTGAAGTTTGACCCCGCTGACTTAGCCAGCTTCATCGCTTCCCGCCGCACCTCTTGAACGAAGTCCGTCGATTTCACTGTCGAAACCCACTAAGCTGGGTTTAAACGATAATGGGTTCAGGGGCACATTTGCATAACAAGCGAAACCGGACGGGAACTCCTCAGGTCGGCATCATTTTCGTCGTTGAGGGGAATATTTGGATTGACGCGATCCCACTGACCGAAGCCGCTGATTACGGAGAATTCAAAATCCACGAACGCGGTCACGACAAATATTGGGATCAGCTGCTGGGGATGGCTATGGTCGCTGGATCTGAGTACGACGAACATCCGCGTGGACGCGTGGTTTACAACACCAAACAGCGCCAGTACACGCTGTACCTTGACCGATGCATTTTGAGGGACAGAGATCTTGTTAAGAGGATTATGGCGAAGATGAACCTGCCATTGAAGGCGACGAGAACAGCTACCGATGGGCATTACAGATGCCCTGCTTGTCTTCACCGAGCCGAGGACGAATCCCGCTTCTAGATAGTGGTGCTCGACTTCAACCTTAAATCGCGCCGAGACACGACTGAGCGACATTCGTCTATGACAGCCTCCGCGAGTTCTGCGGGTTCAAGCACTTCTGCCGCCTCCCCCCAACCGATCAACCACCGCTTCACCTCTTTCAGGTCGGCCACTTTGAACTCCAATACGACACTCCCGCCTTCCTCGTTAAGCACTTTCTGGGATGGATGCCAGGTGCGCTCTACCGCAAAAGGTGCTTCATCGGCAGCGAAACGTATGCGTACCTGCTTTGGCTCGCCCCATACGAACCGAAAGGCTGTGCGTTTCATCTGATGGAAGTTAAAGTCATTTCGCGCCTCAAAACGCTGATTGCTGGTTTTCATCGTGCTGACGCGCTCAACTGCGAACACTCGGTATTCGCCGCTCCCATGCTCCCATCCGACAACGTACAAACCGTTGTCCTGATACCACAGCTTGTACGCATCAAGGGTGTATCGCGCATTTTGCTCGCGTCGCGGGGATCGATAATTGAACTCCAGAGTGAAGTGATTCCTGATAGCGTGTAGCAGCTTATCGATGACGTCCCGTGACTTCCGATAATCCTTTTGACCAAGAGACGAAACGGAAATGCCTCCATCCAGCGAACCGCGGGGAGAGGGCGCTCGCAGGCAAACAATAGCGCCAATCTTCTGAAGAGCACTCTGAATACCTTCCTGCATTGGAGTGCCATGCAGTGGCTCTAGCAGCCGACGGCTGAAATACAAGGCCATCAGCTCATCCGTGGTAAGGGCCATGGGAGCTTCCGGCTGGTATCCATCAATGAATCGCCAAAGGACATCGCCGCCTTCTGTTTCGGAGATAAGCGGGAATCCAGCATGCTCCAGAGCTTGCAAATCGCGCCGAACCGTCCGTGAAGTCACGCGAAGTTCTCGCTTGAGATCCGGAATGCTCTTGCCTCGTTTCGTTGAGGAGAGCAAGCGTACGAGCTGCCATTGACGAATTATCTGATCTCCGCGCACAACTTTCTCCAAACCAAGAATGTGAGACGCAACTCCCATTACAACAAGCAGATACACAGAAGGCACGATAACGGAGGTAATGGTGAGCAAACCTGTGGACCCGATCGGTCATACCACAGCGGTAGATATATAGAGAGGAGGCTGCATGCAGATAGGCGAATCGATTCGAACCTTCCTGGTCGAACCTCTCGAGCTCCCACTGGCGGACCCGAGCGAAGACGGCGACCGGGAACCGGACTCCATTCCTGAACAACCAATCGAGGTACCCGCAGGCCGATGAACATTCCCGACTTTGTATCGCCCGTCGTTGGATACCGTGCGTGGCGGTGGGACAACTCTGGCCTCCAGTCGATTAACCAAGAACGGTGGATTCCTGGAGAGTACATCGCCGCACAATGTCGCGCCACGTATTTGGGAAGTCATGCCTCGCCGGAAGAAACTTGCAGTTGTGGAATTTACGCAGCGAAAACGTTCCAACATCTTGTGAAGCTCGGCTACTGCGATTACGCGGTTTTCGGCGAGGTCTACCTATGGGGTTTTGTTGTCGAGCACCGACTCGGTTATCGGGGTCAGTTCGCCTATCCCAAAGCTCTTGCCGTATCTATTGATGCTCTCCCTTTTACGCTCGCGGAGGCGTCTGCTCGGCTAGAAAATCTCGCGAGCTATGGGACGGACATCTTCGTGCGCGGCACGAAAGGAAGTGTCAGAGTTTGGGCGAAAGACTCCGGTCGGGATCAGATCGGATTCGAGTACTTAGTCGCCTTGCGCAAGAAGTATTACGAACAACGCCTGCGCGAAAAGAGCCTGAAGCGAGGTGATCGTGTAGCACTTGTCGGTCGAGGTATAGGTATCGTCGAGCAGGTCGATGGAGGTCAGATTTGCATCATGGTGGGCAAGCAGCTGACGTTCCGCCTCCAGCTGAGGGACCTGCACTGGAATGAGCGCAACAGGCGCTGGGAATCCAAGCCCGGTGCGGAATTGGCAAGCACAAGCTCTACTCCGAGCCCCTGAGCACAGCCCCATTGGCAGTGCGAGATGCTGACCCGATCTGTCATAGGTTGGGCTTCTAATCAGAAACATCCACAAAAAGGATCGCGAAGATCGATGACCCAAGACCCAAAAGAATCTCCCACATTCGACCTACGAGTCAACGGCTGCTTGGATTTCGAGAAATCCTGCTAGTCCGCCTACACGAGTTCCGGCGCAGTGTCTAGACCCGCCAGCGGGGAGAACAAACTACATGCCAATGACAAGAATTTTGGAACGACTCTATCTGGGTAGTGCTAGTGACGCCGATCGCCTTGCGGTGGCTAACCCTGTCGGAATCAGCGCAGTCGTCAATATCAGCACTGAAAAATCAGAACACAAAAGGCCGGGACTCATCTACCTCCATTACCCGGTCCGCGATGGGGCCAGCGTAGAGCCACCGGTTTTCGATGAGGTAGTGAGGGCTATTGCCCGGCAAGTTCAAAGGGGCAAGGTCCTAGTGCATTGCAGTGCAGGAATGAGCCGTAGTCCTGTGATGGTAGCCGCATACCTCAGGTACGCAGGGCACGAGTGTTTCGAGTGCGCGCTGCAAACTATTGCCGAGCTACGCCCGCTCATCGATCCGAATCCGGTGCTGGTGCTGAGCGCGAAGCGATATTTACGGCTCAGGCTAAAGGACGACATGAGCGCAGGCAACTGACGTGCCGCACTTCCTGTGCCAAATGACTATGGTCATCTCGACAGCAGTCGTCCAGACGGGCACATTGGTAATTTACGGGTGCTCGGACGGAGACCTTATCTGGCTAGCTAATCGCCAAGTTATTTTGGCAGTTGCAGCGTTCACGGGATGGAACGATGCCTATCACAAGATCAACACCTGCCAAGAAGCGTGTCACGCGTAAGCGTTCGCACCCCGGCCTGAGTCTCCTACTCCACGCAAACTTTTTTGGTGTTGAGAAGCTCCGCCCGACGGATGCGTCGAAAATACTGTACGATAAACTCCGCCACGCGTGGAAGTTGTCGCAGATCCGCGACCGAGTCATCACGGCGTCCAATTTCGCCGTCCACATCGGCCTGGGGGAGGAATGTCATGCTATCGGCGTGATCACGCACTACCTCATGGGCAAGATCAAGAAGTTGGGCTTCAATAGCGCCGACTCGCCGAGTGCGTTCAAGCACAAGATGAAGGTAATGAGCGACTTTCTCAACAAGAGCGAGCGCGAACTGAGCGAGGAACTGGACGCTCGTCCCAAGCTGGATATGACGGTCGAACAGATCGGACGCTTGAACGAGGCGCGGTGCGGCGCGCTGCTCCGTAAGATGCCGATGCGGCTGAACGTGACGCTGGAGCAAGAGGAAGCTATCTGGGCGCGATACGTCTCCTTGGAGGATGCCAAGGTCACTGGGTCGAACCCGGTAGAGGATTGAACCGATGGTGACAACCAAACGTATTCGCCCCATCGGCATGTTCGACGAAGTCAGCATTGTCTCGTTCGATGCGCCCAGCGATGTGGCTGGGGCAGGACCCGTGCTCGACGACGTGCGAACAGTGCCTGTGAAAATCTCCAAATCCAAATTCGTGGCGGGCATGCAATGCCTTAAACGGCTGTATTGGGAGGTTCACGAACCCGAATTGGGGACCAAGCCGGACGCTTCCGCTCTAGCTCGGCTTGAGCAAGGCCACGAAGTAGGACGACTAGCTCGGCAGCTATTTCCGGGGGGCGTGGAAATTAAAGCAACTCGCGAAGAACTCGGCGAGGCGATTCGTGCCACCCGAGAACTTGTGGCGAATCGGGAAGTGCCCGCTATCTTCGAAGCCACGTTTGAGCACGGCGGGGTACTCGTGCGAGTCGATATTCTGCAACGGCGAGACCGCAAAAGATGGCGCCTTCTCGAAGTGAAGTCAACCGCTGACCTTAAGGACTATCACCTCTACGATGTGGCAATTCAGAGCCGCGTGCTGTCTCGTTGCGGAGTTCAGCTTAGTTCCTCGGCGTTAATGCACCTGAACCGCGACTATGTGTTCCGAGGCGGCTCGTACGATCCCCGCCATCTCTTTCGGATCAGAAACCTAAACAGGCTGTTGGCGAAATTGCAAAGGAAGCTCACGAAGCAACTCCGCGATGAATTTCGTATTCTGCGCGAATCAAAGCCGCCGGAGATTGACCCCGGACGACAGTGCCAAAAACCCGTTCGCTGCGAATTCTTCGATTGTTGTCATCCAATGTACCCTGCGAACCACGTAACACTTCTGCCCCGGATCAGCCCGCGAGCACTGGACGAGCTGAAGAAGCTCGGTGTCGAGTCAATCGCTGACATACCAGACGATTTCCCGCTAGACGAGCGGCAGCGCAGAGCGCATGCAAGCGCGAAAGCGGGTAATCTATGGTGTGGAGCCGCACTCAATCAACAGCTGCAAGGTTTGAAATACCCGCTGGCTTTCATGGATTTCGAAACAGTGAACCCTGCCCTACCGCGATTTTCTGGAATGAAGCCTTTCGATCACCTACCATTCCAGTGGTCTCTGCACCGCCAAGACACGCCGACCGCGCCGCTTGAACACTTCGAGTTTTTGGCGGACGATGATGGCGACCCCCGTCTAAACTTCGTTCAATCGCTCCTTAAAGCCGTTCAGGGGGCAGCGACGATTGTTGTTTATTACGGAACATTCGAATCCGGGAGGCTGTCGGAATTGGCACAATGGTTCCCGCGGTACCGCGAGCAAATCGCCCACGCTCAGAAGAAGATCTGGGACCTCCTCCCAATCATTCGGGAAAATCTGTACCATCCGGAGTTTCGGGGTTCGTACTCGCTCAAACGAGTCCTCCCAGCACTTGTCCCCGCGATGAGCTACGAAAGAATGCAGATCAGCGATGGGGCTATGGCTGGATTGGCGTGGGTGAAGATGCGTGGGTTAAAAGGCGGCGAGGAGAGAGAACGACTTCGCGCCGAACTCCTGCAGTATTGCTCGCAAGACACACTCGCTATGGTCCACGTGCTGAAGGTTCTTAGATCGTGTGTCAACGGGACCGCAGAAGCAGCCGTAGCGCCATAATGTGAGACGTGAGTCTAGTGCAAGACGACGGCTGTGTATTCGGCCGAAGCCTTGCCTATTTCTTACTCTCCCCCACTCGGAGCTGTTTTCTCGCAGTTTCGGACAACCAAAATTTTCTGTTGTTTCTACCGGACCCAAGCATTCTAAAGCGGGATGCCGATTTTCGTTGCTGTATGTCCTTCCAGACCGCCGCCTGAATGCTCGCACGAGGGGTCCTACCGTTCAAGATCTGGTACCCGTGTTGTCGTATATAAGCTAGTATTTCCTTGCTCCCAACGGGATGGCCTAGCGAGACGAGTGCTTCCAGCACCACTTCGCGGAGTGCTGCTCTTTCTTTACTTTGTTGAGGTGTTTTGTTCATGGCTGTCAAACTCTAGACGTGTAAGAGTTTAAGCTGAGCTTGTGATCCGATCAATGGGAAGATAAAGGCAGGAAAAACAGAAAACTGACTCGGAATAGAAAACCTCCGGGAGCACTCCAGACATGTTTTCGGCTACTGACATTGCGAGTTTCCTTGCTTGCCCGCACACGGCGACGCTTGACCGCGCCGAATCGAGAAAACAAGTGCGCAGACCTTTTTTTGAGAACCCCACCGTCGAGTTGCTCCAAAATCTCGGCCTTGAACATGAGCAGAGATATCTTCACCAACTCGTGGAGAGAGATGGCCGTTCAGTAGTCACAATTGAGTTGGATGGTTCTTGGGAGAACGCTGCTAAAACCACGCTTGAAGCGATGCGTCGCGGCGCAGACGCCGTGTATCAGGCAACTTTTTTCGAAGCCCCTTGGCGTGGTCGATCCGATTTCCTCTTGCGAGTGGATAATCCGAGTGCTTTCGGCTCTTGGTCGTATGAGGTCGTAGAAACTAAACTCGCGCGTTCGACGAAGGCAGGAGCAATAGTTCAACTCTGCTTTTATTCGGACCTAGTTTCCCGGATTCAGGGCACGGAACCTAAGTGGATGCACGTGGTCCTTGGCGGCGGTGCTTTGCCCGAGCGATTCAGTGTTCAGCACTATCTCGCCTATTTCCGCAAGGTTCGTACTGAGTTCGAAACCTCATGGAAGCTCGAGTCGGAGACATATCCCGAACCCGTTGAACATTGCGACATCTGTTCTTGGTTTCCTCTGTGCCGAGAACGTTGGCGAAAGGATGACTATTTGTCGCTCGTCGCAGGTATCACTCGACATCAGCGCAAGCAGTTGGTTACGCGTGGAATAACAACCGTTGCAAGTCTTGCGGGACTATCGTTGCCCGTTCGGCCGAAGTTCGAGCGGATTGGAGATGGCGCTGTTGCGCGAATCCACGATCAGGCAGCCCTACAACTCAGAGGACGAGAAGCAGGGCATGTTCTGTACGAGCTCCTTCACAACGAAGAACCCGAAAAAGGTCTTGGCGCTCTGCCGCAGCCATCCCCGGCTGACGTGTTCTTGGATTTGGAATCAGACCCATATGTCTTGGATGACGGCCTTGAGTATTTGATTGGGATGGTGACGGTTCAGGAGAACTCGCGCGCGGAGGTCCAGTATGAGCCACTTTGGTCTTTAACGCGGGCGCAGGAGAAGAGGAATTTCGAAATTTTCGTCGGGAAAATATTGCAGCGCAGACGCGAACAGCCCGACATGCATATCTACCACTACGCTCCTTATGAACGGACGGCTATTAAGAGATTGGCGGCGCGTCACGGAACCTGTATCGACGAGGTCGATGAACTGCTCTGGTCTGGTGTCCTCGTGGACCTGTACAGTGTCGTGCGTCAGGGCTTGCGAGCATCAGTTGAGAGCTATTCCATCAAGAGCCTCGAACCGTTGTATGCCTTTTCTCGTAGCGTGCCGCTACGAGAAGCCAATGTTGCGCTTGCTGCTTTTGAGACAGTGCTAGGCCTAGGCGGGAGTCAGCAAGAGATCCTCGGTCCTCTGGGGACGATCCAAGGCTACAACCGAGACGACTGCGTTTCAGCATACCTACTCAGGCACTGGCTGGAAGAAAGACGCAACGATCTGGAACGAACAAATGGTCGAGCTTTGCCGCGGCCGAAGCCACAGTCGGACAAAGCAGGCGAAGAAGTTGCCGCACACATTAGAGAGGTCCGCACGCTTATGGCTCGGCTTGTGGCAAACCTCCCTGAGGACGATACAAACTGGACCCCGGAACACCGGGCCAATTGGCTCCTTGCCCACATGCTTGAGTGGCACCGCCGGGAAGACAAAGCGGCGTGGTGGGAGTATTTCCGCCTTCGCGATCTCTCAGATGAAGAGCTACAAGAGGATAAGAATGGAATGGGAGGACTTGTGTACAGCGGTGAAGTGGGCAGAGTTAAGCAGTCCATCGTCCATAGGTACAGCTTCGCTCCTCAAGATCACACGATTGGGCTAGGGTCTGACATCCGAGATCCCAGAACCGAGGCGGGAGTTGGCACAATTATCAATATAGACGAGCGCAACCGGACCATTGATATCAAGCGGAGTGCGTCCTCCGAGATTCCACATCCAACCGCTCTTGTTCCGTTCGAGATTATTGGTACGAACGCTATGCGGGATAGCCTTTTCCGACTTGGCTCTTGGGTAGCTGATCACGGCATTGCTGGAACGGGACCTTTTCAGACTGCCCGAGAGCTGCTTCTGCGGGGGAAACCTCCGGCACTTAAGCGGCCAATTGGCCCTCCCATAGGAAATGATCGGCGGCTGACCGAGGCGGCCAAAAGTGTAGTGTTGCGGCTCGCGCTCGAACCATCAGTGCTTCCTATCCAAGGACCACCCGGTACGGGAAAGACATTCACGGGAGCGCGCATGATCGTGGAACTGGTGAAACAAGGACGGCGCGTTGGAATTACTGCCGTAAGTCACAAGGTGATCAGTAATCTACTTCTGGAAGTGTGTAAAACTGCATCAGAAAATTCCTTAAGTTTGAAAGCTGTGCAGAAGGCAAAAGAAGAGGACCAGTGTGAGCACTCGATGGTCACACAAGCGAAAAACAATGGCGCTGTTGCTGCTGCCCTTGCGAGTGGAAAGGCGAGCGTTGCCGCCGGAACCGTTTGGCTTTGGGCTCGTGAGGAGATGACGAGCTCTGTTGATGTTCTTTTTGTAGACGAGGCCGGGCAGATGTCGCTCGCCAATGCGCTGGCAATCTCACAAGCAGCCACGAGTGTCGTCTTGCTGGGCGATCCTCAGCAACTTGACCAGCCTCAGAGAGGCATTCATCCTAACGGTGCAGACGTATCAGCTCTGGGCCATTTACTGGATGGTCGTGCAACAATCGGTCCTGACCGAGGCTTATTCTTAGAAAAAACCCTACGTCTGCATCCCGCCATCTGTGCTTTCACATCAGAGCTGTTTTATGACGGTCGGCTTCAACCACGGCCGGAGAATGAAACCCAACGGCTAAATACCCAATCGCCGCTCGACGGCGTCGGCTTGCGATTCGCTCCCGTTGAGCACTCGATGAACCAGAACGAATCACCTGAAGAGGCGGAAAAAATAGTGGAACTCATTGACACGCTACTAGGAAGTGAAGCGACATGGACGAATAAGAACGGGGAGACGCGCACGTTGCGGATCGAAGACATTTTGGTCGTTGCACCGTACAACGCCCAAGTAGCCGCGCTTGCGTCCCGACTGCGAGCGGGCGCGAGGGTCGGCACCGTAGACAAGTTTCAAGGGCAGGAAGCTCCAATCGTGTTTTACTCGATGGCAACGTCGACGCCTGATGATGCGCCAAGAGGAATGGAGTTCCTTTACAGTTTGAATAGACTCAACGTAGCGGTCTCACGAGCACGGTGTGTCGCTGTGCTCGTAGCTTGTCCGGATTTGTTTCAGGTGCATTGCAAGACACCACGTCAGATTGAACTTGCAAATGCGTTCTGTCGCTACCTTGAAATGGCCGATCTCATTTGACCCGCTCGATTCCCGTCTTTCTCTACCCGGCCAATCCTGATAGTCTAGGCGTGCCAGCCACTTACTGGACTTTTTGAGCTTTGTCCCGCTTCTCTGGCCGCCATGAGTGTCGAGGAAGTCGAGATTACGGTATTTCAGGATGGCGAGAATGCCTCGCCAGAGCGCGAAGCCATTGAGGCGGCAATCATCAAAACTTGGCGCAAATACTATGACAAAAGCGCCTCCCTACGAATTCGAGTTGGATGCGTAAATCTAAAAGAACATCCGGAAGCCGCCCGTAGCCTACCGAAGCTGAGTAAAATTTACGACGTTCGCAACCCAGATATTTACTTCGTTGCCAAGCACGGCGATAAGTTTACAGAGCTGGGAGGAGTTGAAATCACTACACACTCGCCCGATGGCTCCAATGTAGACAAAAGATATCCTTTCCTTTGGGCGGCAGGACAATGGCCTATAAACGCCTTCGTTGCTACTCCATACATGAAACAACGACCCAACGGGCAGCAGAACTGCCTGCCCCATCGTCATGCATCACGCAATAGGACCTTTCTCGATGCATGGAATCCTTCTGAGGCGGACCAAAGTATTCTGAGACAGATCATCCCCATCCGAGAACTGCAGCTCGGAGCTGGAAGGCGCTTGCCGGAGAGTGTGGCCGAGGCGCTGTTTAGCTGGAATGACCTTGGTGAGTTCTTTGCGCATGATGCGGCAGCGAAGTTGCTCGGCGGTCCGCAACAAAACGCGGCTCGGAGGGACCTCGCCTTACAGAAAGCGAAGTTGGCGATGTTGGTGGCAGCCTGTTTGGCGAACACAACCAACACGGAGCCCACGTCGCTCATCGTTCAGCCACGTCGATGGATTCAGATCTATAACACGCGACCCGAAACGGGCCATTGGGAACGGGGGGAAGGGCAATTTGACTCCATTGATGGCAGGCTCATGTTCACTGCAGATGGTTTGGCTGAGATCATACCTGCGCAGCGCCCTAGTTTGGAGTTCTGGCTTCCCCAGATGACATCGCAGCACCCTTGGATTGCGGCGCAGCGAGCCCGGAACTACGGCAGCAAACGGCTTCGCAATCTTTTGGTTGTCCTTGCTTCCGTATGTACAACCAAGTTCGCCGACGAGCTCTCTTCTGCCGATTGGGATCTTCTACGCGCCAACAGACAAGTGCTTCTTGAACGTTTGGACTGGCCGGAGGGGGTCTACAAGGTTGCCGATTTCGCGAGAGGTGGAGACATCTCCCGGATCGCACGGCAGGGCTTGATTAGCCCAGATCATGTTGTTGTCGGCGACATAGAGGCCCATCTCGGCGACGGCCGACTCTATTACGCGAGCTACCGCCCCTACAGTGAGACGTGGGGCGAGTTGTTGTACGAGGCAGTTCGCGGCCTGCCGAGGGACGGTCGAGTTCTTGTTACCAGAATTCCCCGACAGTTACTGAGCCCATTGTCTGCGCGAGTGAGATGCAGCCTTGTATCCGCAGAGGACTGCACCAAGAGCGAATTGATGACAATTCGTCAGTTGGACCGGGATCGGCATCACCCAGCACGACGCGGTGGCCGCGCTCGGCACAGGTAGTCCAGATGGCAGGTCAAGGTTCAACCACAAATGCGTATGCAGCAAGCCTGAGAAAAGAAGGATGGAGGGTTGTCTACACCTGCATTCCCAATACTCCTCATGTTGGAGTTGTAGCGATCCCTATTGGTGCGTCCTGCAAACAGCATTACCCCGACATTCTGGCCTTTAAGGGCGAAGTCACGAAAATTGTCGAAGTTGAAGTTCAGCTCACAGCCGGAGTGGCCCACAAGATTCGGGAAAGGTTCAAGGAAATTGGGAAAGCATTTCAAGAACTCAACGGCTGGAACAATTTTCGGCATCATGTTATAGAGACCACGGGAATTCAACTACCTGAGCTTTTTGTCCCTGTCTACGAACTCTTGATTTGCACAAACGGGCGGAACTCCAATGAAGCGCTCGTAAACCAATTGAGCAGTGAAAATGTAAGAGTAGTCAGTGGAACAAACTTAGTTGACCCGCAAAAGCATACTCGCTCTCCCTAGCCCGGCATGAGCCAGTTGTCGACCAAGTGACCCCGGCGGACTGATAACCGCTGCAGCTCTTAGGGCGGTGCAAAGAGTCTTACGTTCCGTGTTGCTTAACCGATCCCAGATGTTGTCCGCACCAACTTTGTCGCCACTATATAACGCTTCTGCGTACTGTGCGGCTAGTAGAAGCCCCGAATGCATATCCGCATAGGACGTCCAACCGCGTTTCAAGCCATTGGCGACAAGATTTTTGGGGCTGATTGAGCGAAGCGCAGTGATGATTTCCCCTGCGTCCTCGGATCCTCGTTCTTGGATCGTTTCAACCTCGCATTCCTCTGCTATCCTCGGCAATTTCTCAAGGAGCTCGCTAACACTCCATGCACGCCCATCCTCGTTTCTGATTGTGTACTTATGAAGTAAGGCACATGCTGGCGCAATTAACGCGCTCGCGAGGTCTGCTCCCATGAAGTTTGCACGCTGATAGCGGTAAAGAGCCCGCCGAATATTGGCCTTGAGTTCGGCCTCTACTTCCTGCCAGCTCGTGTCCAGCTTTTCGGTCCTGTCTGATCTCTCACAAAAAATTATGCATGACGACGCCAGAGCATCAATATGACCATGCCGGAACTTCACCTTTCGCTCCATTTGTATCGGCCATGACACAGTTGGGACGAAACCCGAGTCTAGGAGCGCAGATAGGATAGCGTCCCATGCTCTCAGTTTTTTATGTCCGTACATTAGAAGCAGCCTACCTCCGGGCCTGAGGACTCTGGCCGCCTCTCTGAATGCCTCTTCCATCTTGCGCCTAAAATGACCCTCCCCCTTTGGATTGGGAGCGAGTTTGTGAGGACGATCAACAATCGCTTCATCATCTTTCGGAGTGAGTTCTTGTGAAAATTCGTCGGGAAATCCCTGTCCAAGCAAGAGCCGCATCCAAACGTAGAATGGATCTGCGAGGTATGCATAAGTAATGGAATCAAAATATGGAGGGTCTATCGCCACTAGATCAGCCGATTGGGACTGGAGCGGAGTTGCAGCTGCATCTCCTAACCAAGCTGTCCCTGTCTGTGGCAAAGCGACGAGATGTTCAGCCACCTTGCGTATCCATGTGCAGGCGCTTCGCCACCCCCCTCCCGTCAGAGTCGAGATTGGAACCTCGACGTAATTCCACACCATCGGGATACCTTGGCGAACGTACATGTTCGCTGGAAACTCGCCATTCGCCTGCCACCAAGCGTGGCGAGTTCCATACATCACGACTCGATTGAAGGTGAGTGCTAACATAATGCTGTAAACGTCTTGTTGCCTGTAGCGATCGGGACTGAGCTCTCTTTCGATCTCATACAAGAGCTCCAGAAGCGCAACTTGCTGCCGCCGGGAATACAGGTCCCGAGTGTTCCTCACGCCATACTGCATGGCCCAAGTATGACGAATCCCGTTCATATCTAATGCAACATCCGGCACCTTAGCGACGCGGCGATCACGTTTTCGACGTAAAACAGACTGCTCCGCAAGATGTTTATCGTGGGCAGTAATCTCCTTGTATGTCTTTTCGCCACCTTCGATCACAAATTTTGCGTACAGCGTTTCGGTCATCTGCCCTGCACGGCTCAGTTCAGCAAGGGACGCAGTGCTCAAGTTGAAGTCGCACCATGGACAAAGCGCGCCGCCCGCGCTCACGTTTCCGGAATCTGCATCGCTACGTTCGCGATCCGTGGACGGGCAGTACACGTCAAAGCGAAGCGAACGTCCGTGCGCAATCCGCACTGCATACTGGCGCTTGCCCTTAGCAAGCCACTTGTCTTTCAACAGAGGAAGTTGCCTGTCACACCGTGGACAAGTAACCGTTTTGCACCAAAAAAACGCCAGATGCTGAACTTTCTTTGTGTCACCGTAGAGAGTCGTCGCAACCTCTTTCAAACTATGAGAAATCTTGCGCCCCATCTCGCCATAAACACTTAGGGTGTCGCTAGATGCTCCGGGCAATAGTTGCAGTGCCAGTTTCAGAGCGGTAACCGCAACTGGGTTAAGATCGCCAGCAAAAGACTGTAGGCCCAGACGGGTTGCCTCAATTGGTATTGAACCTCCACCCGCGAAAGTGTCAACAACGAAAGGGGCATCGCCGCGATCGGGTGCGATCAACGATTTTGCTACTTCGAGAATGTCTCCCTCACTGCCCGCTTGCCAATCGGCCAGTCCTGCGCAGATTCGTTGCAGCTTCTCATCAGTTGTCTCGCCGGGAACGGCCGATAGCATGTCCAAACGACGAGGGTCCTTCTCGATGTCCTCGGCACAGGGACAAAGTGCCGCAAACAATGCGGCCCGGCAAACTCCCATGGGTCGTCTAGCCCACCACATCTGTAGCGTACTTATGTGACCTTGCCTGATGGATTTCTCCCTGCCCGCCGCTTGCGATACTTCCTCTAGGGGAAAACCTGTTTCGATCAGCCGCTGCGATATGTTTGATGGACGCTTTGTCGGGTAAGTCCTTGAGGGTTTCCGGAACTGGCTGTAGCTGCTAGAGAGTCTGCGAAGTTCGTCGTCGGTGGGAAGGTCAGTTTCGAAGAGCCATTCCAAATCCTTTGCTGCAATCTTGGGAAACGAAACGCGATGTTGGACAGAAGGACGATGGCCCAAAACTGCAGTCGCAGCTCTCGGCGAGTTTATGAATACACTTAGTCCTTTCAATAATTCCACATCATCGGCCTTGTGTCTTACGACGAGAACATCGCCTGCGCATACCGCGGTCTCTTCCGTAAACGCGCTCGCTAGAGTCCGGCTGCCCCACATTGGGACACGGCGGACGAACAATCGCGGTCCGGTAAAGCGCTGAATCTCCTTTGGGTGGGCGAGATGGGGTCCGTAATCGATAAAAAGGCGGCCTACGCGAATTCGGTATGGCTCAATGTCGCCAGTACGCAGGCAGGGCAACCATCCGGACTTGGAACGCGGCGAAGAGAACGGTTTCTCCGAGATGATTCGCTCAGTCTGCGGCGGAGATCCGGCGCCGACTTCGTATAGCTTTACACCACTATGCACAGAAAACGCACTCTCACCTGAACGCTTGCGGCGTGTTGATTGCAGATGGATTCCGTGCCCGCAGACATGATGGTAGATGCAATGTCCAGTTGTGACACCTAACGGTTTACCTTCCAACACTCCCGCAGCCGCCTCAGTGGCGCGGTCAAGAAATGCCAACGGCATCAGGAAGACGAGTTCCGCACCTCTGGCAAAAATATCGTTACATACAGTGAGAAACTCATATTCTCGATTCTTACCGTAGGGCGGATTAGAAATGATCACCGTAGGATCAGAGAACAGCTGACCCGACAGCAACGGGGTGTGGGCTAATTCGAGGAAGTCGGCACAAACAACTCGGACCTGTTCGGGGTGACAGCCCATCGCTGCTGCAAGGCGCAGTCGCGTGGCGCCTACCATAACTGGGTCAATGTCGACCCCCACGATTCTCTTATGTATTTCAGGGATATTGGCTGCTTGCAGTCGTTCGATGGCGGCCAAAAGCAGATTGCCATCACCACAGGCGGGATCGAGCACACGCCACTGGGACACTTCCCGGACGATCCGATCGCACATCTGGCGGGCAATGGGCATCGGTGTCATGTACTGACCGAATTCCTTTTGCCTGCTAGACATTTGTCTTTATGGTTCTACCGAAGTTTATAAATCTATCGTGTGGCGAAAGTAAAGCGAAGATTGTGCTTGGCTGGAAACTTTCTTCTGAGACGTTCTCGAAAGGGTATCACGGTCGATTCCTGACACGCAATTTTCTGTCGGTGAATCCGATGCAAGCTGGGAAGGTATGATGGTGCGCGCATGGACGAAGCCTCGACACATAGAGACCACGGTTACTTTGGGTATGCCTGTGCAAAAGTGCGACTAGCTGGGTGTTGACAACGTAACAAGGGGCTTCTATGATCGTACACGAGGACAGGGTGAGCTCAGACCGCGAGCGTCCAAACGCCCTGTTTGTATCGGGACAATCACGGTGTTGCATTTTTCAAATTGCCGTGATGCGGTCTTAACCGGACATGCTAATCGAAGGTGCTGACCATGCTCAGTCGCGGTCGGCCACTGTGAAACTTTGTTTTCTACCTTCAGCATGGATTCATCTCGCGACCGAAAACGATAGGTTCTAAGGCTGCGTGAGGACTAGATATTTGGCAGGGATAGGATCTTATCCCTGCCCCACACCTCACCACCTTACAACCGTCAATTCTGCGAGGTGATAATGACTGAGAAAGACGCATCGGCCCTTCTTGTTCGCCTACTTTCAGGGAGTTCTCGCCCGCTGAAGGGGAGCGAACTGTCCATTCTTGCCAAGACTTCTTCCCCCGATTTCGCTCCTCTGAAATTCGGATGTCGCAACCTCCGTGATTTCATCCGAAGGTATGCTTCGGATGAAATCACGGAAGTCGACAAGGCGGGAATGGACGTCGTCTATGCGATCCGTTCAGCAGAGCAGCAGACTCTCTTCGAATTGCCGTCAGCTTCTGAGTCCGTGAAGCCCGCCGAGTCTCGCGGTCCTCTCGGTCAGTTGCTAACGAATCCGAGAATCTGGAAGACGTTCGCCAGTCCGGAGTCCCCCTTCCGGATTTTTCTCGTTCCGGGCAACGGGACGATTCGCGTTCTCCGTCCGGGCTACTCTCCGGATGCTTCTTGGTTGGAGGTTCCGCGTATTTCTGCCGAGAAGCTTCTCCAAATTGCCAAAGACTTCATCTCGGAACTGCCAGAGTCTCAGCGAGCATCGCTCCTGAGCTCGTTGGATAAACCCTCGTGGTGGATGGCATATTTCGATTTGGTTCGAACCTTGGGCCTCAAGACCCGGTGGGTACTGTTTCGTCGTCGCCGCATCGCGGAAGAATTTGAACGGTCAGTTCCGGCGCTACCGACTGTGGCGGCACCCGCTCAACCCTCAACAGTCAACCAAACTCCTCCTGTTCAATCACTAACGCCCGCAGGTGGCGATTCGCCGATGAAAAAGATCGCATCCGACGTTGTCCAGCGGATGACTGACTCGGAACTGCGGGCGCTAAATCTTCCATTGGGCTATGTCGTGGACGTCTTGACGGCGCGATGACAGGAGCCCTTTGTGAAAATCGCGTTTGTCGCGGGATTCTTCGATCCCGTCAAGAAGGCTCTTGAAGAAGGGCCATATTCGGAGCATCAGGCCAGCGGTTCACTTGTTTGGATTCGACAGAAGGCCATGAACAGAGAAGTAAATCTGCATGAGTTTTCAGCGCGATTCTTCGATCGAGTGAAACAGGCTGACTCAGTCTTGACGCTCTTGGCGATACTCAAGGGACGGGAGTGGGTAGACGCCTCCGTACGGGGAATTATCGCCAGAGGGAAGGAGAACAGACCTGATCTCAGCTGTGAAATGCAGACATTTCGCAATGCTGGCGACAGGGACGGCGTGATGAGGGCGCTTGACGCATTCGGTCTACCGTCCCCGAGCCTTATCGGGCGCGAGAAAGTGCGCGCAAAGGTTTCGGAGGAGAAGGTGCTTTGTGTTTCTCTGGAGGGCAAAACCAGCATTCTGGATGCGCTTGCCCGCGCTGGCTTCGAGGCGGAGACTATCCAAGCGCATTTTCACGAAGAGCGAATTGACGGATCACGAAATTCCGGGTTGATGGAGCATTTGGCTTTGCGTGCCGTCCAATACAAGCACCTGCTGTACGCGTGGGATGGGCTGCGGACACTAAAGCCCGAAGTCGGCCGCAAATTCACAACTTGTTGCGAAGCTCCTAACGCGGCAAAGGTAGTGCAAGTTTTCAAGAAGTGGATCGAGCAACCGGAACGTCAGGTTCCAGAAGGACTCTAGAATTCCTATGGCACTGTATAAGTATCCCCAGTTCCTCCAGAAGAGCGAGCATGCGGCGTTTGACCAACTCCAAGCTCCCGGAACAGTGGCCCCGTGGCCGGGCATATACCGTTGCCACGCCTGTGGGCATGAGATCGCCATCGCTCAAAATCACGTACTTCCAGCGCAAAACCATCATCAACACAAGCTCGGTGTCGGGCCGATACAATGGCGGTTGGTCGTGTCTCATCAAGCATACTGAGAGACCTACAATGATTTAAGTGCCAGTGTCGGCGGCACTCGAAAGGAGGTTCACATGAGTAAGAAAACAGTTGAATTTGACGCCCACAAGTCCGTTAAGCAAGAGAAGGAAATCAAGTTCACGAAGAAGGATGGGACGCCAGTCGGTTTCGAAGCGAACGTTGCGACGAAGGTTCCTGTTCACGTGAAGTTTAAAGCGAATACCGGGAAGAAACGCTAGGTCTGCGTCGGAGTGAAAGAGGGAATCTCTCGTCCATGGAAGGCAGTCCACAAGGGGGGCTGGGTATGGCAGATCGCAAGACTCATCGCAGGGCAGGTCGAGTTTCAGGTGCAGTTTACGCTGCTCATCACGCAAGGGGCCAATCCGTCCCAAACTTCGTCGTAGAAACGGCAGCAGGTGCTCTTGGTGGGGACGTTGGTGCACTCGTATCAGATTGGCTAGAGCCCGGTATCTCGTCATGGCACCGCGGCACTGCACACAGCTGCGCTGCTGGCGCGACCATCCTCTCGTTGGGAGAAGTGTTTGCTGGAGTTGAGACGTACTGTCGTCAACAAGCTGAGCGGAAGGCTGAGGAGCGTAAGACCATGCAAGCGACGCCGGACCCCGCACAGCCGAATATGTTTGTCGCCGCTCCGAACAGTTCGCTCACACAGCTATGGCTCACCATCTGCGAATTCTTCTGGCATGCGTTGGCAGGCTTAGTGAACGGACTGACGGCGGGCTACATCTCGCATCTGGTGCTTGACGCTGGGACTCCTCGTTCAATTCCGCTATTGACCAACGGCTTCTAGGATTTCACGCTGGTAAATGTACGAAGGGCATCATCGTTGTGTCTACTCGTGAGAGCATTTTCCTTTAGGCCGACTTTATACCACGGCCAGACCTTAGCGGTCCGAAACGAGTTCGATCTCGTTCGGCGCTCTATCCACTTCTCTGCGCAGGGCCGTGCTTACAACCTTAACGGTCCCGCCGACCCCGATCGTGCCTCTCTCGGCATCTGAGCGGCAGAGCAGGGTGTTTCTAGCGGTCGGGGAGCAGGACTAGGTATACTTCTCGCGGAGACGCGGGTCACTTTTAGCGGCAGTGCAGGGCACCGAACAGGAGCTAATCGATGAGCACCAGAATAGCCAACGAAGTTTCGCGGCGTCAGTTTCTGATTTCGAGTGGGGTCGCGGTTGCGGCCGGATGTCTCGCCCCTGCTCGACTTTTTTCTCAGCAAGGCCTCGTTGAAATGGCTCTGAAGGAATCCGCCACAACCAAGATCACGGTGCAGACGCTTCGGCGCAATATCAGCGTCCTGCTTGGTCCCGGCGGGAACATTGCCGTTCTTACGGGCCCGGACGGAAAGCTTCTCGTCGATGCGGAAGTCGTCACCGCGCGGTCTAACGTCGCGGCGGCTCTCGCCAACATCAACGCAGATCCCATTAAACAGCTGATCAACACGCACTGGCACTTCGATCACACGGGCGGCAACGAGTGGGTACACCAGGCGGGCGCAAGCATTTTGGCTCACGAGAATACGCGCAAGCATCTTTCCGTGGACACGCGCGTGGAAGGCTGGGTGTACACTTTTCCGGCCGCGCCCGCCGGAGCGATCCCGACAATTGTTTTTGAGGACGAGCACACGGTTCACGCCAACGGCTCCACTCTCGCCCTCAAGCACTACAGCCCCGCCCATACCGATTCGGACATCTCTGTACACTTTACCGAGGCTGATGTTCTGCACACCGGAGACACGTTCTGGAATCGCAACTATCCCTTTGTCGACTACTCGACCGGAGGCAGCATCGATGGCCAGATTCGCGCAGCCGAAGCGAACCTTGCGAAAGTTACCGCAACGACGATTGTGATTCCAGGCCATGGCGCAGTCGGAGGGAAAGCCGACCTCACGCTGTTTCGCGATGTGCTCGTCGAGGCGCGCGAAAAAGTCGCCAAGCTCAAGAAGCAGGGCAGGACTTTGGAAGAGGTGATCACGGCCAAGCCCACCGCCCCCTACGACGCGGAGTGGGGGCAATCTTTTCAGAGCCCCAAGTCGTTTTTGGGATGGGTGTATCAGGGCGTCTGAAAGCAGAACATCGGGCGGAGGCAAACCCGTCTCTCCCCCGTTTTACCCTGCGGCCTCAGGACCGATGTCTGAGGGCGTGCCCTCCCATCTTCCTGTCTGAGCAAACGGAGCATCCTTCGGCGCGTTCAGCTTTCAGAGACTGGATTCCCCTCAGAACGTCCGGCCTCCACACGAGAGTGAAGGCCGGATTCGTCCTACGCGGCCAGTTGCTTACTTTTCTTGAGGAACGCCAACAGGTCGGCATTAATCGTGTCGGCCTCAGTCGTGGGCATGCCGTGGGGAAAGTTCTTGTAACTTTT
>Ga0307478_10001271_pt1 | contig 22402 bp, 18 predicted proteins | sample atmos_gasesECM4C_2_FD_203713 | JGI IMG/M metagenome (GOLD analysis project Ga0307478, IMG submission 203713) | Hardwood forest soil microbial communities from Morgan-Monroe State Forest, Indiana, United States - atmos_gasesECM4C_05 | ecosystem: Environmental > Terrestrial > Soil > Temperate... | reverse complement strand
GCGAGCTGGACGACGGCGGGGTGATCGCCGGCCAGGACGGCGATGTTGGACTGGCGCACCAGCATGTAGGCGGTCAGGCTGGCGTCGCCGGCGCACTGCGCCCACTCGCCGGCGCGGCGGGACCAGCCCGCGGCTGCGCCGAGGTCACCGCTGTCCTGCAGCAGCCACCCGGCCATCTCGGCGTGCTGGGCGAGGACCTGGAGCAGGGGGTCGGCGTACGGGGGGCGGACACTGGCGCGGAGCCCGTCGAGCACGTCGATCTGCGCGAGGACCGGGCCGATGAGCCGTCCGGGGCCGAGCATCTTGTCAGCCTTGTAGAACTCGTCCAGGGTCCGGCGGAAGTAGCCGAGCACCTCATCGTCGACCCGGGCGGGCTGCTCCAGCGCCCGTGCCGCGCGGGCGGCGTCATCGGGGCTGCCCGCGCCGGGGAAGGCGGCGGCGAGCGCGCCGCTGGCCAGGACCTGGGTGAACTGCCGCCGCGACAGGCTCAACGTGATGCTCCCTCCGCCCGGCATCCTGATCTCCAGGATCACAGGCTCGCTTCCCGTCACGCTACACGGCCGGGCCGTCACGGCGGGAGGACGGCCGGAGGCCGCCTTCCGCAGGGCCACCAGTACCCCGCCTGCCTTCAGCTCGTCGTCCAGGGCGCTGACCTGGGGCTCGGGGACCAGGATCTCGCCGCGCTCGGCACGCGAGAGGCGGGTGTAGTCGTACAGGGCCCGCCTGCCCAGCTCGCGCAGCGACAGGCCGGCCTGCTCGCGCAGCTCGCGCAGGGTCAGGCCGAATGCCTCGGCGGCTGCGGCCGTGTCGGGTTCCATGCGCCTCTGCCTTGTCACGCTGTTGCGGCAACAGGCCGGCAACGCCAGGGACCTGGCGGCCAGCCGGGCCGGCGGATGACTGTGAGTGAAAGGGCCGTCGCCTGGAGCGTACGCGCGGGAGGCGGCGGCAGTCACTAGCCCGAAGGGACATGGTTATGGACCTGATCGAGATCGAGGGGCTGCGCCTGCGGTGCGTGATCGGCTGGCGGGAAGAGGAGCGCCGTGACCGTTCCGACGTGGCGATCGACCTCACCGTCGGCACCGACGCGGGCGCAGCCGGGGCCAGCGACAACCTCGCCGACGCCTGGGACTACCGGGCCGCCTCCAAGGCGGTCATCTCCGAGGTAGAGGCGTCAGAGTGCTTCACCGTGGAGGCGCTGGCCACCCGGATCGCCCGCGTCCTGGTCTGCGACCAGGGGGCACCGTGGGCGCGGGTGCGGGTCCGCAAGCCGGGAGCGATCCGGTTCGCCGACAGCGCCGGCCTCGTGCTGGAGCGCACTCCCGCCGACTTCACCGGAGGCGGTGACCTACGGTGACCGTCCCGGCGTCCGTGGAGGACGCGTTCCTGCTGTCCGGCCGGACGGAACCCGACCTCGCCGCCGCCGGGGCCGCCGCCGGGGCGCTGCTGGCGGCGCTCGGCGTCGACCTCGGCAGCGTGATGGACCGGACGCCGGCCCGGATGGCCAGGGCGCTGGAGGAGCTGCTGACGCCGCGGCCGTTCGACCTGACGACCTTCCCGAACGACGAGGGCTACCGGCAGATGGTCATCGAGCGGGACATCCCGTTCACCTCGTTGTGCGAGCATCACTTCCTGCCGTTCACCGGGCGCGCGTACGTCGCCTACCTGCCCGGCGAGCGGATCCTGGGCCTGTCGAAACTGGCCCGGGTGGTGGAGATGTTCGCCTGCCGGCCGCAGGTCCAGGAGCGGCTGACCCAGCAGGTCGCCGACTGGCTGCACGGGCAGCTCAAGCCGGCCGGGACCGGGGTCGTCGTAGTCGCCGAGCACCTGTGCATGACGCTGCGGGGCGCCCGCGCCGCAGGGGCAACGACAGTGACCTCTGCGCTGCACGGCGTGCTGCTGAACGACCCGCGGGCGCGCGGGGAGTTCTTCGCCCTGTCCGGGATCACCCCGTGACCGCGCCGCGAGACGGGTCGCCGCTGACCGTGATCACGATCGGCGGAGGCGGGCCGTTCGCATTCTCCGCCGCTCACGCCGGGCTGCACGGCGGGCAGTTCGAGCCGCTGCACGGCCACTCGTTCACCGTCACGCTGCGGCTGCACGGCGAGCCCGACGAGGCCGGCATGGTCTGCGACTTCACCTGTGCGAAGAAGGCGCTGGCCGCCGCGATCGCGCCGCTGAGGCGCCGCACCCTGATGCCCGCGGTCCCGCCCGGGGGCCGCTGCGAGCGCGAGGGCAGCCAGGTCGTCATCGAGTGCGCCGGCAGCCTCTACAGCCTGCCCGCCCGGGACGTGGTGCTGCTCCCGGTCCCGAACACGACCACCGAGCAGATCGCCGCCTGGCTGCTCGCCCAGGTCATGCCCGCCCTCAGCGCACCCGGCGTGCGGCTGGCCGAGCTGGTTCTCGCCGAGGCAGCCGACACCTCGGCCACCGTCTCGGCGCGGCCGGGAGGCGCGCCGTGACCGGCCGCGAGAGCACCTTCCAGCCGGCCAGGCACGCGGCGAAGGCGCTGCTCGGCTACGCGCTCGACACGCTGCTGTCGGGCACCCCTGCCGCCGGCAGCGGGACGCGGGTGCCGAACCCGTGGGACGCCTGGTGGGCCGCCTACCGGACGGGCCGGCCGCTGGCCGCGACCGGGACCCGCGCCGTCGCGGGCGGCGCGTGCGCGGAGTGCGCCGGCCGGGCGCTCGCGCTGGCCGCCGCCAGCCCGCCCGGCCACCCGGGAACAGAGCCTGGCCCGTGCGGCTGCCTGCTGCGCTGGGCCGCCGCCATGCGCTCACCCGGTCCCCCGCCGGGCTGGCCGACTGCGGCGCTTTCCCTCGCGCTGGTCAAGCCCGGCGCGCCGGCGGGGCTCATCCGCGGCCTGCTCGCCGTGGACTTCGACATCCTCGCCGAGCGCGAGCTGGTCCTGACCACGGCCGACACGCGGCGGCTGTACCCGGAGGCATACGGGGCCGCCTACGTCGCCGGGCGGGACGCGTACCTCACCGGCGGCCCCGCGCGGGTGCTCACCCTCCTCGCCCGGCACCCTGCGGCCGGCTGGGACGTCAAGGCGCGCATCCGCGCGCAGGCCGGCGGGGACGTGCTGCGCAATCACCTGCACATGCCCGATAATCCCGGCGAGGCGCTTGCCGACATCGCCCACTTCGCCGGCTACGGCGAACTGGCCCGGCTGTACCGGAGGTACGAGCGTGACCGCACCAGCAGCCGCCTGGCGTTTTACCGGACTGCACTGGGAATCGGCGCGCCCTGTGCTGACCGCCTCGCCGCTGCCGGCTGACCCCGTCGCCCCGCCCGGCCCCGAGACCCGCCGCCCGGCCGGCCCCGGTAACAGCATCAGCTGGCACCTGGGCGGTCCGCGCCGGTGCGCCGGCGCCTGGGCCGGCACCGCCCGCCGGCCCTGCCCCGCCAGGGCCGAGATCGGCGCCAGCGGGACCGACGCGCAGTGCCCGGCCTGCGCCCTGGCCGACCGGGGACGGCAGGTCGCCAGGGACGCCGCGCTCGGCGACGACGGCCGCGAGTACCGCCTGTACCTCGCGTGGTTCGGCCCCGGCCTGGTCAAGATCGGGCTGACCGCTACTGACCGGGACAGGGACCGCCTCCTGGAGCAGGGCGCGATCACCTTCACCATGCTGGCCGCCAGGCCGTACGTGCCAGTCCGGCAGGCCGAGCGGCTGACCGCAGTCACGGGCCTGGCCCGCGAGCGGATCACCGCCGCCGCCAAGGCCGCCGCCTGGCCGACGCTGCCGCCGCCCGCCGAACGGGCCGCCCAGGTCGCCGCCGCCCGCCAGCAGGTCACCGCCGGTGCCCGCTGGCCCGGCCCGGTGCGGCCCCTCCCGGACGACATCACCGACCAGGCCGGCGACTTCGGCCTCGACCGGGAGACTGTCGGCACTTACCGGGAAGTCACCGGCATCAGCCACGGCGCGCTCCTCGCCGGCCAGGTCGGGCTCGTCATCGGCCGTCACCTGCTGCTCGACACCCCGGCCGGGCCGCTACTGGCGGACATGCGGCGCGCCTCGGGCTGGGCCATCCGCCCCGGCACCGAGGCGACCGCTCCGCCCGCCGGGCTGACCCTGACCGGCCGCCCCACGGCAGGAGCACCCGATGACCGCCAGCAAACCCTGTTCTGAGCCTGCTGCCGCGCCCGCACGACGCGGCAGGCTAATCGTGCTGGAGGGAATGCCCGGCGCGGGCAAGACCACCACCGCCACCGCGCTCGCCGCCCGCGGACACAGCGTCGTCGGCGAGTACACCAGCGACACCGAGGCGACACTCACCATCGAAGACCACCCGGACGTCAGCGACGACGACGCGCACCAGGCCAACTGGCTGCGCAAGGCAGCCCAGTGCACCGCCCGCCTGGCCAGCCGTCCCGTCGTCTACGCCGACCGCGACTGGCTCAGCTCCCTGTCCTACGCCTGCACCGGCAGCGACAGCGAACTGCTCGCCCGGCGCGCCCGGTGGGCGGCCCGCCATCTGTACGCCGGTACCCTCCTGCTGCCGGATGTCTACGCGGTCTTCGACCTCGACGCCACCGCTAGCCTCAGCCGCCGCGCTGGCCGACTCCGCGCCGGACACCCCTGGAACCAGCTCGTCACCCTGGGCCGGCTCCGCGACTTCTACCGCGACCCCGCCCGGACGATCCGCCCGGCCTGCCCCGAACTGGCCGCGGCGCTGGGCATCCCCGAAAGAATCGACATATCCGGGCACGACGACCCTCGCCTCATGCTGGACCGCCTTGCGGGCCTTGCCGCGGCGCCGGCATGACCGCTGGCTGCCCGGCCGTCATCGTGGCGCTGCATGACGGCTTCTACGGCTGGGGAACCGGCGCCGGCCGCTCCAACCGCGCCTTCCTCCAGATCCTGGCCAGCCTGCTTGCACGTGGCGTCCGCCTAACCGTGGTCCCGGTCAGGCTCATCCCCGCCAGCGGCGAGTACGACGAGCCATGGCACCGGGAAAGCCTCGCCATCGTCGAGCACGCCGGCGGCACCGTCGTCCCGGTCGACAACGGTTCGGCGGGAATGACCCGCTTCGGCGGGCTGAACTGCTTCCGCCGCGCGAGCGCCGCAGCCGCCGCCGTGACCGAAGACATCCTCGGCGGCGCCTCCCGGTCGCTGGTCATCGCGTTCGACGCCCCGTTCTACGGCCTCGCCCCGCTGCTGCCGGCCGCCCAGCGCGCCCAGCTGGTCAACGTCGCTCGGGCCACGGCGGCACTGCACGCCCCCGCCGACCGCGAGCGGGCTGAGTGGGAACGCGCCGGGCTTCTGGCCGCCGCCAGCGCGGGCGGGCACGTCGCCGCGACCTCACGCCACATGCGACAGCACCTCACCAGCGCCTACGCCATCCCCGGCGAGGCAATCACGGACCTGGTCAACGGCCTAACCCCCGCCGAGCGGAACCCCGGACCCCAGGACACCGCGGGCCTCCTGCCGCCCGCAGCCTGCGGCGGGTTCCTGCTGTCCTACGGGCGGGCGGAGGCGTACAAGGGGTTCGACGACCTGCTCGACGCCCTGGCCATCCTCAGGGCAGACCAGATCCCCGTCCCGCACACCGTCCTCGGCGCGGTCGCCGACGGCCCGCCCCTGACCTCCTACCAGCGCCACCTCGCGCACCGGGTCACCGCCGAACGGCACGACGTCACCCTGCTCACCACCTTCAGCCCCGCGATCCGCGGCCTGCTCGCCGACCCCCGCCTCACCGCCGTGATCGTCCCCTCACGAACCGAGCCGTTCGGACGCATTCCCCTGGAGGCATACGCCGCCGGGGCGTCCCCGGTCGTCGCCACCACGGCCGGAGGGCTCGCCGAGATCGTCACCGAGGGCAGCACCGGTTACACCGCCGCGCCGGCCGACCCCCGTTCCCTGGCCGCCGCCATCAGCCGCGCCCTGGCCGCCATCCCCGGACAGCGCCGCCGCCTGCTCGCGGCAGGACGGCAACTGACAATCGCCCGCTACGACTACCAGGCCAACATCGCGGCCTTCCTCACCGGGCTCGCGCCCTGGGCGACCGCGGCGGGTCAGTCTACGTAGCCCGGGGCCGCCGGGGCGTCAACCGGCAGCCGCCATTCGGCACGCGCCACCCGCGCGGCGGCCCGCGCCTGCAAGACCGCGGGCTCGCCCCAGCCCAGCACGCCGGGAGCAGCCTCCAGCGAGGTCATCAGCCGCCGGTAGGTGCGCCCCCCGTCCGGGTCAGGCGCCCGCGGTGCGAACTGCTCGATCACCCCCGCCATCCGCACCTGCGCGTACGGAGCACGGCCGGGACGGTGGACCTCCTGGTAGCCGAGGTAGGCGGTCGCGCCCACACGCACCTGGTTCTCCTCGAACGCCTCCCGCACCAGCGTCGCGGCCAGGTCAGCGTCCCATGCCTCGGGAGTCCCGCCGGGCAGGTTCCAGGTGCCCTCGTCATCCTGGACGAGCACCCGCCCGGTCTGCGGGCACAGCAGGTACCCGTACACCTGCGTAACCGCCAGCCTCTCCGGAACCAGGGCCTCATGCCAGAAATAATCCACACTGGAAACGGCACCCACCCAGCTCACGCTACTCGTCAGCTAAACATCACCGCAGGTATACACGACAAAGCGCAGTCTCCCGGGCCAATGCCCGGAAGGTATTTGCGCATCTCCGTGCGTCAGCGGGGACATCCGCCCTGGATCTCGGACAAGCCGCCATCACCTCACCGCCGGGGTCCGATTGGCCGGGCCGGGCGGCCCCGCCATGGCCAGCGCTAACGAACTTCCCTTCCGTGCTCGAATCGGCGGATGATCGTCCGCTGTCCCCGTCGACCCGGACGACAAGCTGCGGCACCTCGGCGTACGACCGGAACCGGGCGTCCCGCTTGACGCCACAACCCACGATCTGGCGTACCAGCGTGGACGGATGCGTTCTCCTGAACGAACGTCTCCTGCACAAAGGGCCTTCCGATAGTCGGCGGATGTTGCGGCTGGTTGCCCGCTGGTCGGCATGCCCGGCGGACTGAGTATGAGCGCGTGGTTATGGCGCCTCTAAACAAGCCGCCAAAGCCAAGCGCGCCGTTGACACGTTGCCGCGTACAACAGGGCCCCGGCAGTTGGGGACCGGCAATTCTGGCCGCGCGGCATCAATGAAGGGCGACGCCGGTGGGCGTCGCGATGTTGTCGATCATCCGCGGCCCGAGGTACCCGCTGCCTCAATCAAGGGCGACGCCGTTGGGCGTCGCGATTGCCGGACGGCTCGCCGTTGCTGGAATCCGGCTCCACGCCTCAATGGAGGCGACGCCGTTGGGCGTCGCGATGCGGCGCTGCCGACATACAGCCCGGGCCACTTCTAGCCTCAATGAAGGGCGATGCCGTTGGGCGCCGCGATCAGCATCCCGCTCGTGGCACCGGACCTGCGCAAGCCTCAATGAAGGGCGGCGCCGTTGGGCGTCGCGATCTGCAGGGCGCAGGTACCGCCCGCGGGGACGGTCATCATGCCTCAATGAAGGGCGCCGCCGTTGGGCGTCGCGATTGTAGCCGCCGTCGGCGGAGACCGCGGGCCACTGGCCTCAATGAAGGGCGCCGCCGTTGGGCGTCGCAATCTCGAAAATCCGGTTGCCCTGCCATGCGGTCACCGCGCCTCAATGAAGGGCGACGCCGTTGGGCGTCGCGATGTTGGCGGACAGCAGGTCAGGCGGCAGGAACTCCTGGCCTCGATGAAGGGCGACGCCGTTGGGCGTCGCGATAGGGTGCCTAGTTTACCTAGGCTGACCTGGATCTTTGCAGGGGGCCGCGAAGGCTCTGAGCCAGGAGGCCGGCAAGGTGATGGATAGTGGCGTTCAGGCCGTCAGGCATAGTTGTGACCAGCTGAAACGGCATGCGAAGGGTGGCCGGGTTTTGCGGTTCGTTTCAGGGTTCGCATGTCGGTCGCTGACAAGTTGATCGTCGGTGCGTCGGCCTGGCTGGAGGGTGTCAGACGATTGACGGGCTCTCGCTGGTGGTTGCCCCGCGGGTTCCTAGGTAGTGCATGGTGTCTACGGCCGCGCGGTCCCGTTGGCCGAGGTCGCAGAGCAGGATGCTGTCCTCGTCGGCTTTGATCAGTTCCGCAAGCCGTGCACGCAGCCGGATCAGCTTGGCCGGGCGGCAATCGATTACGAAGACGCTGTACTGAACGCGATCGCCGTGCGCGCTGAGGTAGCTGGCGATCCTCGTCCGCCGCCGGTCATCGGTCACGTCATAGGCGATCAGGTGCCGCCGCGGGTGGTCGCTCACCGGATTCGGATCGCCTTGTACCTTGGCTGGGTGCCGTCGATGACGCCGAGGATCATACGGGCCTGGATCTCCATGGCCCGTCGCCACGTGACGCTGTAGCCGCAAGTTGGGTGCCTGAACTCTTGGCCAGCGCGCCTTTCGTAGGCGGCGATCAGTTGCTTGCGTCCCTTGTCCCGTAGATTCACCGCGCCCAGCACGCTGCTGAAGTCCTCCTCAGACAGTTCGCCGTTATTGAACGAGCCCAGGAACCCTCGATCTGGCGTACCAGTGTGGACGGATGCGTTCGCCTGAACGAACGTCTCCTGCACAAAGGGCCTTCCGATAGTCGGCGGATGTTATGGCTGGATGCCCGCTGGTTGGCATGCCCCGCGCACTGAGTATGAGCGCGTGGCTTTTGCGCCTCTAAACAAGCCGCCAAAGCCAAGCGCGCCTTTGACACGTTGCTGCGTGCAACAGGGCCCCGGCAGCTGGTCACCGGCAATCCTTGAGCGCCTCCCAGCCTCAATGAAGGGCGACGCCCTTGGGCGTCGCGATCGGACGGCGTGGTGCCCCGCGACGCTGGTGAAGCCTTGATGAAGGGCGACGCCGTTGGGCGTCGCGATCCGATGTCCTGCCCGGACACGCACAGGTCGCCCTCGCCTCAATGAAGGGCGACACCGTTGGGCGTCGCGATCGTCCATGAGGACCTGGTCGACGACCTTCGCCGTCCCTCAATAAAGGGCGACACCGTTGGGCGTCGCGATCGTCCATGAGGACCTGGTCGACGACCTTCGCCGTCCCTCAATAAAGGGCGACTCGGTCGGGCGTCGCGATAGCGTGATCGTCGCGATCTGGGTGTTCCTCGCTGAACTCGCCTCAACGAAGGGCGGCGCCGTTGGGCGTCGCGATCTGCCTGGACGACGGAGTGCGTCGGCCGTGCGGGACGGCCTGAATGAAGGGGGACGCCGTCGGGCGTCGCGATCTGGCACATGGACGGCCTGGCGGCAAACGGCGGCAACGTGCCTAATGAAGGACGACGCCGTCGGGCGCCGCGATCGGCAGGGCATCGCCGCGAACGGCACGAACCAGTGCGCGTCTCAATGAAGGTCGACGCTGTTGGACGTCGCGATCCTCCCCGGCCTCCTACGCCGCGACGGTCAGGGCCACGCCTTAATGAAGGGCGACGCCGTAGGGCGTCACGATAGGACATCAGCACTACCGTTCCTGGCAACCTGCAGCCGCCTTAATGAAGGGCGACGCCACGCAGCGTCGCGATCTCGCCGAACTCGGCGCGGATCTCCGGGAAGTCGTCGGCGCCTCAATGAAGGGCGACGCCGTTAGGGGTCGCGATTCGACGTCATGGTCGCCAGCGCCCCGCCGACCTGCGCGCCTCAATGAAGGGCGGTGACGCGTTAGGCGTTGCGGACCAGCAAAGCAGTGACTACGTCAGTCTCGGTGGTGCCTCAATCAAGGACGACACCGCTGGGCATCGCGATCTGCATGGCCACCTGCGTCGGGCTGAACGACGTCCAGCCTCAATGAAGGGCGACGCTGGGGCGTCGCGATCTTGACCTGCCACCCGGGGTTCAACAGCTGGGTCCGGCCTTAATGAAGGGCGTCGCCGTCGGGCGTCGTGATTGCCCTGCCCGAAGTCCAGACCAGTGTAGGTCCACAGGCCTCAATGAAGGACGACGCTGTTGAGCGTCGCGATGACAACACCGTCTCCGGGGAGCTCGTCAGTCCCATCATGCCTCAATGAAGGGCGACACCGTGGCGTCGCGATGTCCGCGGTCAGGGTGTTTGGCGCAACGCACTGTCCGCCACCTCGATGAAGGGCGACACCGTTGGGCGTCGCGATCTGACCGCGCCGAAGGACATCGGCAAAGGGCATGGATGGCCTTAATGAAGGGCAGCGCCGTGAGAAGTAGCGATACCGGACCTCGTTTACTGTCGGCACCGACCGGAGGCATAGTGCGGTGATCGGCTCACCGCGCCCGCTTGGGGCTTGCGGTTCGGCACATGTGTGGGTTCCGAGTCACTTTGACAAAGACTGACATACAGGACACTTTTGAGATTCCACCATATAAGGGAATTGCCCTCTTCTCTTGCGACGACGATCGAGAAATTCCTGTGGCCATGCGGTGGTTTCCGTGTTTACCTGTTTAGTTATCTCGCATCGGTGCCAACTTCCCCCTGGCGTGGCCAAATGCAGTTCTTAGTGCTCCTGCGAGCTTGCCTTCAGTCGCGTTCTTGTTAGCGCTGACTCGAATGTCGGACCCGCGTGCCATGCTGTGCTTCCGTCACGGTCTTGCGTGATATGGGATCCACGCACTCCGGGTCCCGCATTTCCTGGCGCACAGTCATCGAAGGGGATAGATGGAATGGGCAAGATTACGCTGGACCTGCTAACAGCGGCATCGATGCCGGGCGGCGGGAGCTGTCTTACATCGGTGAGCGAGCTGGAGCCTGCGGCGGGGCCGCATTCATCGGTAGCGCCGGCCAAGTTCGCCGTTCACAAGGACTCGGGGAAGAGCGACAGGGACAAGAAGAGAGGCGTATACGCCTACGAGCGGCGGTATCTCGACGGACTCTTGAGCAGCACGGTCATCATCGATTCCAAGCAGAGCCAGCTCAACCGGTGCGAGGCCGCGCTGTACCAGGCGATCACCGACGGCCATCCCGTGCTGTCGAGGGTGCCCCGGGTCGAGGTCACCTATCAGCGGGATGGCATCGCTGAGGTCTACTCCGACCTCACTTTGCCGCACCGTATCTTCGATGCTCACGTGCGCGCCGGGAAGGTCGACGGCACGCCGGTAACGCAGCTGGACGCGTACCGGGCGATCCGTAATGCCACGCCCGCCAATGCCCGTCCCGTGCTGGAGGCCAGCCCTGTCAGCCTGGTCTTCGGCAGCTGGGACTCAAGCCGGTCTAAGCGCCAGGGACGCTGGCGCAGCATCCTCGTCGGGGAGATCATCGGCTTCTGCGCCGATAACGCGGCCAAAGAACTCTCGCTAAAGGGCGGGGCCCGTGTTGATCCTGTGGGGATGCAGGTCAACCTGACCGAGGCGAAGCTCAAGGCGCTTGCCGAGGAGCAGCGCGCTGAACTCAGCAGCGGCGCGTACAAGAAGGCCACCACAGCTAAGGGCAAGGACGGGGCACCTGTGTCTGCGTCGATGCTTCTTCTAGGAGGGATCCCGCCGACGCTAGAGGCCCTTTCCGGCGTGGCGTGCAGCCGTATCATCCGGTCACATGTCCTGAGCTTCGCTGCGCTTCGGCAGCTGCGGTTCGGGGCCGGCCCGGAAGGCGATGCGGCGTGCCGTGCGCTGCTGGCGGCACTTGCGCTGAACGCCCTAGCCCGGTCCGACACGGAGCTTTACCTGCGGGCGAACTGCGACCTGCGCGAGCAGGGGACGGCCAGGGTGGAGATCGACGAGCGGGGCGGCGGCCGGGTCGCGCTTGAGGCGCTGACCATCGCCGAGGCGGACGCACTGCTGGACGCGGCGCTGTCTGCGGCGCAGCAAAGGGCGGGCGTGGCCTGGAGCGGTGTCGTGCTGCGGGTGACCGGGAACCCGGATGTCGCGGCCGGCGCGGTTTCCGATGACGATGAGGACAAGGCGGAGGGCTGAGATGGCGTTCGCAATCGTCGCCGACTTGCCGCTTGGCACGTACCGGGGCGCTGGCACCGACGGGCGCCCGGAGCGGATTCCGTCAGTGGCGCGGCTGCACTCTGCGCTGCTGTGCGCGGCAGGGCTCGGACCCCGGGCAGTCGAGGACGGCCATGTTTTGCTGGATGTCGCGGATACTGACGTGCTCGCGCTGCGGTGGCTGGAGGACAATCCGCCAGACAGCGTGCGCATCCCCGCGCTGGAAGTCAACCTGGAGCGTGCCGTCGCCTACCGGGATGACGGCACGCTGAAGAAGCCGCCGAAATCCAGCGCGCTGACCATCAAGAAGCTCCCGAAGGCACCCGATACCGCCACGGCCGTTGACGGCCAGTTCGTGTGGATCTGGAAGCAGGACCCGCCCGAGAAGGTGCGTGCCGCGCTTGAGCAGCTGTGCCCCGATGTCCCCTACCTCGGAACGAGCGAGTCACCGGTACGCCTTACCGCAGTCACCAGCGATGACTTCGAAGCCACGCACGACCTGAACCAGGGCGCCGGGTTGTTCACGGCCGGCGGGACGGGCATTGACCGTCCGGTCGCCGGTCGGCTAGCGGAACTGTCGGATGCTCACCGCATGGCGACCGGGACACCGCCGTCAGCTGCCAGGGACAGGTACGCAACCGACGAGCGCTCCCGCTCCCCCGTCCCCGGTCGTCAGGCGGTCGAGACAGCGTGGTACACCCCCCGGCTGGCCGAACCGGCTGAAGGACCGTGGCCCCAGGTGATCGCGGTCCCGATGGACAGGCCAGTGCCGGAGCAGGACCGGGTCGCATGGGCAGTGGCCGCGCACCGGGCGCTGATCCGCTTGATCGGCGCCGGCGCGCCCGCGCTGATCACTGGGGCCTATCCCGAAGGCGTCCGCCGTCCCGCCAACCGGATAGCGCTGCACCTGCTCGATGCTGGTACGGCACCCCAGGTACAGCGGCCCTGCTGCCTCATCATGATTCCCGCGGACCCTGATCCTGCCGACCTTGATGTCCTGCAGCAGGCAGTGACGGCCCTGCGGTCGCTGCGCGGACCGGGCGGGCGGACGCGGGAACTCGACCCGACCGGGGTCCGGGTCATGGAGGGCAGCCGGTTCTGGTCGCCGCCGCAGGCAGGAACAGTCCGGCTGTGGCGGACAGTGCCCGCCGCGATACCGGACACCCGCGGGTCACAGGACGCCGAGTGGAACTTCACCCATGCTGCGCTGCTGTCCATCGGTTTCGTGTGGAAGGACGTGAGGGACCGCTTGCCGAAGGTCTCCGGTCACGGCGATGCCTACTACCGGTGCCTGGCCGCGGCTGTGAGCAGCGCGGGCGTGGCGGTCGTGCACGCAAGAGCTGTCCGGAGCAGCGATGTTGGCCGGTACGTGCACAAGGTGAACGCGCACGCGGTCGTACGTCCGTATACGGCGTACCTCTCGCTGGGAAGCCTGGCCGGGCCGGGCACGATCGCGGCGATCGGGCAAAGCCGCCATCTCGGCGGCGGGCTGCTCCTCCCGTTCGACGTGCCTGAAGGTGCCGCCGCCGAAGAGATCCTGCTCCCTGGGGAAGGGGAGGCATAGCCGTGGAACGGGGAGACTTCGCCGAGTTCTTCAAGGCGGTGAACGGCGGCCACAAGCCGTTCAAATGGCAGGAAAGGCTGCTCGACACCGTGCTGGACAACGGCCGGTGGCCAGATCTCGTCGCAGCGCCCACCGGCGCGGGCAAGACATCGGCGATCGACGTGCACGTCTTCGCGACTGCGCTGAGCGTCGCAACTGGAGGCCCGCGGCTGCCGCGCCGCCTGGCCCTGGTGGTCGGCCGGCGGGTTCTGGTCGACGACCAGCACGCGCGAGCGGTCAGCCTGGCGGACCAGCTCGCATCGTCCCTGCATGGCTTCGTCCCGCCCGAACGCACGATCGTGGCCGAGGTCGCGAAGCTGCTTGCCAGCCTGCGCGGCGCGGATGCGGCGGCAGGAATAGATGAGTCGCCGCTGGTGACGGGACGGCTGCGCGGCGGCTCAGTGCCCTCCCGCGCATGGCGCGACTACCCGGCCGCGTGCGCGGTGCTGTGCGCCACCCCCGATATGTGGGGCAGCCGCCTGCTGTTCCGCGGGTACGGCACCTCCAGCCTGGCAGCACCCCGGGAAGCCGGGCTGCTGGCGTTCGATTCCGTGGTCCTGGTGGACGAAGCGCACCTGTCCCGGCAGCTCCTCGAAACAGCCCGGCGCGTGTCAGACCTCATCGAAGTCGCGGGGCGGCCGTTGACCACGGTGCCGCCGTTGCAGGTCGTAGAAGTCAGCGCTACTCCCGGCCAGCCCGCAGCCGCCGATCGCGCAACCGCGACAGGTCCGGTAACCGTGAGCGTCGATGCAGCCGACCTCCGGGAAGAGCGACTGGCCGTGAGGCTCATCCGGCCCAAGCCTGTCACCCTGCAGCGAGCCGAGGGCTGGCCCGCATCAGGCCGTCAGGCGGGGAAGGTGGCGCCGATGATCACGGGCGCCGTTACCGCCATGCGCGCCGAGATTGGCAGCACCGGGGAATCCCCGTCCACTGTCGGATGTTACGTGAACACGGTGCCGGTGGCGCTGGCGGTCGCCGATAAGCTGCGCCGCGACGGCCTGCGCGTGGTGACGGTCTGCGGGCAGGTCCGCCCAGCCGACCTCGACCGCCTCCGCCGGACCTACCCGGGACTCCTGAGCATCACCGGCAACGCCGATATTGATGTCCTCGTCACCACACAGAGCCTCGAGGTGGGCGCCGACCTCGACCTGGCGGGCATCGTGACGGAACTGGCAAGCGGGTCCGCGCTGGCACAGCGGGCCGGCCGGGGCAACCGGCTCGGGAAGCGTGCCAAGGCACCCATCACTGTCATCGTCCCGCCCGGGCGATTGCCGGAAACGGACCAGACGCGCTCCGGCCCTTACTCCGCCGCGGAACTCAACGAGGCCCTGGACTGGATAACCGGCCGAGCCGGTCACCCCCTAGGGCTCGCTCCCTGGGCGGTTCGGGAGGCATCGCCCCCGCCAGCACACCCCCGGCGCAGGCTGTACCAGCGGCCCGAGCTCGGTGACGCCTGGTCCTGGGCGCGGACCAGCGACAGCCTTGCCGCCGAACCCGAACTCGATCTCTGGCTATCCGACTCGTTCGAGGAAGAAAACGCCGTCGGGATCGCCGTCAGGGACGCGGTTCCCGACTACGAGCCCTACGCCCTGGAATTCGTCCGCGACCTGCCTCCGGTTCCCCGCGAGACCTTCCCCGTCCCCTACCGGCTGGCACAGGCCGTTCTCAGCGATCTGCTGAAAGACGGGCAGACCATGGTCAAGGTCCGCGGCGAGGAGATCTCGGCACTCAGCGGTCGGCCCGGCAGAAGTGCCCGCGGCCCGCAGGGCGAAGTCGTGGCGGATATCCGGCCTGGCGACGTCGTGGTGATCGATAGCTCCGCCGAGATCTTCACGCGAGCAGCCGACGGCACGTTCAGCCCGCCGGTGGTGGCCGCACCGCCGTCGGCTGACCCGGTGGCTGACTCGGCGGCACCAGTCCGCGGCCATGCCGACGACGTGCTTCACTATCAGCCGATGCCCGTCCCCGGCAGCGTGTCGCTCCGGATCGAATGGTCACCCGGCCACGACCGGATCGCGGGGTTCACGCGAGAAACCACCCGCCGGATCCTCGGTGTCCTCACCGAGGGTTTTGGAGAACAGTCAGAACAGACAAGGCAGTCAGAACGGATACTGCGTGACTCCCTGGCGGAACGGCTTGCTGGCCTTCGGGAGGACGAGTGCCCTGCTGATTTCCGGCCCATGGTGGCCGCGGCCATTACCCTGCTGTACGGCAACGTCAAAGACTGCAACGTCATCCTGGGACCAAGCGACGAGAACGGTGCACGCGTCGTAGTTCTGGACAACCGGCGGGTCGTCGCGGACGAGAGTCTGCAGCAGGTATTCACCCCGCGCTATGCCATTGTCCGACTGTGTGACCACCAGCGCGATGTCGCGGACCGCGCCGCGGCACTCGCGTCAGAACTGGACCTTCCGGATGACCTGACCGAGGCGCTGCGACTCGCCGGCGCGCACCACGACGATGGCAAAGCAGACGGCCGGTTCCAGAGGTTCAGGCTCGCCAACAGCGATGCCGACGAACTGCTCGCCAAGAGCCCGCCGGGAAGGACACGCAGTCAAGTCCAGAAGCAGCAGGCCAATCCTGGCGTGCCGACCGGCTGGCGGCACGAGCAGCGGTCAGTAGTAGACAGCTGGGCTGCCGTGCAAGCCGCCACGGGCATTGACGCGGAACTCGTCATGAGGCTGATAGGAACCAGCCACGGCCACGGCCGGTCATGGTTCCCCCACGGCGCGGTCGGACTCGCCGACGACACCGACCCGGGCGAATGGCGCGAACTGGCCGCCGAGTTGTTCGACGGCGGCGGCTGGGACGAACTGATCGAAGCGACACACCTGCGCTACGGCACCTGGGGATGCGCCTACCTCGAAGCAGTACTCCGAGCCGCCGACTGCCAAGTGTCCCGGGAGGGAAAATGACACAGATCTCCCTTGTGGGCTGCGAGCCCCGCACGCTGCTGTCCCATATGGCGCTCTACGGTCTCGGGGCCATCCTCGGGGCCGACGGCGTCCGTGATGTCCGCCTCGCCTGGGGTCCTCCGGCGAATCCCCGGCCGGTCCTCTCAGCGGACGGTACGGACGAGACGGAACTGGCGGCACGCGTAGGGCGGCATGCGCAGGCTCACACGTCCGCAGATTCCTGGGTGCAGCGGGACGTCACCTTGACGGTCAGGCCCCAGGACAAGCCTAAGCCGGCTACCAAGGCCCTCATGAGCCCCCGGCTCTCGGTGTTCTGGGACCAGGAGACCTGGGAACGGGTCCAGCGTTCCCGCCATGACGTGCTTGACCAGCTTGCCGCGGCCGGCGGCTGGCTGGACCTGAGGTTCCTCGCAGCGCTGGGCGAGCCCTGCTACTGGAGCTACAGCATCAAGGGCGAGTCGCTGCAAGACGACGGCGCCTCACGGTTCGAGATGCAGCCCCGCAACCAGGGATCAGAGTTCGTCGGCACCCGCCTGCGGAAACTCGCCGGCACAGTCGCGCTCCGCGATACCGCAAGGATCCTCGCGGGCCTGCAAAGCAAGTCCGCCGAGGACGAACTCGACAGCAGACCAGACAGCCGCACCGCCACAGGACTCGCCGGCCTAGGGCCCACGGACAACGCGCTCGCCTGGTGCGCGTTGTGGGGAATATCCCAGTTCCCCATCGCCATGCGCGTGAACGGCACAGGCCGCACCAGCGGTACGGCGGTCACCAGCGGCCACATCCGCCACCGACCAGGAGAATCGTTCTACGTCCCCATGTGGAAGGGACAGTGGCGCCCCGCCCGACTCCGCACGGTCCTGGCCAGCATGCAGCTGCGCACCGCCGCGGCCACCGGCCTCGGCCTGTCGGGATACACCGACACGCAGATCTCCGCCGCCCACGCATGGCTCGCAGCACAAAATGTCGAGGGCATCATGCGATTCCCCATCCACAGGTTCGGCAGTGACAACGCCCCCGAACGGCGAGCCATGCGCGGCGAGCCGATCCCCGTACGAGGTGCTGGATGAATCCCGGCATCCTGGGTGGGCCATGTATTTCATGGTGATATTCCCCGGCGCCGCCTTTCATGTAGACGCCTGCATCGCAGGCACGGACCCGTTCAGCGGGTCACATCGCGACGCCCAACAGCGTCGCCCTTCATTGAGGCGGCCAGCCGCTTATCGACATCTCGGTGCTGACCGACTACATCGCGACGCCCGACGGCGTCGCCCTTCCCTGATGCGTCGGACGCTACCTGGCCCACTACCGCATCGCGACGCCCCACGGCGCCGCCCTTAATTGAGGCTCCCAGCCTTCTTGCGCCAGGGTAATCTGGCTGATCGTCGCGACGCCTAACGGCTTCGCCCTTCATTGAGGCGGCAGCGCCTGGATCGTCAGCGTAATCATGGCGATATCACGACACCCTACGGCGTCGCCTTTCATTGAGGTAACGGCCAGACGACTGCTCACCCGCTGATCAGGGATCGCGACGCCCGACAGCGTCGCCCTTCATTGAGGCACGCTGGTCGCCTTCCTGGGCTCGTCAGCGACCGATCGCGACGCCTAACAGCGTCACCCTTCATTGAGGCTCGAGGAGCGTGTCGACCACCCAGTTGCCCCGGATCGTGACGCCGACAGCATCGCCCTTTATTGAGGCTTTAACCTCCGCTGCCAGATCTGGTAGGAGCTTGAACATCGCGATGCCCAAGGGTGTCGCCCTTCATTGAGGCGTTGGGGCGTAGTTGTTCCCGTGGGCCTTGAGTACGATCGCGGCGCCCAACGGCACTACCCTTCATTGAGGCAGCTCATAGAGACCGGCGACGAGGGCGATTACCGCCTCGCGGCGCCTCGCGGCGACGCCCTTCATTGAGGTCTGCACTGCGACGTCAAGTACACGTGGCTGAAGTTGTATCGTGACGCCCCACGGCGCCGCCCTTCATCGAGGCTTCGCCTTCACTGTCGACGACGTCCGCCAGGATCGCGGCGCCCGACGGCGCCGCCCTTCATTGAGGCACCACCAAGACTGACGTAGTCACTGCTTTGCTGGTCCGCAACGCCTAACGCGTCACCGCCCTTCATTGAGGCGCGCAGGTCGGCGGGGCGCTGGCGACCATGACGTCGAATCGCGACCCCTAACGGCGTCGCCCTTCATTGAGGCGACTTCGGCTCCGGTTCAGCGCCGACCCTGTCCACGACGATCGCGACGCCTGTCGGCGTCTTCCTTCTTCATTGAGGCATGGATGCTTGGGCACAACCCGATGCACAAGACCTCATCGCGACGCCCAACAGCGTCGCCCTTCATTGAGGCCTTGGCAACAAGGGCCCGACAACTGGGAGCCCGGCATTGCGACGCCTAACGGCGTCGTCCTTCATTGAGGCCCGGATTTCGTGCAGTACGGCGTCGCCACCGGGCGGATCGCGACGCCGAGCGGCGTCGCCCTTCATCAAGGCGGGTGCAAGTCGCCGGGGACCGTAGTAGCGATGTCCTGTCGCAGCGTGGGCTCACGCTGCCCTTCATCAAGGCGAGCAAGGCGATACTGTCTAGGGCGAGCGCGGCATAATGTTATGGCACACGCGATCCTTTATCTCTGTCGAGACTCGCGGCACTTACGCGCCGTCCTTCATTGAAGCTAGCTGGCCAGAGAGTCCTTGGCTGGTTGCTTCCCATCGCGACGCCCAGAGGCGTCGCCCTTCATCGAGGCCAGTTCGGCACGCTCGTCCCCTACGCTCGGGCATGAATCGTGGCGCCCAGCGGCGTCACCCTTCGTCGAGGCCACAGCAGCTTCTTCAGGTCGTGGCCGCGCTTGTATCGCGACGCCCAACGGCGTCGCCCTTCATTGAGGCGTCATGAAGTCGCCCCACTCGATCTCCGGCGCCATCATCGCGACGCCCGATAGCGTCGCCTTTCATTAAGGCCCGAGCGCGAGGATGGTGGGGTCCACAGGCGCACATCGCGGCGCCTAACGGCGTCGCCCTTCATTCAGGTCGGCGAAAAGACCAGGCTACGACCAAACAATAGGCCACCAGGCTCTTCCAGGCCGCGAGAGTCAGCGCGCCGAAGCTGATCAGCCCATCGGTTGCCACCGGGGACCGGGCAGCACTTCTGGGCCGCCCGGCCACGGCTTCCTACGGGACGGCTGCCTGCTCGTTGGCGAATTCGGCATTGAGCTGGCGGGCGAGTGCGTTCAGGCTCTCGTTGGACCCCTTGACCCCGCCGTTGCGCAGTGCGCGCCGGGACACAGGTTTCCCTGCTGTGACTAGCCTGAGGGCAACCAAGGACGCCTGAACGCCATCCTGGTCCCGGGAACGGGAAACGACTCGCCCGGCGGCACCGGGCGGTGCTGCCGAGCCCGGCGAGAGCGCGGAGGCGCTGGTCCTCGGAGACGGACTGGTCCGGACCGTGGTCGTGGTCCCGGCCTGCTGGTCCTGGACTTGGTCCGGCCGGTCCCGGTCCGGCTGGTCCTGATCCCGATGCCGGTCCGGCTGGTCCGCAGACCTGTCCTCGGCGGGCCAACTCGGGGACCGCCCGCCGACAGGTACGCCGGACTGGCCGTCCGACTGGTCCACCGCGGCGGCGTCCTCGCGCAGCATGTGGGCCAGGGCGGTCCCCATGCCCAGGACCAGGACCGGGAGGCAGGACACGAGGGTGGTGATACCCCAGGGCGCACGGGTGACGTGGTCTTGGTCCATCAGGTGAAACGCGACCTGCCCGGCCATGCCGAGCGCCAACGAGCAGATCGCTGACCACCGGGCGAACCGCCGGGTCCGGTCGCTGATCGCGTGCCCTCTGGCCAGCCAGGTACGCAGCGCGTAAGCCGCGTAGCACTCGACCCCGACCGGCAACGTGACGGCTGTGTCCAGGTGGAGCGAGGACCAGATACCCGGCAGCAGGGGGACCACACCGAAGCCGGTCTTCTGCGCGATCCCGACCCAGCCGGACCACACCTCGGCGGCTGCGGGAACCGCGAGGACCAGCAGCGGCCAGGACCGCATGGTCTTCGCCTGGTCCCGGACCGCCCCGGACTGGTCCGCGGCGGGGACCGCTGCCGAACCAGGACCGCGATTGCCGGGACCGCGCCAGGCACGCGGACCGGTCTGCGCCACGGGGAAGTCAGCCAGCGCTGTCATGCTGGCTCCCCTTCCGGTCCCGCGAGGGGTGGGGCTCGCCGGTCAGCGCGGCCAGAGCGGTGGCGACCTCGGTGAGCGTGGCGCGCACGTACGTCGACGTGACGCTGACCATTTCGCCCTTGCCGTCGGTGTGGCCGGCGTAGGCGTGGGCGATCGCGAAACCGAAGTTGCGCTCCACCCACGTCAGTGTGGTGTGCCGAAGCCAGTGCGTGCTGATCTCCTGGGTGCGGGCCCAGGGCAGCTCCCGGCCGATGCGCACCACAGGCCGTCGTACTGCCGTTCGGTGATCTGGCGCCCATTGCGGTAGCGCAGCAGCTGTTCGTTCGACGGGAAGTGCCGCTCCTCGGCGTGCTTCACCAGCCCGGCCATCAAAGTCGGGGAGACCGGCTGCCAGCGGAACGTCTCGCCTTTTTCCCGGAGCATGATCAGGCACTGCTCGGGGTCCAGGTCCTGGGGGCGCAGCGCGAGGGCGCCGCGGCGCCGGCAGGCGGTCTCGGTGTGCAGCCGCAGGATCAGCGCGTCCAGTTCGGGTTCATCGCCCGTGGTGGCGGCGACCCGATTGATCTCCGCCAGCCGGGTGTCGGCGATGGCCCGCCGGGTGGACGGCAGGCGGCGCGGTTTCTCGACCTTGAGGGCGGGGTTGTCCTTCTCGCTGATCAGCCCGTCGTCTGCGGCCCGCCGGTACAGGCAGCGCAGCGCCGAGATCAGGTTCTCGGCGGCGTTGCGCCCGCCCCGGCTGTTGCGGCGGGGCACAGCGTTGGCCCGGACGTACGCCACGAGCTGCTTGATCTCCGACGGCGTCGGCTCGTCCAGGCGCCGACGGCCCCACTGCTCGACGGTCCGCCTCCAGTAAGGGCGGTACGCCCTCAAGGTGCCGGGGGTAACCGTGGCGGCCACGACCGGGACGTACTCGGCGAAGGTCGGCACGGGCCGCCGGATGGAGGGGGCGGCGGTCAGGTCGTCCAGGGACAGGCCCATCGACTTCAAGACCAGCAGCGCCGCGTCCACGGCGGCCTGCTGGGACGCTGCCGGGGCAGCCGGGGTGGTGGTCATGGTCGTCCTCCTTGTACGTGCTGGAACGAGCCGTGGGCGCGGATGGCCTGGTCCACCACGGCGAGAGAGTAAGCGGCAAGGCTGTCTTGATCCGGGAGCGCGGCCAGCAGAACCTGGTCGCCGGCCTCCAGGCCGCAACGGCGGCGCAGCGCGGCCGGGATGGTGATGTAGCCGCTGGCGGGAAGGGTGACCATGCCGCCGGGATCTCGTCGCGCGGTCACCACGCCCGCGCCGGCGGTGAACGTCAGCAGGTCTTCGCCGGCCCAGCCCAGCGCGGTGATGATGGCCCGCTCGCAGATCCGGCCCGAGGAGTCGATGCGGGCGATCCCATAGACGACATCCCCGGGCGCTGACGGCACGGGAACCGGGGAGGCCAGCGGCAGCCGCCGGGACGCAGCCGACCTAGCGCGCTGCCGGGACGCAGGGACGCCGGAGGAGGGGATGACGGGAGCCAGGGGCTGCACGGTCACGGCTGCCTCCCCGGGAGGAGGGCAGGGCTGGCCGCGATGCGGGCGGCAGCGCCGCCGACGCAGTTACCGAATCGATGTGCGCGAGGGGGATTGCCCGCCCGTACCGGCGCCTGAAGCACCGCTCTGCCACCCTGGCCAGGGCTTTCTCCCCCGATAGGGAGAAAGGACCGCCGTGTGTTCAAGCGATTGCTGAATTGGTGAAAACGCGCGAATCTGTGTGGGCGAGGAGGGATTTGAACCCTCACATCCTTTCGGACACACGGACCTGAACCGTGCGCGTCTGCCGTTCCGCCACTCGCCCGAGTGAGGACGACTTAGGTTAGCACGGGGGCTACCGTGCTCGT
>Ga0307478_10001270_pt1 | contig 22402 bp, 24 predicted proteins | sample atmos_gasesECM4C_2_FD_203713 | JGI IMG/M metagenome (GOLD analysis project Ga0307478, IMG submission 203713) | Hardwood forest soil microbial communities from Morgan-Monroe State Forest, Indiana, United States - atmos_gasesECM4C_05 | ecosystem: Environmental > Terrestrial > Soil > Temperate... | reverse complement strand
CAGATAAATCGATCCCGTGATGACGATGACGGTTTTCGGACCTGCAACCGCTCGGGCCCGCTCCACAGCGAGCCTCACGTCATCCACCACTTCAATCTCAACTCCGGTTCGCGCCGCCGCTTGCCGAATCTCCTCCGGCGACGCCGCCCGCGGATTCTCCGGCCGGGTCGCGATCACGCGCCCCGCGAGGGGAAACAAAATCTCCGTCATCTCAGAGATTGCCTTATCCCGCATCGCCCCAAAAACAAAAATCAGCGGACGGTCCTCATACTGCTCCGAAAGCGCAGAACGCAGCGCCCACGCGCCCGCGGGATTGTGCGCCACATCAAGCACAATCTCAGGCCATCCAGCCCGCGCCGCAAGCACCTGGAACCTTCCAGGCCAGCGCGTCTCGCCCACACCGCGCTCGATGCTCTTAGCCGTGATGCCGCGGAATCCACGCTGACGCAACTCCACCGCAGCCGCAACGGCCAAAGCCACATTACGCAACTGATGCCTCCCCACCAGTGGCGTCTCCACCAGAATCTCTTCTCCCAAAACCGCAAGCGGATAGCGATAAACGCACCCAGAGTTGCTTTGCTCGGTACTAGGTACCAGGTACTCGGTACTGCGCACGAAGTACTCGGGACTACCAGGCGAAACCGGCGGCACATAAGGAACCGCATTCACCGCCCGCGCTCCCAGTTCCAGAATCGTATTTCCGATCACGTCATTCGCCTCAGGCTGCTGCGGCAGCGTCACTACCGCGCCACCCGGACGAATAATCCCTACCTTCTCCCGCGCAATCTCACCCACCGTATTCCCCAGAAACTTCTGATGATCGAGCGAAATATCGGTAATCACGCTGACTAACGGCTCTACCACATTGGTGGCGTCGAGCCGCCCCCCCATGCCCACTTCAAGCACCGCCAGATCTACTTTCTCTAGCGCGAAATGTGCGAATGCAATCGCCGTCATCATCTCGAAAAAGCTGGGATGCCACGGCAACTCCGCCCGCCCGACTAGCCTCTCCGCAACCTGATCCACCTCGCCCTGCAGAGCCGCAAAATCGTCGTCACTGATCGCCTCGCCGTTCACCCGGATGCGCTCGTTGATCCGCGCCAGATGCGGAGAGGTGTACAAACCAGTTTTCAATCCCGAAGCCCGAAGGATCGAAGCCAGCGTAGCCGCCGTCGATCCCTTGCCATTCGTGCCCGCGATCAACACGCTCGGGAAACGCCGCTCGGGATGATCCATCGCTTGCAGCAGCACCCGCATATGCGCCAGATCGAATTTGTGCGAAGGTGTCTGCGCCAACTCATGCCCAAGCGCAAACATGCGCGCAACTGCGGTCTCGTAGGACATAAAGAAACACTCAGCCGTCAGATGTTCAGATTATCAAGTTGGACTGCAGGATTCGAAGTGTGGCGGATCCCGGATGGCTGTCCAGGTTTCGCTGACGGCTGAAAGCCGATAGTTGAAAGCTGCTTCACGCGGCCATAAAATCCAGCGCCCGCGCAATATAAGGCTTGAGTTCCTTGCGAGGCACCACCGCATCCAGCATTCCATGCTCCAGCAGAAACTCACTGCGCTGAAATCCCGGCGGGAGCTTCTGCCGGATCGTCTGCTCGATCACCCGCGGACCGGCAAACCCAATCAGAGCCCCTGGTTCGGCAATATTCAAGTCACCCAGCATGGCAAACGACGCAGTCACGCCTCCCGTAGTCGGGTCGGTTAGCACAGAAACATAAGGAACCTTTTCCTGATCCAGTCGAGCCAGGGCCGCGGAAATCTTCGCCAGCTGCATCAGGCTGACCACGCCCTCCATCATCCGCGCCCCACCTGAAGCCGAAACAATGATCAGCGGTGTATGCGAATCCAGGGCCCGCTCCACTGCCCGCGTGATCATCTCTCCAACCACTGCGCCCATGCTGCCGCCAATGAACGCATACTCCATCACACTCACAACCACAGGCCGCCCCAGCAGCTTGCCGCGCGCGTTGATCACGGCATCCCTCAGCCCCGTGTCGTGCTGTGCCTGTCGCAGTCGCGACGAGTAAGGCTTCAAATCCACAAACTTCAACGGGTCGGTCGACGAGAGATTCCCGTCAAACGTTTCATACTCGTTGTCATCCAGCAGCAGCGCCAGCCGGGTCCGCGCATCAATGCGGAAATGCTTCTCACACTTCGGACACACGTTCAGATTGTCTTCCAGATCTTTTTTCCAGATGATCTGCCGGCAGTTCTCACACTTCACCCACAACCCTTCGGTGCGTACCGTCTTCTCCCCCGAAGTGTTCAGTTCCCCGGATTCGCGCTTGAACCAAGCCATAAAAGTTGCCAGTACGAAGTACCCAGAAAAACAACCTGGTTTTGACGAGGTACTGGGTACTAGGTACTCAGTATTCAATCCCCCTCTGCGCCATCACGCCCTTCTCATAAGCATGCTTCACCTGCCGCATCTCAGTCACCGTGTCGGCGGCCTCGATAATTGTGGGGTGTGCATTCCTCCCAGTCAAGATGACATGCACCATCTCCGGTTTCCGCTTCAGGCTCTCCACCACTTTGGCCGGGTCCAGCATGCCATAACTGATCGCATAGTTGATCTCATCCAGCACCACGAGATCCCACTCCCCCGACTGGATCGCCTTCTCCCCCTCTGCCCACGCCTCCTCGACCATCTTCACATCTTCCGGGTCCAGCTTCTCGGCGCCGACCTTCACAAATCCCCGACCCATCTGCTTCATCACAAACTTATCCCCGAAAGCTTTCACCGCGTCCAGTTCCCCGTAATGCCACGATCCTTTCAGGAACTGAAGCATCAGCACCCGCATCCCCTGGCCCACTGCGCGCAACGCGGTCCCCATCGCCGCCGTCGTTTTACCTTTGCCCGGGCCAGTGTTCACGATGATAAGACCGCGGCGCACGTCTGTCATGGTTGCAGGAGGATTGATTCTACTAGAAAGCCTGTCGAAGAACAGAACGCTGAGATCTGTCTTAGTTTGAAAGGATGCTCGTGCGGATAAGAATGCTCAAAGGAGGGACAGCCGCCCTCGGCCGTCCGTCGCGCGAAGCTCGACCGTCTTCCACACGAAGGCGCAGGCGGCCTCGTGATGCAGGAGTACTTCCCTAACTCTTGGTTGACTTGCTCCCGCGCAGCTCAATCTCTCCTGTAATCACGTGAGCATGCAGCCGGTACTTTCCCGGGCCGTGCTGCTCGAATGACCGGAACAGCCCCCCCTTGGAGACATCGAACGCGGAAGCCTCGATGCTGCCAGTTGTCACCGAGGCATCCCGGTGACCGTACAGCTCAGGGTGGGGAACGTCGATCTGAATGCGGCCAGCGAGAACCTGGACGTTCTTATCGCCTTCCACATCTTCCACAACCAGTTCCCCCGCCGACAATCTAGCCCAAAGATTGGAACTGCGTGGAACCTCGATGGTGGCCTCGAAATTGTTGTCCGGTGTTTCGGAAACGTAGACGTCGGCGCTTGTGCCTGTGCGTTTGATCTCCACCTTGACGCGCTTGAGTTGTTCCTCCGAATTGGCGTGGCAGCTCACGACGATGTTCTTCGAATCGCTGGGAGTAACCGTATAGCCCCCGGCCTCTAGGTGGAGGCGAATCGTGCCTCCGGAAATGAACTCTTGTTGTGCTGAATGTAGTCCCGAATGCTGTCCCGATGTATCGGGAGTCTGTTGCGCAAGTAGCAAACCAGGAACCAGCAGGACAAACCAGAAACCGAGACCCTTCATAGACACCCCCGCCTTGTAATCTTTATATACGACGATTGGCGAACTAAGTTCCCCCAAAATCAGGCCAAATCATGCTGTTGTCGCCGATGGCGAACCGGATTAGCCAACCGCTTGGCTTGAGTCCGGGTGAGATACTTGGGGCGGTACTTGATCGCATGTACGATGGCCCCCAGGCGTGGTTGGTTCGGCGCAACGTTCTGATTGGCTGCGTTGCTCTTGTTCCAACTTTTCTGGAAGTTATCTTGTTCCTGTCACTGCCGGTTGCCAGATTGCTGGCTGCCACATGGATTAGTGATGGTATAGGGCTTACGGATGCGATCATCGGGCTGTTCCTTCCGGTCGTGGGGTTTCCATATTTTGCAGCCTTCCTGTTTCTACTCGCCTGTATCTATCTCTGGCTGCTTCTTCGATCGCAGGAGATTCCTCCGCGAGTTAAGAAGCGGACGGCAATATTTGTGATGGGGGCGCAGCTACTCCTGTTTGCTACCGATGGTCTGATTTACCTACAGAATCGCCCGGGAGGGTTCAGGCTTTAAGCCTTCCCTTCCTACTCTCCGGTGTCTACCCTCGTCTGCCTCTTCGATCACAAGAGGTCCCGCCAAGTTGTCGGCTCTGGCTTGCTTTACCTGGCGTATCGCGCAGGGCGCAACAAGGGTTTGTCCACCTCATAACCCTGCGGCACTCCCTCCCGTCAATCGACCTATGTCACGCCTGCAAAAGAACGAACTTTCCACGGAACTCGCGCATCCAACCTTGCGTATTCGGGTGCAAGCAGATCTCTGTCCGCTGGCAGACTGCGGAGGTCTCGTCGTGACGAACAAGTGTCTAGTGTTATTGTTTTGCGTCTTCGCCGCTATACCCGCATTTTCCGCTCAACACGTTGCCCTTCATCCCAGACCCGGCTTCGATTCCGGCGAGCAGGAGACCATTCGCCAGATCGTCGACATGGAGCGTCAGGCTAAGGAAGCCAGTCTGCGCCGCGACGCCGACTTTTCCCTCCGCACCCTCGCCGAGGACTACGTCGCCATCACCCCGCTTGGCCAGGTCACCACGAAACAAGAAACCATTTCCGCCCGCCGCAGCGGCCAGCTCCGCTATGAGTCCATGAACGTCACTGACATGGTGGTGCGCCTCTACGGCGACACGGCAGTGGTCACAGCCCGCGCCGACGTCAAAGGCCACCAACTGGGCGAAGACTTCAGCGGACCCTATCGCTACACCCGCGTTTGGGTCCGCCGCAACGGACGCTGGCAAACCGTGAGTTATCAAGCAACCGTCACGCAGTAAACCCACGCTATTCCTCCCAACGGGCCGCTTCCTCCGCCGCGATCTACAATAGACAATTGTCTTCAGGGAGGCTTCATGACACTGCATAGGAGTCTATGCACTCACCCACGTTATTCCGGTTGGATTTATCTTTATCTTGCGATTCTGGCTGCGCTCTGTTCCGTCGTTGCCGCGCCTTGCATCGGGCAGAGCTCCCAGCTCGCTCCCGGCAAGCAGGCGCAGATCGATGCCGCCGTCTCGAGGTTCATGGCTTCCACCCATATCCCCGGCCTCTCGGTCGCAGTGGTCGAGAATGGCGAGTACGAATGGGCGCAAGGATTCGGTTTCGCTGATCTCGAGAACAGCGTCCCTGCCAGCGAGCACACTCTTTACCGTTTGGGCTCGATTTCCAAATCGCTAACAGCGGTGGCCGCTCTGCAGCTCTGGGAGCGCGGCAAGCTCGATCTCGACGCGCCCGTGCAAAAGTACTGCCCTGCATTCCCTCAAAAACCGTGGCCCATCTCGACTCGCCAGGTGCTCGGACACCTCGGCGGAATTCGACACTATAAAGCCGGCGAGAACCAGGCGGACATTGAAGGCGGCAACACCAAACACTTCTTCGATCCCATTCAGGCTGGCCTGAATTTTTTCAAAGATGATCCCCTCGTAGCCCAGCCCGGTACGTCGTTCCACTATTCGACTCAGGGATACACGCTCGTCGGCTGCGTGATCGAAGGCGCATCGGGCGCAAAGTATCTCGACTTCATGCGCCAGAACGTCCTCATCCCCGCACAGATGGAACAGACTCAGGCGGATGACCGCTTCGCGATCGTCCCTTATCGCACCCGCTTCTACCAGAAAAAGGACTCGGGCGCAGTGCTCAATGCCGATTTCCTCGACTCCAGCTACAAGATCCCAGGCGGAGGATGGCTGTCTTCCGCCGAAGACATGGCCAAATTCGAAGTCGCCATTCTGAATGACAAGTTGATACGTCGCGCCACGCGCGACTTGATGTGGACTCCGCTCAAGCCTTCAAACGGCTCGGAAGATACTTATGGCTTGGGTTGGGATTGGGACAAACACAACGAACACGGCGTCGCAGGCGTCGGCCACACCGGCGGCCAGCAGGGCACCAGCACAGCCTTCGTCATTGTCCCCGATCAACGCCAGGGCGTCGTCGTGCTCACCAACATGCAGGACCAGGACTCCGGGGCGCTCGCCAGGGAGATCCTCAACATTCTCGCAGCTTCGGAAAAGAAACCCTGAGACGGGTGGGGCGCAGCGCTTCAATGCCCTGAGTGATAAGGATGGCCCTTCAGAATCGTGAACGCCCGGTAGACCTGCTCCAGCAAAACCACGCGAGCCAGTTCATGGGCCAGCGTCATCTTCCCCAGTGACATCGTATGCTGCGCGGCACCGCGGGCCGCCTCGCTGAATCCATCCGCCGGCCCGATAGCAAGAACCATCGGCAGCGGATTGCGATCTTGATAGTCTCCCAAAAACCGCGCGAACTCTTCCGAGGAGAACTGCTTCCCCGGCGAATCCATCAGCACCAGCGTCGACTTGCCCGTACTCGCGGTCTTACTCGCCTTGGCCGCACGTCCGCACATTTGCAGAAGCGCCGCCTCATCCCGGAGTTCCACCCCTTCCGGCTGCGCATAGCGGGAGATCCGTTTGAGATACTCCTCCGTCAGCGCCCGAATTGCCGGCTCCTTGGTCTTCCCGATCCATGCAATCCTGATTTTCAAGTTCGGGTCAGCTATCCAGATCAATGCGAACCGACAACAGTCGCGTCCCAAAGAGGCGGACTGCAGCCGCATTGCGGGCGCTGCCCGGCACCTTCGTCGCCAGCCAGCGTTGACGCTCGCGGGGATCATCGTCGGGCAACAGATGCCCGGTGCCGCTGCACCACTTCGCTCGCAGCCCATCGCGCAGTTTCAAGCGCACTCTGGGATTACTCTCTATGTTGCGCACGTATCCGGCCTCGCGGCCGTGCTCGGCGACGATCCAGAACTCATTGCCCACCCGGCCGTTGCCCACGGGGGTGCGGCGAGGCTTTCCGCTCTTGCGGCCGATGGTTTCCAGCAATGCATATCCCGGGGGCACCACGCCCAGCGCAAAGAGCAGCTTAATCGGCGGATTCAGAAAATACTTCTGCGCAGGGTGAACAATGCGACGTTTCATGGTTCACTTCCAGCCCGGACACAGAGAAGCCGCGCTCGCTCCAGGGAAAACGCAACTATGCTCTCTTGCGACGAGGAGCAGCCGCAGTGCGCTTGCGCGGCGCAGTCTTTGCCCTCGGCACTGGCTTCGATCTCGGCTTGGGCTTCAACTCCGAAGGTTCCAGCCGTTTGGCAGTCTTCCACAGTCGCTCCAGATCGTAGAACTTCCGCGCCTTTTCAGAAAAAACATGCACCACGAAGTCGACATAGTCGACCAGTATCCACTCGCCCTGCCGGTAGCCCTCGACGTGCATCGGTCGCACACCCGCCTCTTTCAAGCGCAGTTCCACTTCGTCCGCGATGGCCTGGACTTGCCGCGGGTTCGTGCCGCTGCAAAGCACGAAATAGTCGGTAAATGCTCCCGACCCTTTTTCCATTTCCAGAATGGAAACTTCTTCCGCTTTCTTGTCGAGGCAGGCTTGAATAGCTGCTGCCACTTGTAGCTTCAGTTCGCTTTTTTTCATGCAGAGAGTCGGTTGGTCGTAATTCGTTGGATCAGTTCGTTGGCTCAGCGCAGGCTGAGTTCTAATTGTAAACGAGAGACTCTTCAGGTTGAACGGCTAACGACCCTTATACAGTCCCATTTTCTTGATGTAGTCCGAAACGGCAGTATCCACGAAGCGCCCAAGGGGCTTGCCCTCGGCCGCGGCCTGACGAATCGTCGTGGAAGAAATCGGCTGGTAAACCTGGTCTAGCAGATGAATGGCCACGCCCTTGAGCACGAGATCCCCGGTGGCAGCCTGGTTGTGAAACGGGCGCGTCACCTCCACCCGCGGACGCAGGCTCTCTGGCAAGGCGTTCGCCACGTCGGCCAGCGAGTACCCTGGACGGCTCGCCACCACAAACTCACACTCTCTAAACAGCGCCTCAGGCTGATGCCACTTGGCGATGTCCTCGAACGCGTCGATGCCGATGAGCAGGAACAGCCGATCCGCCTTCTTAAACGATTGCTTAAGGCGCCTGACGGTATCGATGGTGTAGTTCGGCTTCACGGCGCGCACCTTATCATCTTTATCTTTGCCAGGGCTGCTCGCGTTTATGTCCTCAGGCGCTTCCAGCAACGATGGCGAGAAGTCTTTCTCCTGCGCTGTGGCCAGGGCAATCATGGCGTAGCGATGCGAGAAGGCCGACAGCGGCTGGCGCTGCTTGTGCGGCGGTACGTTGGCGGGCACAAAGAGTATGCGGGAAAGCTTGCAGCGCTCGCTCGCGGCCCGGGCCAGCGCCAGGTGACCGCGGTGAATCGGATCGAAAGTGCCGCCAAAAAGGCCAATGTTCATGCGCCGCTAGTGTCTCGTTTGCAGGCCCCGTTGGCAAGCTCAACATTGCCTCGCATCGATGGTTTTAAAAAGGAAGAGTCTTGAAGGGCGCGGCCTTCACCCGCGCCGATACGGCCGATTAAGCGCGCGAGCTTTAACCCGAGAGGGATCTTTTTAACTTCCTGAACCTTACCAAACCAATTCCTGTACACGGCCAGCTTCGGGGGGCATTGTCCGATAGTCCATGGTGGCATTGTCTGTTTGGCCTAGTGTTAACGCCTTAGAAGACGTGTATTCCGCGATTCCGGGATGAACTCCTGTAATCTCGCCGCTTTGCAAACTTAAGACTAGGATGGTTTACATGCGAGTAACCCTCCCCCTACTCCGCATCCAGCCCGCCCGTGCGTCGATCTTGCGCTACGGAGTCGCGGTGTTCAGCACAACCCTGGCGCTGATCCCGGTCCTCCTGCTTCCTAACATTGCGGAAAGCCGCCTTGCTGTATTCGCCGTCGCCGTGATGGTGAGCGCGTGGTATGGCGGCTGGAAACCGGGACTGGTCGCTACTTCGTTCGCTCTTACGGTTAGCGCCTACTTCTCATTCTCCGGAGAACACACCCCGGCACAATACCGCTCGACCATGATCCGCCTGACCCTGTTCGTTGTGCTGGCGGCTCTGATCTGCTGGCTCAACGCGGCCCTGCGTGCCTCCCAGGAGGGCTTGCGGCGCTCCGAAATGAATTTCCGCTCGCTCGTGACCAATGCTCCTTACGGCATCTGCCGCTGCGATTCCGCGGGACTGCTGCTGGACGCGAATCCCGCACTGCTGACGATGCTGGGGTATTCGTCAACCAAAGAACTAGCGGGGAAACATCTCGGAACACTCCACGCCGACACGCTGCAGTGGTTCGAACTGGCGGATTATCTGTGCTCGGCGGCTGCCTTCAACGGACTGATCGCCGAATGGAAGCGCAAGGACGGCAGCGTCATGGTGGTTCGCGTTTCCGGTCGAGCCGTCTCTGACGGAGGCACGGGACGAACCTTTGAGCTGTTTGCCGAAGATGTCACCGAGCGCCGCGCCCTCGAGCAGCAGCTCCGGCAATCGCAAAAGATGGAAGCTGTGGGGCGACTCGCGGGTGGCATCGCGCACGATTTCAACAACCTGCTGATGGTGATTTCCGGCTATTCGGAATTCCTCCTCGACCGCCTGGGCCCGGAACCCGCGCTGCGCGGCCCGGCCCAGGAGATTGCCAGCGCCGCCGGACGCGCCACTTCGCTCACCCGCCAGCTCCTCGCCTTCAGCCGCAAGCAAATGCTGGCGCCAAAGATTCTCGACCTCAATGGCGTGGTCACGGAAAACCTGAAGATGCTCACGCGCGTAATCGGTGAGGACATCGATCTGGTAATGGTTCCCGCAGCCGGTCTGGGCGCGGTGCGCGCCGATGCGGGGCAGATCGAGCAGGTCATCATGAATCTCGCCGTAAACGCGCGCGACGCCATGCCCGCGGGAGGCAAGCTGACCATCGAGACCTCCAACGTATCGCTCGACGAGGAATATGCCCACTTTCACGCACCGCTGCGTCCGGGAAATTATGTGATGCTTGCCATCAGCGATACCGGCGCGGGCATGGATTCGGAAACCCAATCCCACATCTTCGAACCTTTCTTTACCACGAAGGGTCCGAAGGGCACCGGGCTGGGCCTCTCAACGGTTTATGGAATCGTGAAGCAGAGTGGCGGCTACATCTGGGTGTACAGCGAGTCGAGCAAAGGCACGACGTTCAAGATCTATTTGCCCCGCGTTGCGGAAGCGGTCGAGAGCCCCGCACAAATTGCCGTCCATGAGGAATCCGCGGCCGTCGAGCCGGGCACCGAAACTATCCTGCTGGTCGAGGATGAAGCCAATCTGCGCTACCTGGCCCGGCAATTCCTTGAGAAACAGGGTTACCGCGTGATCGAAGCCGCGGATGGCGCAGTGGCTGTGCAGATCGCTGTGGCGCATGAAGGAACCATTCATCTGCTGCTGACCGACGTGATCATGCCCGGCATGAACGGCCGCGAACTGGCGCAGCGCATTTCTGAAATTCGCCCTAACGTGAAAGTCCTATACATGTCCGGTTACACGGAAAATGTGATCGGGCGCAACGGCACGCTGGACGCGGGTGTACGCCTGCTCCAGAAACCCTTTACCCTCCGCGACCTGAAAAGTAAAGTTCGCGAAGTGCTGGATTCGATCCCCCCGGAGGTTGCCATGTCCGCTCAAACCGCTCACGCCAAGACCGCGCAAGGGCCGCACCAATTGCCGTCCACGCGCGCGCAACGTTTTCAACTTCACCTGCCTTTAAAGTATCGCCGTCTCGACGAGGAAAATTGGCACGACGGCGAGACCAGGAACATCAGCCGCTCGGGTCTGTTGTTTCAGGCGGAAGATCTTCTGCAGCCCAATGTGATCCTGGAAATCAATCTCGTGCTGCCGGCGGAGATTGCCGGACTTTCACCCACCGAAGTCGTTTGCAAGGGAGAGATCGTGCGCACGATCGCGTCGAACGGCGAGAAATTGCCGCCCGCCCTGGCCGCCAAGATTCTTCAGTATCACTTCCAGCATGGCTCGCAATTGCCGAGGGCGTAAATGCAGTTGCCAGTAGCCAGTACCTGGTTAAACCAGTTTTCTCGGTACCGGGTACTAGGTACTAGATGTCAGCGCGTGCTCGCGAAGAACGTCCACTTCCTTGGCCATCGCGTATTTCAGCTCTTCGATTCCCTTGCCGGTCACTGCTGAAATCTCGTAGAGCTTTATCTTGTGTTTCTTGCAGTAACGCTTCAGCGCCGCGACTTTCTCTTTGTTGGCCACATCGATCTTCGACGCGACCATGATCATCGGCTTTTCTTCCAGATGAGCGCCAAAGCTGGCCAGCTCTCCGAGAATCACTTCTACGTCTTTCACAATATCAGCGCGTCCGCTCGCATCCGACACATCGGCCAGATGAACCAGCAATCGCGTGCGCTCGATGTGCCGCAGAAACTGCGTACCCAGGCCGGAACCGGTGTGCGCGCCCTCGATCAAGCCTGGAATATCGGCGACCACGAAGCTTATTTCGTTGTTAGGGTCGCCCACCGCGACTACTCCAAGATTAGGTTGCAAGGTGGTAAATGGATAGTCAGCGATTTTCGGCCTCGCTGCCGAGATGCGGGAAATCAGCGTTGATTTGCCCACGTTCGGATATCCGACCAGGCCAACATCCGCCAATAGCTTCAGTTCAAGCCGGTAATTGTGCTCTTCTCCGGGACGACCGTCCTCGTGTTCACGTGGAGCCTGATGTACGGAAGTAGCAAAGCGCGCATTACCGCGTCCACCGCTGCCGCCGCGGGCAATCACCACACGTTGATCGGGCGCTGAAAAATCGAATACCTTCTCGCCCGTTTCCTCGTCGTACACAATCGTTCCTACCGGAACCTTGAGCAATATGTCTTCGCCTTCGCGCCCGCTCTTATTCGAGCCTTCCCCATGGCGTCCGCGCTCCGCCTTGTATTCGGGATTGAAACGGAAATGCACCAGCGTGTTATGCCGCTCGCTGGATTCCATGATCACATCTCCGCCCTTGCCTCCATCGCCGCCCGAAGGCCCCCCGCGCGGAACATATTTCTCCCGGCGAAAGGCCATGCAGCCATTGCCGCCGTCGCCAGCTTTAACCCGGATCTTTGCCTCATCGATGAACATGGTTAGCTAAAGCGCAAAAACAAAAGCCTCGTCCCGAAGGCGAGGCTGTGTGGCGCGGGCGCCCCGCCCGCGACGGCCGGCGGCGTAAGCGAACTATTCCGCTACTTCCATCGGCTCGACCATCACAAACTTGCCCATCGAGCCCTTGTTCAGGAACTTGATGCGTCCCGTGATCTTGGCGAACAAAGTATCGTCTTTGCCGCGGCCGACGTTGAGTCCCGGCTTCACGCGCGTGCCGCGCTGCCGCACGATGATCGTCCCGCCAGGCACGATCTGCCCGCCGAATGCCTTGAATCCCAGCCGCTGTGCGTTCGAGTCGCGGCCGTTTCGTGAAGTGCCCTGTCCTTTTTTATGTGCCATAAGAATCCTGTTGTCAGTATCGTTTACTTCTTCTTTGAAGACTTCTTAGCCGCTTTCTTCGGGGCAGCCTTCTTCTTAGCGTGTCCCTTGACGGTCTTTGCTCCTACCTCAGCTTCATGAGCTTCCTCGTGGGCCGCCGCAGCCTTCTTCGGCTTGGCCTGCTTCTTTTCCAACGCAGGAGCCTTGAAGCTCTGCCCGTCAAAAGCAATCTCCGTAATGCGCACGGCTGTGTAGGACTGCCGGTGTCCGCGCAGCTTTTTGTACTGCTTCTTTCGCTTGTAGTGGAAAACCAGAATCTTCGCGCCGCGTCCTTCTTCCACCAGTTCGCCAACGACTCGCGCGCCCGCCTCCGGCTTGCCGATCTGGCCTTCTCCACCCGACACAGCCAATATCTCGGGGAACTCCACCTGGCCATCGGTGCCCGTAGCCAGCTTCTCCACTCGAATCACGTCTCCGGGCGCCACCCGGTACTGCTTGCCGCCGGCGCGGATGACCGCGTACATACGTCTGCCTCCGTCAAAATATCGTGAAAGTCAGCATCCAACTGAACCCACGCGCACACGGGCGCAATTCCTGGGGTCCGGTAAACGTTCCGCGTGAACGTCCTGCTGAACTTCTTCTGCTTGCTGTGTTTTCCGCCACGGCGCTTGAAGCCAGGGCGAGCGTCCCCAGAACGGGTCGGCGAGTACAGGCAAACTCAACTATTCTAGCGTGCGCTGTGGAAATCGGTCAATGCACGCTATGCGAATTGCCGGTTCTGTGCGAAAATGCCGCCGAATCTTCGGATCAACTCTGGGAGGACCCAAACCATGAAGCGCCTTTCTATCGCTCTGCTGTGCTTGCTGGCTCTCACTGTTTCTAGCGTCGCGCAAACGTCGAAGACAGCCGCGAAGAAGTCGGCAGCCCCGGCCGCGCCGGACAAGGCCTATCTGCAGAAGATCTGGGACGCCTGGTCCACTCTCGACCCCGCCAATGCGGCCAAGTTTTATGCCAGCGGCCCGCATACCTTCTTCGACCTCGCCCCGTTGAAGTACGGAAGCTGGGATGAATACAGCGCAGGGGTGAAGACCGTCTTATCGGGCTACAAGAGCGCCAAGTTCACGCTGAATGATGACCTCGCCGCCCATCCCCACGGAGACCTGGTCTGGGCTACGGCCACGGTGAAGAATGAAATGACGACGAAAGCCGGCAAGGTTGAGATGGGCAACTTCCGCTGGACAGTGGTTTTCGAGAATCAGGACGGCAAGTGGCTGATCGTTCACGAGCACGTCTCCGCGCCTTTGCAGTAAGCGGCTTCGTAATAAAAGACCATCTTCCACGATGCAGCGATTACCTCTGTAATCGCCGGTAACCGGAGTCCTCTTGCAGAAACAACTTCGCTGCGTCAGTGTTAATACAATTGAAACGGGGGGACTTCCATGCGCAACCGGATCATCGTTCTGCTTTCCCTTTGTCTGTTATCCATCCTAAGCCTGAGCCAGCAGCAGCCCGCCGGAAACAGAGCTCCCGCGGGTCCTCAGCAGAACATGCCGGGCATGGACATGTCGGGTCATGACATGTCGAATATGAAGGGCATGTCCATGGCTTCGGACAAAGACGCCGACAAAGACAGCGACGCCAGCCTCCATTCGATGGAAGGCCACATGGATATGGGCCCGCATATGAAGATGACGGCCCTGCGTCCGGCGAAGGCAGGTGACGCCGCGCGCGCCAAGGAAGTGGCCGAGTCGGCGCGCAAAGCCTCAGAACATTACACGGACTACCGCACCGCGCCGGCCGAGGGCTTCCAGATCTTCCATCCTGAAGTTCCGCAGAAGATGTACCACTTCACCAGTATCAAGTATGCGATAGAAGCGCGCTTTCAATTCAATCCCGAGCATCCGACATCGCTGCTCTATGAAAAGCATGGTGACGATTACAAACTCATTGGCGTCATGTACACGGCGCCCAAGCGCATGAGTGAAGAGGAACTGGACCAGCGCATTCCGCTGAGCGTGGCGCAATGGCACGAGCACGTGAACTTCTGCGCCGCACCCGCCGGCCACAAAAACGAATACTTGAACCCGCATCCGCAGTTCGGACTACGGGGATCGATCACCACGCAGGAAGCCTGCGATGCCGCCGGTGGAACTTTCCATCCCGTGATTTTCAACTGGATGGTGCACGTCTACCCGTTCGAAAAAGATCAGGCCGGCATCTGGTCAGTCGAGCGCCAGCACGGCGACGCGGATTAAGCCACACACACCGTTCTCTTTATCAACAAAACTCGACGCGAGTCGCCGCTTAACAACGCACCAAGGCTGTTGACATTAGAGAATACGAGGACAACCCAGCGACAGTTCCCTGGGTCCAGCCAGACACAACACGTCTCAACTGTTCCAATCCTGTTAAGAAATCAGTCACCTCATTATTCATTTCATTTTTTCTTGCTACCGGAAGTCCGCACTCCTCGTCCATACACGTGTGATCGGAACTACGGAACTTTCGCTGAAGCAACTCCGTAGTAGTGAAAGAAGGCAGCCGGCGCAGAGGTGATGCTGGCGGGACTTTTTCGAAGCAGATTCTTGCGGGGTTAGGGGATTCTCTCACACTCGGTTTGGCGGCCCAGATGAGAAAACCCCCGTTGCACAGCGCGACCAGCCCACCGGCTTACCGGCTGAGCTTATCGGCTGAACCCCATCGGCAGCATTGTAGGCGATTCGCGGCAGAACACAACAGTTTTCTCGCGCAAGTCGTGAACCGGGCCGCCCCAACCGTTCCCCGACGAGATTCGGGGAAGAAATAAGGAGCAGTCATGAAGTTCGCGACAGTGTCGAAGAGTTTAGTGTTTGGGTTGGCGTTGCTGTTAGCCTGCAGCGCCTTTGCCGGAACGAAAGCCAACTTGCAACTTAACAATCCTGTGACCCTCAACGGAACAACCCTGAAGCCAGGAGACTACAAAGTCCAGTGGGAAGGTAGTGGTCCCAACGTCGAAGTGAGCATCACACAAGGCAAGAACGTAGTGGCCAAGGTGCCTGCGCATGTGGTCGAACTGCCTACGGCTGCACCCAACGACGCTGCCGTCACCAAGAAGAATGACAGTGGACCCAACACACTGGCCGGCCTCCGCTTCGAGGGCAAGAAAATTGCCCTGGAATTGGGTGAAGCCAGCGACGGGATGCAGGCAGGTTCAAGCAAGTAAGGCCGGCGCCATACCGGAATCAGCCAGGGAGCACGCATCGTGCTCCCTGTTTTTGGCTTCTGGAGTGAATCAGTTCTAATTGGCCGAAGCCAGGACGTCGTCGTAATAATTGACCACGGCCCTTCGGGGCCTAGTTTTCAGGCCCTTAATCGGAACCTTCTGCTCGACCGAGTTGTTGCCGGTGAGTCTGGCGCGCCCCAGAAAATACATTCCCCCTTCCGCGAGTTCCAGGTAAATCGGCACCAGCATGTGGAAATCGTCCTTCACGTTGGACTGCGTAACCTTAAAATTGAGGACGACGTCACCATCCGCTCCAGTGTCAAACGAAGAATCGAGCTTGTAGGTGGGCAGCTGCGTGCCATAGACGTATTCGTTGAAGAACCAATCCATCTTCTGGTTCCCCTCCAGGTCCATTTCGCGAGTCATGTGCTTTTCCACCATGGCTTTGAAGTCTTCGGTGGTGGCGGACTTGCCGCCGTAGGTTTTCACGAAATCCTGCATCATCACCTTGAAGCGCTGATCGCCGGTATGGTTGTCGTGCATCATCATGCGGATCATATGCAGAATGTAGGCGCCCTTGGGATAGATCAGGCGCCGGGTCAGCTCAAAGCCCGTTCGGGAATTGCTCATGCGATATCCCATGGTGACCGGGCCAGCATCGATGGCTCGGAAACCCTCCGCATTGCGCTCCGTCAACAGCTCGCGCTCGTCGTTCCAGAAGGCTATGAACTTCTTCTGATTTTTCTCAATGAAGTACAGGTAGATCGACGCCGACATTTCGGCGAAACCTTCACTCATCCACTGATCGCGGTAGGAATCAAATGCCACTGTATGTCCCCACCACTGGTGCGCGACCTCGTGCGGTGTGACCACTTTCCAGTATCCGCGGTCGCCGAAGTCCATGCCCAGTTGGTGGCGAACCGTCGTATCGAAAAAGTAGCACATGGGAATCCACACCAGCTCCGGCCAGGATTGCCCATAATTGCAAGCGGTTTGCTGTGTGATAGCGAGGTGCTTGAAGGACGACGGCCCGAAGAAGTCGGCGTAGATTTGGGTGGCGAGTTCGCCCTCGGCCAGCGCCTTCTTGATAAGGCCGGTGGTGCTCATCGTTCCCAAGGCCGCACCGGTCTCCATGTGGGAGCCCATGCTTGGTAAATCACCGCCGGTCGCATGTTGCAGGCTCTCGACCCAGCTCGGCGGATTCTCATTGGCGAAGGACTGCACCAGGTATTCCGGTTTGGTCAGCTTGGCTTCCTCTACTTTGAATCTGCCGAAGTTGAATCCCGCGACGGTTTGCGGAGATTCGCTCTTCCACACTGTCACGTTCTGCCCGCCTTCGTTGGTTTCGCTGACCAGTTCTCCGGTGGCGGCGATCTTCATCCCTTTTGGAATGTGGAAAGTCATGTCGTAACTGACGCGATCTCCGAACGCAGAGTTGGGATACCAGTCCTCACGCGCGATCGGGTAGTAATTGCCTCCGCCTTCGTCAGACACCGCCTCCTTCCCGCCGTAGACGGTAGTGATAGTGAACTTCTCGCCCACGGCCAGCGGCTTAGGAAGGATCACTGAGAAGCCCGCATCATCATGTTTGTCTTCCTGAATGAACGACAGCCCTTGCCCGTCCGCGGCGGTGACGCTCTGCACTCGCAAGTAAGGAAACAAATCGAAGGGGATGACCCGCGAACCGTTGACTCGCGCTACAAACGTGGTCGTTGCTTTCCCGGTCAGGTTGGCATTTTTCTCGATCGTGGTATCGAGCAGCTGATGTTCAATGTGAATATGGCCACCGGCGCCTCGTCTGCGCCCGCCTGCGAGCGGGAAAGCGGCCCAGACTCCATTCTTATTCTCGTCGTAGGTCATCAACCCAACTTCTTCGTGCATGACATAACCCGGCCCATGCGGATCGACGACGAAAAGCTCTTTGTCGTTGTAGCGCTTGCCGTGGACGAAAGCCACGAACAGCTGACCCGGCTCCGGGCTAAGCACATCCTGCAGGACACGCGCGTCCAGGTTGTACTTCAGTAGTTGGCCGTGCCGCATCGCGTTCTGGCTGTCTTTGAGCAGGCCATTCTCACAGCCTCCTGTGGCCACACTGCCAGCCTTTTTGATCTCGTCATAGCTCGAATCAGTGAAGCGCAGCACCAGGTGGCTGAAGTTCTCGCTGAACTCATTCTCCTTGGTTAGCAGCTTCAGCATTCCCATCTCGGAGGACGGGGGCGAGATCACGAAGTTGCCGTCACCCACAAAGACCGCTCCCGTTACTTTGCCTTGCACGGGCGTGACGAAGCAGACCGTGCCGGAGCGCAGGTGGAAGGTGCCCGCATCGCGCTTGAGATCAAGATTGCTCACGCTAACCGCCTCGCCTCCCACGGTGAGGTTGCGCAGAGCCTGATAAGTGGGATCGGAGTTAGGCCCAGGCGCGGCGGCCTGCGCCGCCAACAATCCAGGCACTGTCAGGCAGGACAGGATCGCTACCGATGCAGCCGACGGGGCAAGAGACACTACCGCGAAATACAGTGCGCGACGAAGTGACGGCATTGAACCTCCCGGGGGAAGGAGAGCCGCTATTATGCCGGGTTTGAGGGGAAATGCAAGTGCCGGGTCGTTCCCACAAGAGAAAGCTGGTGTGGGGACAGCCGCCTCGGCCGTTCAGCCGAGCGCAGCGGGGCGCTGCGAACTCGTGCCGCAACACCTCATTATGCTCCTGGCCGAAACGATGTCAAACCAGATCTTAGAATCGCCGAGATTCCAATTGCGCTCGTGCAAGGACTGGACTATATTTCGATCCGTTAGGCTCCCCAGGTACTTCCCCCAAAGGAGAACGATATGAAGAGATCGATCGCACTGCTCTTGGTGTGCGCATTTGCCCTTGACGTTGGGGCGTTTGCTGGTTTGGGAAGCGACAAAACGGCCTATGTGGGCGGCACGGAAAATCAAATCAAGGAAGGAACTGAGGGTAAGTCCTCCGCCAAAGACGAGAAAAACTTTGTATTTGTGTACAAAGACGGGAACCTCTCCATACCTTACGAGCAGGTCAACGACTTGGAGTATGGGCAGAAGGCGGGGCGCAGGATCGGGCTCGCAATAGCGATAAGCCCTTGGCTGCTCTTTTCAAAGAAGCGGAAGCATTTTTTGACCGTCGGCTGGAAGGACGGGCAGGGTACGCAACACGCGGCGGTCTTTGAGCTGGGTAAGTCGACCATCAGGACCTCACTCGCGACCCTGGAAGCGAGAACCGGGAAAAAAGTCGACTATCAAGACGACGAGGCCCGAAAGAGTGGGCTGGGAGGGATGTAGTGATGTTGGCCCAGTTTCTGATTGCCGGCCTTCTTCTACAGGCCGCCACCAATCCGCCGGTAGCGAAGCCCTCCACCACCGCACCCTCCGCTGTGGGAGATGACGACTCCGATCCCACTGCTTTGCTCAAGGTGAAGCGTATTTACGTCGAGAGCTTCGGTGACGATGTCATCTCAAGAGAGCTGCAGTCGATGATTGTCTCCTCGTTGGTCGCGACGAAGCGATTCAAGGTTACTGAAAACCGCGAGCGCGCAGACGCGATCCTCAAGGGCGTAGCTCTCGAGAAAACCTCCCAAGAACTACACGCCTACGGCGAGAGCACCTCAGTTGGTGCCGCAAGCGGCGGCTCACACGGCGAAGTCAGCGGCAGCGTAGTTAATGGAAACGGTACGATTTCCGGTTCTTCGGGCGGCGGGTTTGTTGCGCGTCACATGGGAACCAGTGATTCATCGGTAAACACTGAGACCATAAACGAGGCAAGGGTTGCAATACGTCTGGTCAACCCGGATGGCGATGTGATTTGGACCAGCACTCAGGAAAGCAAGGGCGGCAAATACCAGGGAGCTAGCGCTGACGTGGCCGACAAGTGTGTAAAACAATTGGTGCGGGACATTGAAAAGCTACAGGGCGCTGCAGCGCCACGTGTCGCAACCGAGCCCAAGGCCGCGGAGCATAACTAGACGAGCCAAGCAGCCTGGCAACGGCTTCTCAATATTTCGGCACCTTCGGATCGATCCGCTCCGACCAAGCGATGATTCCGCCCGCCAGGTTGTGAACCTTCGTGAAGCCGGATTGCTGCAGGAACGCTACAGCCTTGGCGCTGCGGCCGCCCATCTTGCAATGGACTACGATCTCGCGGCTGGAATCCAGTTCGTGCACGCGGTTGGGCAGATCGTTCAGGGGAATCAGGTGTCCGCCGATGTTGCAGATCTGATATTCGTGGGGCTCGCGCACGTCGAGGACGAAGAGATCCTCTTTCGCATCCAGACGGCGCTTCAACTCTTCTACTTGAATTTCCGGAAGTCCTGCTCCCACCGGTTTTTCCTCCCCGCGAATGCCGCAAAATTGGTTGTAGTCTATCAGCTTGGTGACCGTGGGATGAGTGCCGCAGACCGGGCAATCGGGATTCTTGCGCAGCTTGAGTTCACGGAACTTCATGCCCAGCGCGTCAATCAGCAGCAAGCGTCCAATGAGAGGCTCGCCCACGCCAAGAATTAACTTGATCACCTCAGTCGCCTGCATCACGCCGACCAGACCAGGCAGAATCCCCAGCACACCGCCTTCGGCGCAAGATGGAACCAACCCCGGCGGTGGTGGCTCGGGATAAAGGCAGCGGTAGCACGGGCCATCTTTGTTGGCAAATACGCTGGCCTGGCCTTCGAAACGAAAGATGGACCCATAAACATTCGGCTTGCCGGTGAGCACGCAGGCGTCATTCACCAGATAACGCGTTGGGAAATTATCCGTGCCGTCGGCGATGATGTCGAAGTCGCGGAAAATTTCGAGAGCGTTCTCGCTGCTCAACCGTGTGTCGAACTTCTGCAGATTCAGGAATGGATTGATGGCAGTCAATTTGTCCGCGGCGGAATCCAGCTTCTTCCGCCCCACGTCGGCTGTCGAGTGGATGATCTGCCGCTGCAGATTTGTGTAATCCACCACATCGAAATCGACCAGTCCCAGCGTACCCACACCCGCGGCCGCAAGATAGAGCGCGAGCGGCGAGCCCAGCCCTCCCGTGCCGATGCACAGCACCCGCGCCGCTTTCAGCTTCTGCTGACCTTCCATGCCAACCTCGGGCATGATCAGATGGCGCGAGTAACGCAGGATTTCGTCCTTGCTCAGGGTTACTGGAATCTCGGTGATGGTAGCCATAAAGTCCTCGGTGGAAAATCTGAATTTGCGGGTTCCGGAATCGTCAGAATCTGGGAACTAACAACAGGCAGGGCACATACAACAGCGATTTGTGGCGGAAGGCTTCAACTCTCGACCCCTCGAATACTATCCCTGAACATGATCTGCTGATCCTGCGAAACCCGCAATCAGACCGCGCCTCCGGCGATGGAAGGCACAATCGAAATGTTATCACCTTCCTTTACGGCGGTCGCCTCTTTCTGCAGGTAGCGGATGTCCTCGTCGTTCACGTAGAGGTTGACGAAGGCGCGCAGTTTGCCCTCCTCGGTGTACAGATGCCGGCGGAGGTCTGGATGCTTCGCCACCAGCGCATTCATGGCCTCGGCCACAGTAGCGGCTTTAACGTCGATGGTCGATTGCTTACCCACATATTGCCGCAAGGGCGTTGGAATGTGAATCTTGCTCATAGGTCTTAAGGATAGAAGATGCGGCAGGAGAAAGGGAAGATTCATGACCGCGCGGGTTTAGCTCGGCGAAGCAAAATACGCCGATGGTCAACCTGCCGTAGAATGCTGAAGACAAGGGAGAATGGCGATGACGATTTTTGATCCAGCTCGGGGCAGGATTATTGACGGTGGTGGAGGCAGCGGCGGCCTTTTGCGGTTAATCAGACTTGGCATTGCCGCATTCTTACTGGTGATTTTGCTGTTCAGTTCAGTGACCAAGGTGGGCACCGGCCGCGTCGGCGTGCTCACACTGTTCGGTAAAGTCCAGACCGGTGACACGCTGGGCGAGGGCATTCACCTGATCAATCCGCTGAAAACCAATAACGAACTTTCCATCCAGACGCAGACCTTGAAGGAATCTGCCAGCGTACCCTCGAGTGAAGGCCTGATGATGAGCCTGGATACTTCGCTGATTTACCATCTGAATCCGGACCACGCCTCCGACGTTTTCCAGAAGATTGGTGCCGACTACGAAAACGTCGTAGTCGAGCCCACGCTCCGCTCCGCCATCCGCGAAGCGACGGCATCGCATACCGCTAACGCCCTCTACACGGGAGAACGCGAGGAAGTGGCCAAGCAGATTTTCGACCAGGTCAGCAATCAACTGACTCCGCGCGGTCTGATCGTAGAGAAGGTTCTCTTGCGCGACATCCAACTGCCAGCCACGCTGAAGGCTGCCATTGAAGCCAAACAGCAGGCTGAGCAGGAATCGCTGGCCATGAGTTTTCGCTTGCAGAAAGAAACCCAGGAGGCGCAGCGCAAGCGCATCGAAGCCGCTGGTGTCCGCGATTTCCAGCAGATTGTAGCGCAGGGCATCACGCCGTCGCTGCTGGAGTGGAAAGGCATTGAAGCCACGGAGAATCTGGCCAAGAGTGCTAACTCCAAGGTTGTGGTCATCGGCAACAGCAAGAACGGGCTGCCGTTGATTCTGGGGCAATAAGTCTTGGGAGCAAGAGATGCTCATGCGGGGCAGCCGCCCTTGGCTGTCCCGTGCCGCAGGCGACGCGACGCTGCTA
>Ga0307478_10001268_pt1 | contig 22425 bp, 41 predicted proteins | sample atmos_gasesECM4C_2_FD_203713 | JGI IMG/M metagenome (GOLD analysis project Ga0307478, IMG submission 203713) | Hardwood forest soil microbial communities from Morgan-Monroe State Forest, Indiana, United States - atmos_gasesECM4C_05 | ecosystem: Environmental > Terrestrial > Soil > Temperate... | reverse complement strand
ACTGCGTTTTTAAATCTTTTCACCAACACCCTGCAAGGATTGGTACCGGCATCGGGCGGTGGTACGACTAATTTTCTTCGAGCGGACGCAACGTGGGCCGCCCCTCCCGGACCAACGGCGCTCGCGCTGAGCATTGCGACCAAGACCACGACGTACACGTTTCTAGGAACCGATTACGCGATCGTGGGAGACACCACAGGCGGTGGCTTTACAGTAAACTTGGAAGCTGCTCCAGCGACAGGCCAAATTCATGTGATCAAGAAAGCGGTTGCGGCCAACACACTCACGCTCGGCGGCAACGGCAAGAACATCGATGGAGCGGCGAACGTCGCCATCACGATACAGTATGTCAGCTATACCGTCCAATACGACGGTACTCAATGGTGGATCGAATGAAAACCTTCTTTGCAATACTGTTAAGTCTTCAGGTCGCGCTCGGCTCTTACGTGCCTGTTGCGAATAACACCGTGCCCAAAGGTAGCACCACAAACGGCCTCCAGAACTCATCGGTGACCGACGACGGGACCACAGTACAAACGTCGGAACTACTGAATGGCGAAGCGGATACGATCAACACGACCACAACGACCAGGCACAAAGTTGCGAATGCGACTGCGGCTCTGGTGGGCCAGCAGCAGATCTCTCCGGCTATAGAATTGACTGGGCAGGGTTGGGGGAATGTGGGAGCGGCTAGCCAGTCGGGGCAGCTTTGGTTAGAGAACTTCGTGCTCAAAGACTCGACGGTCGCCAATAATCTCAGAATCTCATACTCCGAAAATGGCGGGGCACAAACCACTCTGTTGCAAGTCACGCCGCAGGTGGGAACTCATACGAGTGCTGCGATGTATCTTGGCTCGATAACACCATCATCGTCGAATTTCTTAATTAAGCGCGATTCCTCCGCCAACGTGACTATTAACAGCACGCTTACATCAGCGGCTGTCATATTGGCAGTGAACGCAGTGAACTGGTTCCAGGTACTACCCAACGATGACCGAATGCCTTCCGCAACAGTACTTGAATGGAATAGCGATACGGGTTTATTCCGGGCGGCGGCTGGTGAAATCGATGTGACCAATGGAGTTAGTACAGCAGGATGTTCTACGGCTGCGAACTGTCGGGATCTTCGCTTGCGAAGTCTGGTCGGTGGAGGTTCAGTGCCTTCGATTTCAGGCTGTGGTGCAGGAACACAAGTCGGCGGGGCAACAATCGGATCGTTCAATAGCGGCACAACAGGCACCTGCACAGTGACGTTGACTTTCTTGACCACCGCACCCAATGCATGGTTTTGCGATGCCCAGAACCAGACGACGTTTGCGAGCTTCGCAAATATCATGTTCCAAAACGGCGGGAGCACCACAACAGCAGTGTTGACTGGCACTACGGTAAGCGGTGACGTGATCAAGTTTGCTTGCTTTGCCTATTAGAGAAGGATATTTCCATGAGATTAGCTATTTTAGTGATTCTTTCAAGTCTTCGGGCGTATTCCGCTACGGCGAGTCTGCCCATCACTTTCACCGCAAATACTCTCGCCGTTACCGATATTCAGGCCTATCTAATCAAGCAGGTGCAGGCGAATTCGGCACTGGCCTCGCCCATGGGAGCTGGTGATACTTCTCTCACCCTCAATGCAATCCCCACTCTAGTTCCGACATCAGGCAGCCTCCTGATCGAATCGGAAGTTGTGACCTATACGGGGATCTCAGGCAACATGTTGACAGGCTTAACGCGAGGAACGACATTGACCAATGCGGCGAATAACACGACGGCTACAACGCACTCAAGTGGCGTCAATGTGAGTTTCCTCCAATTTGCCAACGTCACGGCTTGGATCAAAAATATCGTACTCACCACGGTACAGGCGGCCATCCTCTCGCTCGGAACAGGCTCGGCATACATCGGAACTGCGGAAACAACGATTCAGACCAATCAGGCAACCGTGACAACGAATCTCGGAACCGCAGTGCAGTAAAAAGCATGCTGAAACGCCCCATCACCCGTCTCGAACTCGCCATCATCCTGGCGTTACTCATCGCATGTGGAGTGTACGCAACAGTCACCAATGCCTACACCGATCTGATCGAAACCACCGCAGGCGTCGTCGGAAATCCGGCATCGGGAAACGAGCGAATCTACGCGGACTCGGGCACCCATACTCAGAGCTGTTTAACGTCAACCGGAAGCAGTTGCGCACCTTCAGGCGGATCGGTCACCTTGAGCAACATCTACGGAGATAGCCTGACGGCGCCGACGACGGCGACGTTCCCGACCCAAGCGGCGTCTGGTTCGCTCACCGGCATCAGTTTCGCCAATGACACCGCTGGCTCGGAATCCGGCGTGCTGTTGAAAGCGCAAGCCACGTCGGCCGGCGATTCGAACTTGATCCTCGAAGTCCAGACACCTCCGGCCACACCCTATGCGTTCCGGCTTCGATTCCGTCCGAATACCTACGGCTCGCAATACGGCGGCGTCGGAGGATGCTGGTACGACAGCGGAACGGGACGAATCGACGCTTTCAGCGTGCAGTTTTTGAACTGGTTCGACCGCATCCGCTTCTGGTCGTTCGCAAGCACTTCGGCTTTCGATGGCACGCACGATATCGATGCCTCGCCTGGAGGGAGCGAACCGGGCCGCGCGGGACTGTGGGACATAGTGCTCGAAGACGATGGGACGAACCGCAACGTCTACACTATCAGCGATGGGATCTATGCCAACCGCAGGCTGTGGACCTCGGTAGCCCGGACATCCTATTTAACCCCGAATAATGTAGGGATCTGCTTGATCGTAGGCACCAACAGCGTTGCTACCGCTAGGGCCCAGGTCAAAGTGATCGACTGGACGCAGCACTGATCACGGCAGATGCAAAACGTACTTGTTGATTGCCGCTGCAGCGGCGTTTAAAATATCGGTCGTCACTTCCGGCGGCGGATTGAATTTCGGCAGGGCCTGATGCAAGCCGTCTAGAGCGGGCTGGATCGCAAGCTGCAGTTGAGCGCCAGTCAGCTGAGTATCGGCTTGTATCAGCATGATCACCGCTTCAGCCGCGGTTGAAATCTCAAGGGCGAGCGCAATGTACTTGAACACAGTGGGGAACATCCCATTAGTCTACCGCTTTTGCTTTTTGGTTGGCGCTTTTCTCGTTTTCGGTTTACAGGTAGCGGCTAGCGGCTTGCTTCCGTGCGCGCGCTGAGCTTCTGACATAAATCCGCTCGGCGGTGTATGGGTCGTCCTTCGCTTTCCGGCGTCGTTTCTTCTCGGGCAGCGTTCCGGCGTCTTTCATCTTCTCCCGCTCGATAAAACTCTCTTCGGCGATGCGCATGCACCGCACGCAGTGCAGATCACAGCGCGGCCAGCCGCAGGGAATGTCGCGTTTGACCAGCACGGGAAGCTCGGGACAGTGGATCGTGAATGTCACCTTTTGACCCGTGCGAATCGTGAATTTAAACTCCTGATCGTCCCAGGCGCTCGGATCGGGTGAAGGAAGAACGCTCAGAACCTGATACATACGTCCATCGAGCGGTCGCAAGATCGTGTCGCTCTTTCTGATCTCGGCTGGTAACACAATGATCCATTCCGCGTGTTTCGTCTTGCACTGGCCTATGATGGGATCGCCGCAGTATTCGCACGACTGTTCTGGCATTTACTTGTTTTTGTTTTTGGCGCTCTTCTCGGGTTTATCCGCTGGTCTGGATTCGCCGTTCGCGCTAAGAGCATACTGTCGTTGATACCGACACAGAGCACGGCGGTTGAACCCGCCGGTATCTATAAAGTACTGAAGAACGCTCCGGTGTTGAGCAAGGAGGAAGCCGAGCAGCATACGTTCATAGGCATCCAAGGACGCGACCCATCTGCGCAAGAAAGTCCGTTCGTTAGCCTGATTTCTGATGAACAGCGCATCGATCATGTCTTTTTAACACTGGAATGAGGCGAAGTGGGTCCAAGCCATTAGTTTCCATCCGAACGATTCTCCCCCCTTGGGAGTTGCATTTCAGAGGGCCTGCAATCTTCGCCCCAGAGTGAACTTTCTCATAATGCTTCAGCGCGCGCACGAACACAAGTACCAATCTAGTACCATGCCGAGAGAAGCGCCAACACAAAAGTACTATTGGAATGCTGCGATTAAAACCGTAAAATAGAATGGAAATGGGGAAGCCGGCTTATTCAGAGTCGCACAAGGAGTTTGTCAAGAGCCTGCCCTGCTCTGTTCGCGTATGCCGTTGCCGCTTCACTATTCCGGCCCATACGCCAGGCTTCGGCGGGGCACGGGGCATGAAACAGAAGCGCTCGGACTTCGAGACGATTCCCCTGTGTGACGCGCATCACGACGAGCAACACCAGATCGGCTGGAAGGATTTCATCCGCAAGTACGATCTGAACATTCGCGGGCTACTGACGGAGCTGAACGTGAAGCCGCGGATCTCGTGTTGGAACAATCCAGAACCCACATACTGGATGGACTATCAGCGCGGAACGTACAGGCTCAATCGAGTTGATCAGGGAGGGCTGAAGGTCGCTCGTCGATTAGCGCAAGAACATCGCCGCGACTGGCTGATAGAGAACGTGTTCCGGCCTTTGGAGAAAGCCTCGTGAGCCAGCGTATTTCGGATCGTACGTGGAGTGAGCTATCGAAACTCTTTCAGTCTGGAGTGTCGGCCAATCGTGCGGCGAAGCTCTGCGGCGTGTCGGAAACCACTGCGCGGGTTTACCGGGATGCCGAACCAAGCCTGCCGACATGCGGCTGCGGCAGGGCGTTGAAACATCGCGGACCCTGCCGGTTCCGATTGGAGAAAATAGCGTGACTGAGATTGACACCATCAAACAAGACATTGATCAACTGAGCCAACGGCTTATGAAGGCCCAGCATGAGAGCTTTCTGCGGGACGCCGAGCTGATGCGCTCGGATAGTTTCCTTACGAACTCACTCCAAGACTTGACCAAGAACGTCACAGATATCACCGTAGCTGTGAACCTGCTTATTGATCGAACGAACCAACTTGCCACCAGAATGGATCAAACCGACAAACGCTGGAATGAGCTGACCACCATGCTCGCCAAAGAGCATGGCAATGGCGGTCCATCGTGAGCCAATTCGACCACGAGAGCAACGATCAGTCTCCCGCCGCGAATGAGCTGGTCCGGGTGATGAAGGGGCTGATCGCCGATACGGCTATCACCCCACCTCATTACCAGGTGGTTAGCAAACGGCTACGGGAGCGTACATAAATGGGAATGCCAAGAGGCAGCAGGTGGAAGCGTCTGGCGATCTTTTCGGATGAAGTCAACAGCCATAACGCCTCGCTTGTGGGGCGTGTGTTGCGAGCGCACCGGATTGAGATTGAGTGGTGGTCTCGCCCCATCAGACCGACTCTCTCCACCGCAGACCGGCCTGTTTACAAAAGCGTGGAATGGCTTATGGTGCGCCGGGGCGATTGGCCATTGGCCTTCGTCTTGGCCAAGTATTGCGGGGTAACTCTGGCGACCCAGGTTGGTTTAGCAAACGGCTACGGGGGTGCGGTCGCAACCGACCAACACAAAAAGACCAAGCGTGGTAAACCAGTAAAGCAGTCCTAAGGTGAAAATTATACTTCCGGTCTATTTCGCCTGTTCTTCTCTTAGCTCACAATCGAAGCATGCACTGGCTACAACAAGAAGAGCAAGCGATCCAGAGCCGGGATTGGCTTCAAAGAGGCATCGACGAACGGCGAAAATGGGACGAATGGGAACGCAGGAAAGAACGGGCGGTGGAAGAGATTCAAGCACCATCGGAACACGAGGGTAACAATGAGTAACGCCTTCACGGGTTCGGCGTTCGTTGAAGAGATAAATCGCCTACGATTTCACAAACCGGATCAATTTACAAAGGAGGCTTTTGCTGTGTGGCGACCAGTCGATAACCTCGCAATCCATTTTCAGAAGATCGAAGTGCTCACAACGATTCGCGACGAAATGACCAAGACCATAGAAGAGTGGGCCAAGTACCTGGAGGAAAACCGATGAAACCGGAAATCTTCAGACCCGAACCGAACCAGAAGTACATCATCGCGCTGAAGTGCCCCAAGGGTCAAAACGTCAACGGCGCCTGGGGCCCGCAACTGCTATGGACCCTGTCCGATGGCTGGAAGCTCTACACGCCCCTGTTTTTCCAGAAGCTCATCGACGATGAAGGTATCAAGCCGGGGCAGCGCTTCGAGCTTTATAAAGCCCAGGAAGGCCGCAAGACGCTGTGGAGAGTGACGCGGCAAGGACCGGCCCAACAGCCGGTTGTGGACGTGCTGAACGGCTCAGGCCCGCTCGACAGCCCCATTCCTGAACCCGAACCGAATGAAGATCCGCCACCAATTCCGATTACCCGGCTGGAGCATGCGCTGAAGACCGCAGTGACGGCGGCCGCGAAAGCTGAAAAGCACGCCGAAGGTCTCGGATACGCTTGCCGGTTCTCCAGCGCGGATGTGCGCGCGATGGCAATCAGCGTGCTCATAGGAATGGACCGCCGTGCAGCCTAAAGCTTCCGTACTGTCCGACCGGGAACTAGAAATCGCGACACGCGCCTTCCGCTGGGCGCTGTACGCGATGGCAGATACTTGCGAGGCAACTGGCGAACCACCAGGGCGCGTGCTGAATGTCATTCTGAGCGAGGAAGGCTGGGAGCAGAAGCTCAAACAGAAGCTCGAAACGTGGCTCGAAATCCAAGCCGAAGTTACCGATGAGAATGCACGTAGGGCGAACGCCGAAACCTCGCAACCGGCGACCGAACGTCGAGAGGAGCCTCAACAACAAACGGAAGACTCGAACGAAAGACTGGACGCAAGCAAAACCTACGCCGATCTGCAAATCGCCAAGCCCTGCACGGAGAAAAAGGGATGAGAGCAAGTTGGGCCGATATCGCGCTGTTCCTCATGGCTTGCGTTTGTGGCGGTGCCTTGTTGTCGCGCATTGCTTTCGGCGTATTGAAGGCGGTGTGGAAATGATCCCAGAGCACGTCAAAGCAGCAGTGCGCCAAAAAGTGACCGAACTCATCGATCGCTTACTTACCGAACCGAACGCGGGCTGCGCATGTTGCACTATCAACGGACCGGAGGGCTTCATGATCGAGATCTTCATAGCCGACAAAACGGCAGCGACATGGATCCATGAGATCATCGACGCGAGAATGACCAGCGAAGGGCCTCAAAAGTCTCCAATTCCGAGGCCGAACTGATGGAGAACAGTACTTCAGTACTCTGTACACAATAGTACGTTTTGGAACAGAATAGAGCATGAGCGACGAACTGAAGGACCTGCGGCGGGATCTGGACGAAATGATCAAACGCCAGTTGCTTCACCGGCACGAGAGCATCATGCGCGACGAGTTTACTGAATGTCTAAGACAAAGTCAATAGTCCCTTCTGAAATTTTAGACCGGTCGAAAAATGCAAGTAGCTGGCAACAACTTATCGCCGAAGCCAAACTTCAAGTAGGCCGGCTGCAACAGTCGATTAAATACTTTGAAGACCAAAAAAAGAAAGGAGTGCCGTATCCAAAAAAAGAAAGGAGTGCCGTATCCAAGTGAAGGACCCGAGCACAAACTGGTACTCAGATGTATCGGCCATTAACTTGGTCAGAATGCGCCGTCAGGTAGTGACTTTCTTGAAGGCTGCCAGAAGTGGAAATGGCAACGGAGGCAAAAGTTGACTACTGCTCAAGAATTGAGATCCAAAAACATGCGGATTAGAAACTTCGACAAAAACCTACCGACCCGTTTCGAGATCGCCGAGTATTGGGTTGCGAAAGAATTGCGTTTTGTTTGCGACCTTGGCGAACCGAGTTGCTTTGCATGTCACTACTGGGATGAAAAGTGGGATCTTCATCAGTCTATAAACAAACGCTGGGAATTGAGTGGACTGGAGCGTGCGCACATCATAGCTGCTGCCGATGGTGGTAGTCCACAACCGGAAAATCTTCTGCTGTTGTGTCGGCGTTGTCACATTGAAGCGCCGATGGTTACTATTCCAGCAGTCATGATCGACTGGGCACTTCAGAGGCAGGATTGGATCGCGTGGTCATTTGAAAAGTCCAATGCTTATTTCGCCAAAACGATTTCGATGGATCTGTTAAACGTTGCGTTTGATGCATCGGAATTCCAAGAGTTTCTGCATACCTGTGGATTCAGGCGGCATACTTGTCACAATCGGATGATGGCTGGTTTCGTCCCGGAAAGCGACTTGGCCGTGCTGGCACGATACCTCAAGATAAAGACCGTTTTCAACTCTTCGCTCGTGTCGCCTTCTAGTCCAGAAGGCGTCAAAGGTTCGGTTCCAAACCCGCCAAGACCTTGAAAGCGTTAAATTCCCTACCTACCGATTTGCGTCTCGTTGTCGCAATACGATACGATATCGGTCAGGAGAAAACGGGATGCATTCTGTCGCCATTACTTTCAAGCGGGAACCGCTCACACAGGCTGAAGCCACGGATTTAGCGAATACCTGCCATCCTGGAGAGGAGCGTTTGGTGATCTGGACTCTACTCGACACCGGTCTTCGGGTCGACGAACTGGCGAGGTTATCGAAAGATAACATCGACTGGCAAATGCACCGACTCGCCTTCAGCGGCAAGGGCGAAAAACGCCGAACGGTGGAAATGCCCGCTCGGATCCGCGAACTGCTGGAAGCTCATATCTCGGTGCACGATTACTTCGGAATCGGAGTGAGGACGATGCAGCGTATCGTCAAGCGCGTGGCGAACCGGGCCAAGATCCGGCGCAAGGTGACGCCGCATGTTTTACGGCACACTTTCGCCGTCACAGCGCTGCAAAAGGGTGTCAGTCTCGCCGCGCTCCAGAGGATCCTGGGTCACGCCAATCTTCAGACGACAGCGATCTACTTGAATTTGAGCCCTGAGGAAGCTCTCAGGGAATTCCGGGAGAAGTGGTAATGGCAATCGAACACCCCAACCAAAATAAGGGAATTATATAGATGAGTACAATGAGCAAAAAGGCCGTTAGTAAGCCATCTCCGCGCGCTCAGGTGCGTCTGTTGAAGCAGCAACTGGCGGCTGCGGAACGCCTCATTAATGTCTATAAGTTCCACCTGGACCGCTCAAGACGGCAGCGCGATGCCCTCCGTGCGAGGTAGTCATGTATATAATTCCCCAAAATAAAGCCGCCGACGTCCTTCGCAAACCAAACCCGGACTGCCCGGCGTGTCTCGCCTTCCGCTTTCACACCGACGAGGAGTGGAAGCAATTTCACCCCAAAGCTGGGCAAGGAATCGATCACCGGGGAGCGCCGCAGAACTGAGATGGTCACTTTGAGATCGGCCGCATCAACACGTCGCGGCTGAGTTCATGATGAGCGCCACATCCTGAACACAGCCGCACGTGGCATACGGGACATTCGACCGTAGCGCGCTTAGAGGCACAGCTGGCAGATCCCGGCAGGCTCGGGCCGCACTGGTTGGCCGCTTTCTACCCACGGATTGATTATCGCAACTGCCGTACTCTCGGAGCTTCGCCCACCGCAACACTCATGCGGGCGAAAGTCTGATGTGCAGGCTTGACGGCTCCGAAGGCATGCGTGGTGACGGTAGTTCCCGGCCCAAGCGAGATCGTTCCAGTGCCGACGAGCGACTGATAGTTTCGAATCAGTGGAATCTCGGTGCCTCGGATGCGCCCTTCGATGTAAGGGGTTTCGGCGTTGTAGATTGCAAACCCGGTCAAAATCTGCTCGGACATCTTCACGATTCTCGCGGCCCCCAGCACCAAGAACAAGTTCGTGGGATCGGCCAGCAAGCGGATAATGCGTTCGGCTACCGAGGTGTTCACAATACGGGTCAGCACCAATTGAAATTCCGTGCGGTCGTACAAAAGAAGCTGAGGCAACCGGCGGATGAGCACCGCTTCCCGAACGTCAATCGCTTCGGCACCATTGTTGGTCAGCGTGCACAGATACATCGCCGCGATCTTAGAAACCGACGAGCCGAGCAGGTTCGGGATCAATGTCGAGTTATCGTGACACTCGATGTCTACCGTATCCTGGATCGCGTCGGTTTGCAGTTCTAGGGGCCGTGAAGATTTCACAGCCGGTTGAATATTCTGAGCATACAGCCATACATCGAGCAAGGGAGCTTCAAAGCTAGGGCTCGCAGCCAGCAACGAGATCGCAGTGGCCAATATACACACGATTAGACCCAGCAGTCTTCGTCCCATGCTTCGGTCACCCATTCAAAGTGAAGAATCTGGTAAACGAACCTGGAAGATTTTGTATCCGATGGAAGGTGAATACGCCCGCGCCATTGGGATCGGTATATTGAAAGCCGTCTGGCCCTGGAGTTCCCAAGGCGATATACATAGGCCGGCCGTTCCAGGTCGCTCCGAGAGCTTTTCCCACGAGCGAAGTATGGCCGGGGGGAGGGGGTGCGGGCGGAATTGGATCGATAGGCGGGAAATCTTTTGGATCGAGCGAAACCAAGATCGAACCCGCGGGCGGATTGGAGGGGTCGTACACGGGAAGCCCCGGATCGTGCAGGCCTGGAGCTTGCGGGATATCGCCCTGCAAAAGATTCGGCACCCAACCGCGTCCGGTCGAGGGCTCGACATAACCATACGCAATCCGGTCTTCCATCTCGCCGAACGGATCTAATCCTTCGGCGTGAATCTGGGTGTCGATCAAAAAGCCTTTGACGGCCAGTTCCACTGCGCGCGTCATGCGTTCCGGTGTTTCCCCGAGCGATTGCAAGGCCTGGACTTCGTGATGCTGCGCGGCCCAGTAAATCGGGTTGAATGTTGCTTGGTCCATATACCCAGGAAGTTTAGCACTTTCTTTTGTTGTTGGTGCTCTTCTCTACGTCACCTGCAACTAGGGGTTGGTTCCGTTCGCACTTCGGGTGTTTAATCTGGCTTCTTCTGCAAATGTAAGTCACCCGCTCAACCGAAATGTTGCACAATCCTGCGATCTCTTCGTAGGTCTTGCCCTGGCTTCGCCAAGCTAGAATCTGCTCGTTTCGCTCGGTCTTAGTCTTACTGATGCGAGTCTCCCTGGCTCATGGTCCACACTGTTCCATTGAACACGAGCAGATACCATCTTCCCGCAACAAGCAATGTCCCAGGGTCGGTCGTACCGTCGGCCAACTTAATATTAGCTAAACCCTGACCGTTCACGTTGAGCCATGCCGAACCAAACGACGACGCTGAAGGCTGCAACATGACCCACGCACCGGCCCGGTATCCGGGACCGGCCCACGCTGCAGCCGAACCAGTTCCGCACATATAGGACGTGACACCCGAAGTATCGACGCACCAATGGTCCACGTTCTGGACGTCGAGCGAGCGGGTTTGTGTCGTTGCCGAATTGATGGACGGGCTCACTGTGCCGTCGGGGTTCGTCACTAACACGATGCCGTTGCAGACTCCCGACGTGCAGTTGACTCCGGGAGTTCCAGGCGGACCCTGAGGACCCGGCGGAAGATTGGCCGTGTTGAGCGTAAGCATCTGCTGGCCAGCGGTCCTCGAATCGGGTATTAACCGAAATAACGCCGGATCGAAGTCGAGGGAAACCGCGGCGGACGACGTATTGAAATAGAACGGTGGTGAGAATTTGGAAAACAGAATAGTTCCCGCGCTCCGATACCAGGCCAATCCTCCCGGACCCGTTCCCGTATTTAAAGTAACGGTTGCGAGTCCGGCGCCGCACGAAATCTGGGCCGTTCCAGGCTGCACCACGACCAAAGGAGCCTGATACGCTCCGGCTTGTGTAATTGTCCCTAGCGTTGCGCCCCAATTGCAGGGACCGCCCGATACGCTGAACTGTAAGACCTGAGCGGGCCGCAACGTCGCCGTCGCCGGGCTGATGTTTTGCCCGAGAGCGTCGATGGCGCACAACAGCAGGAATAGCCGCATGCGGCCTAACCCTGGACGATGACCGCGATCGCGTGCGCCCAGCTCGCCGCAGTGGGAGGCGGGAGGTAACGGTAAAGCACCGCGCCCACTCTCGGCCACAATGAGACGACGGCTTCAGGCGGCATATATTCAGCGCTCCGGCGGATGACTCTCAGTTCGGCCTGAAGAGACTGGATGTTATCTGAGAACTCCGGTGGCACCGGATTGGGAAGCGCCGCTAAAATCTGATCGATCACGGTAAGGATGTTTCGCATGGCCAGTCTCCTTAGAAACCTCGCAAATCCTTCAATAGCTGATCTAGTTTGAATCCGCTGGCGGAAACGCCGTTGGCTTCGATGAAATCTTCTGAGAGCACGACATATCCTTCCTCGATATAATCCCTGCCGAAGTTGAGCGAGAGTTTCAGCAGGTTAGCCCAACTTACGCTGGTGTGCGATTTCAAACTCGATGCGTCGAAGGGAACGCAATGCCCTCCCCAGCTACCCGGCATACCGATTGGAGAAGCGGTACCTCCTTGGGTCACCGTCCATACATCTTGTCCTTGCGCCGACGAGGGCAGGGCAAGCCCCATGAAGACATTGCCGAATAACTGAATCGCGAGCCTCATTTGCGCCAGGTTCAACCAGTTGAAGGCCATATAGCCTAAAATCTTGTGTCCCCCAAATCCTACGTGCCTCCAGTAATTCAGCGCGGTCAGCATGTCGCAACCATTATCGGTGGATGGGTCGCCGGGAACGTAGCCCCCCACCGCTTCATAACCAGAGAGCACGTCGCTGTCGCCTATCCGTTTTGGGTTCCCGGCGTAGACGGTCCACTGTTCAATCATGTGCGCGGCGGCGGCGATTACGCAGTCTCCGATCTGGTCGTTCAGATACATCGGCCAGTCGGACACCTGCGTTACCCAACTCACCTCATCGGGAGCCGGAGGCAAACTCTGGCTGAGATATTTGGTGAATTGAAGCGTACGGCGGTCGTAGCGCGGCCGCCTCTTTCCGAGCTTCACCCGTGCATGTGGAATTGACATTATTTACCTTTCTGAATCGCAGAACCGTTTACGAAGCCGCTGAATCGCTTCTATCACGGCCAGGTCGAAAGACGAACCGCCAGAACGGTCTTCGGCCAGCTCGCCCAAGTAGAACAGCTCCAGCTTTTCCAAAATGAGATAACGAAGTGCCCACATTGGCTTACACCGCCGGCTTTTCGGGACCATAGAGATTCGGGTCTTGTTCATCTCTCGAAATGAAGTACGAGCGTATCGCGTCCCTCAAGGCGGGTTTGTCCGGGGTGAGCTGATAGACTCCCTGCCAATCGCGCCTTAGATCAGTGGTCGGCGAAAAGTTGTGCTTCACCAGGATCTGATCGCGTGTCGCATATCCCCTTCTGGCTTTAGAGCCGTGAAAATGATGCACCGCAAATTGCGCTAAATAGCCGATGTTCTTCTTCAGCCGGGCGGCGTTCTTTTGCCATGCCAGAATCGCGTTGCGGTAGTCGTCGGTGTAACCGTCGATATGCATGTCGGGCGCGTCCTCTCCCACCAGGCCAAATGCGGAAAACCAATCCGAATGTCCCAATATACAAATGTCGAGCAATCCCCCGACTGTATCGAAGGCCGAACGCCTGAAGGCCCACGCTCCACCCGTTGCCCCGACTCCCCGAGGCCGGCCGGCCACGGCTTCCAGATAATAATCGTCGTCCACGGCTCCTGGTTCTCTCCATCCTCCGTTGGTGTATCCGTCCGGCAGCTGATACCCGGCGCGAATGTAATTGTACGCGAAGCCCGGCGTGATTCTCATGGGTAGATGACCCAAACCGTAATTTCCGCTCTGAAACTCTTCTCCGGTCAGATCGGCGTAGCTTGAAAACAACTGCACCCAATCGTAGTGCTGCAACAGATGAATCGCTTCGAGCGCCCAATCGTGGCGCGTGAAGTGGAAATCGGCGTCGATCCAGGCTCCGTATTTCCAGTCCTGAGGGAAGGTTTCGATGGCCCGGTTTAAAACGTTTTCTTTGTGGAACAATTCATGTCCGGTCCTCAAGGGAACATCGAACTGATGAAACAGGCGGACACTCTCAGCTTCCGGCAACCCCGTCCACCCGACTACTTCATGCGGACGATCCCCATAAGCCAGCTCTCCCATATGCAGAATCACATTGGGGGATTGCGCCATGTGGCGCCGGAAATCATTCGCTAATTCCCGTCTGGGTCTCCAGCGGAACGGATTCGAGTAACAAGCCGCGACGTGAAGGGTTTGCTCTTCGGACCATTCTGCCCATGGCCTGTGTACATCCGGGTGCGCAAGCGGCATTTAAGATTTAGTGTACACCCGCAAAGGTAAAGTCTACTTGTCCCGGTAAAGCCTACTTGTCCGGGGGAAGGGGAATCGTCGGAGGCAACACTACTTCTGTTTTTTTGGTAGTTGTAGTTACGGTGCCAGAAGGCTCTGTACGGACGGTTTCGCTTTGCGTGCGGAATGCCGGCGCGGGGTTAGATTTCAGAAAATTGAAGAAGTTGGTGATTGCGCCGATCATGAAGGTAACGGAAACCAAGGTCCAGAACTTGCTCGTGGCCAAGTTGAAATCCTTGGGGTCCACCACCATCGATGCAATGCCTCCGGACGCCGCGTTCGCTCCCCCGCTGATCACCCCGGAAATCAGACCGTAAAGCCAGCGCGACCAATCCAATCCGAATAACGATGGCGAGTTAAGCATCGGAGAGGACATCAGGTTGTTAAGCCTTTCGATTCTTCGATGAACTGCGCAAAGGCCGTATCATCGCCGTTGAACCAGTCGAGATCGATGTCACCGGAGATTCCCGGTACAGTGCCTTTGTCGGTGTACTGCCAAAAGGTCCAGACTGGCCACGGTGGAGTCCCGTCAATTCCGCTGCTGCCCCAATCGGCCAGCCACAATGGATAGGCACTCACTTCGGTCGGCAATCCGATAGCGGTGGCCCTGTTGGTGTAGATCACCGGAACTCGCTTCAGCTCATCTGCGATCCGCTGGGCGCATTCGAGCACCGGTAATTCTCCCGGAAGTTCCACATCGAGACAGGGCGGGAGATCGTCAGGCACCAGCGTGTTCAGTTTGTCGATGAACTGTGTAAGCTGGTCTCCCGTCACGCCACGCCTGAGAAAGTGATAACTGCCGATTTTAATCCCCGCCCTCCTGGCACCCACCGTATTGAATCCCCAGCGCGGATCTTCCCATGTCGGGCCGTCCGTGCATTTGATGTAGGCGAACTTCACCCCACTGTCGGCTACTTTCGCCCAGTCGATGACTCCGTTGTAGTGCGATACGTCGATACCGGGAACCATTTCAGTGCTTCGAAAAGTCGATGGCGAACAATACTACCGATACCACGATAGCCAGCAAGCCTACAACCAGGGCAGAAATGATTCCCACGCTCCAGTTTTTCTGCTCATGCCTGGCGAGGTCAGCAAGATCTCGGCCGCTCATTTCGCTGCGCGATTCTCTGAGGCTATCGATCTCCTTCTTGAGAACTTCCAACCTTTGATCCAGGCTGGTGAACAGAACGCGCGCCTCTTCTCTAGGTAAAAGCGTCTTGGCCTGATCGTCCAGTTGGCCGCGGAATTCGTTGGATCGGACGTTATATTCCCGTTGCGCCTCTTCGGCCTTGGAGACGGCTTTTTCGGAAGCCGCGAAAATGACCGAGGTCATTTCCTTTTGCGCAGTTAAGGCTTTATCGACGGCGCTCTTCGACTCCTTGAACATCGACATATAAAGCCGATGCCGCTCTTTGAAGAGGACGTCGATATACTCGCGTAGGCGTGATGACTCATCCGGCAAAAAGATCACCTGCGCGGCAGCTCGACGCTCCCTAAGCCTGATGGTACTAGAACTATCGATGGATGGCGTGCTTTCATGTTGTCTGCCATCCTGAGCCATGGGATTGTCTGAAGACATCAAGGCAGAGATTGTACGACGTTACGCCTTGGGCGAAAGTTCGTACGTTCTCGCCAAAGAACTGGGGATTAACCGTGGCACAGTATGGTATCACGTCGAGAAAGCTGGCGGACGACATCGGACCCCCAGTGAAGCGCAAACCCGATACAAGGCGGATCACCATTTCTTCGACGTGATCGATACTGAAGAAAAGGCGTACTGGCTTGGGATGCTGTACACGGACGGCTCGATCAACGGCAGGCGTTTCAGTTTGGCGTTGCTCACGAGTGATTCCGCCCATTTGCACACATTTAGAACTGCACTGAGAGCTACACATCCAGTACTGAAGCATCCATGCAAACATGCGGAGATGTCGATACTCAGAATATCTTCTGAGACCCTGACTGATGCATTGCGCAGTCATGGTATGACCGAAAGGAAATCGTGGTCGAATCGCCCTCCCAGGATTCCCGGACATCTTCAACGCCATTTTTGGCGTGGTTGTCTCGACGGAGATGGCACGTTCGATATTCCCAAGAAGATCCAATATGCGCGAGTAGTACTTTACGGCACTCAACACATGTGCCAAGGATTCTCGACGTTCTGCAAAACGATTACCGGGCGTTGTATGAAAATGCGCTTTTGCCCAGAAACTCGATGCGCATATGTGGCTCGACTGAGCGGGAGATATTGGGTCGCCCCGTTTCTGAAGGAACTGTATCACGATTGCAGCGTTGCTTTGGAGAGAAAGAGTACTCTGGCAAAACGCATTATAACCGTGATGGAACACACAGTTCCAAGTCGTCATAGTCCGAAACGATACCATTAACTTCTTCTGGGCCAGTACCATCCAAAGCTACCGGCGAACACTTGGCCGCCGCTCACTGGACTCGTCGCCGGGATATTCCCGATCAGCGTGATCGTCTGGCCGCTGATGACGCGGATGTTCTGCTGCTGAACTAACAGCGCCGTTTGCAGGCTTCCGTACGTGTTCAGGATGTTGCCGAAGTCGTTGGCGAAGCGCTGGCCGATTTTCAGTCTCCACACCAGATCCCCGGATCCCTCGATGTGTCCGTCCCCGGTGAACCCGAAGACCACTTTCTTGATGACTCCATCCCAAGCATTTGGCACGCGCCATTGGCCGATCACCGTATCAACGCCATTGAACACGCCAAGGGTCTGGAACGCGGTCAAGGGCTGGAAGTACATCTTTTCGAAGTCAACCCCGTTGGAGGGCTTCTGAATCCACGGAGGGATAGCCCAGACGGGCGCTCCGAGCTCCGGTATGCGGCAGCAGCCCTTCAATCCGCCGTGTTCTGAGATCCAGCGCCATACCGCCGATTGCCGGAGCAGGGCGAGATCGTGTCTGGTCGGTTCCCACAGCCCTTGCTGATGCTTCAAGATCTGCGACTCGCGTTTCAATGCTTCCGGGAGGATTCGGTCGGGGAGAATCGGCGTGCGCTGGTAGGGGTGGCTTCCGTCGAAGTTGCGGATGTTCGAGAACGGCGCGGGATTGTTCGCTTGCGCGGGAACGAAGTACGGACCGCCCGTGACAGCTCGCGCCATGGCGGGCGATTGCTCCTCGTCGAGCGCGTAGGACGGCACTGTGTTCATCGGGTTGTAGCTCGACACGAAGTTCGCCGCCAGATCGGAAGGCAATGCAGGGACCATGGGGTAAGAGGGTCCACCCGATACATCCGGTCGTCCAGGAACATAGAGAGGAACGATATCGCCCAAACGTATTCTAGCCATGCTCTACCTCTTCTCTTTTGTTTTTGGCGCTCTTCTCGGCTTCCCTACGGGTTGAGACTTGGTTTCGTTCGCGCTCTGAAGCGCTATGCCGCGCATGTCGATTACTTCGCCATATTCGGAATCGTAGAACTGATCAGAGTAGCCCGCCGCCTTCAGCTTTACTCGGATTTCCAAGTAAGCTTCAAGAGACACATTCAATACCGCATAACTGTACGTCGCGCGCACGCTCACAAGCCCAACCTTTCAACAGACGATAAGAAAAGCGCCAACATAAACGACCTAAGACGGCGACGGACACTCCACCGGCGCAACTGGTTCAGCCCCGTATAAGACTAACTGCACTCCCCTGGCATCGGTAGACTGGAGCGAGCATACTTCGACCGAGAGCAAGCCCGGTGTCGCGATGGTGAGGAGCTTCGGAAGAAACTGCTGATCCACGTCGGCAAAGGCATCGGTACGGATATGCTCGCTCAGTAATGGCACATCCGTGCAGGCGTCCCGCACCTGAAACGAGAACGGCCCTGCGTTCGCCGAATCGGTGAACGAGAATCCCCAAATCACCGCGCCGGGAATGCAATAGAGCTCATAATGAAAACTCTTAAAAGCCGGGATAACGTCGGCATTTCCATCGGGCGGTACTTGCCAGGATTTCGAGCGGTAGGCACCGCTACGCAAGAGGTCATCGTATTCGGCGATCGCGAGCGGAGAAAACGCCAGATCGCATTTGAGCGAGGTGTTCAGGTTGAAGCCGCTGATCACCGGATAATCGTCCGGGGTGACGTTCATGGCGCGCCTTTCTTGTATTCCATCATAAACCTTTTAATCGCACGGGATTCTCTGTATTCCCACCAGATCAACATAGCAAGTCACCGGCAGCAAGGTCGCATTGGTAATGAGGCTGAAAAAGTCGATCCGCACCTGAGACTGCTTCGGATAGAGCAAGGGCGGGACCAGCGCGCCATTCTGATAGGGCGATCCAGGTGCCCCGTTGACATAGATGTCAAGAATGGGAGCGTTTGAGATCTGCTGGGTAACGGGATCGTAGATCCACAATTTCGCGACCGGCTTCGCAGGATCGAGAAACACCCCGGCAGCCGACCTATAGCGCAAGCGGAATTCGTACAGCTCGAAATCGTAATTGACGATCTTGATGCGCAGCGACTGCGCTGGCGCGGTGTTGCCCGATCCGTCTACCGCTGGAAGCGTGAGCGCGATCGTTGCATTGTAGATAAACGGCTTTGGCTGGAAGGGGTACGTCGAGCGCAGAGGATCGCTGCCTTTCATCCGACGCACGCCCATGAAAGCTGCTTGCGCTGTCGTGACCGGCAGAACCACGGGACCGGACAGCTGCCAGTAAAACGTCGAACCGTTGATGACGATGCCCCAGGGCTGCGACGTAATCTTATTAGCAAACAGAAAGTTCACGGAATGCGATCCGAGGTGGTTCGCCGCTCCGAAGCCCAGACTTGAATCGACGTAGTAATCCACCGGGAAAGTAACGCCGTTATCGGAAGCCAGGAACAAGACGAACCCGGCTGCGGTCGAGCACATCACCGCGAACGCATCGAGCGTGAAACCGGCCGCGACCGAAACCGTTTGGGAACTGAAGACCATCGTAGACACCGAGGTTTCAAAGACGGTGACGCTCTGAATGCTGTTGTCCGGCTGCCAGGCGATCACCATGTGAATGCCATCGGAAAAGCCAGGATTTAAAAACGCCACTTTGACGCCGGTCGTTATGTTCGTCGCGAGAGTAGTGAGAGGACCCAAGACACTCCCGGTGAGCGATTGGATCACCACGCTGTACGTACCATTCGGCACAACGGACGGTTTCTGCAAAAACAAGAACCAGACAGTGTTGCCTGCCCCTTGCAGTACGCTATAGACGTTCCAGGCAACTCCGGGAGCGGCCACGGTAAAACCGCAACGAATCCAAGGTCCCGCCGTGAGCGCAACCGTATCGAACAGGAAATAGCCGCAACGTATATCGTTGATCGCGAATTGGAAAGCCACCACGGGCGCCGTGACGATCAATTGCTTGTCGGAGGCGCGGTAAGCCATCGCGGAAACATTCGAGGCTTGGGCCGCGTTCGCCGTCACGGTGGTCGACGTCCAGGTATCGGTCGCCGTATCGAACACCGAAATCTGTTCGAATGAGACCGTGGGATCGACCGACAGAACGTAAATCTTTTGCCCATCCGTGCAGCTCGATGTCGAGCCCGAAAAGGAACACGCCGGATCGATTCCTACTTTGGCCCAGGTGAAGCCGCCGTCGGTCGATTTCCACATCTGGACCGCCGTCGATCCAGCGTTATAGGTCGGCTGATAAATCCTCGCCGGCGAGATCTCATAGGGCCCGCCCGAGCAAATCTCTACCAGACCGGTGCTCGTTACGAGGTTCGGGAAAGCCATTCGCGTCTAAAGGTTAGTCGTTTCATGTTGTTGGCGCTTTTCTCGGCAATTCTAGTACGCTTGGGCCTTGATTCCATGCGCGCGTTGAAGCATCCTCATAGGAATGACCGTTGAAGAATTCGATCATTCGAAGCTCGTACTGCCCGATGGAACTTTTTATGCTACCGATTGCGGTAAAGGAGATTGGAGAGTTGGAGATATTGTCACTGCCGAACGGTTGGTGAGCGATGATCAAATCACCTTTGAAGTAATTCCGCGTATTAAGCTTCTGAGAAAGGCCAGCTGGGCTGAATACGTCCGCTATCTCAAGCAGATTGGCTGGCCGCTCGATGTGGGGAAGAAGAAACTGACCGAAACCGTTTGGGTCGCAACTACCGACTAAATTCAGCGCGCGAACGGGGAATCCCCAACCTAAAAACACCGCTGAGAAGAGCGCCAACACAAAAGCCAAAAGTATTATGCGCATGGCTGCCTCTGCACTCCAACGAGATCTACAAAGCAAGTCAGCGGCAGGAGACCCGCGTTATTCACCACACTCAGGAAATCGATCTGAATCGCCGAATTCCGCGGATAAAGCAACGGTGGCATGAACGCTCCGTTCTCGTATTTGGAGAGCGGAAGCCCGTTGACATAGATGTCAAGAATAGGAGCGTTCGAGATCTGCTGGGTCACGGGATCGTAGATCCACAGTTTCGAGAGCGGTACCGTCGGGTCTTGGAAAACTCCTGCGGCGGACCTGTACCGCAAGCGAAGTTCGTACAGATCGAAATCGTAGTCTTTCACCTGCACCACCAGTCTTACGAAGGGAGGCGTTTGGCCGGCGACGTTCAGGCCGGGCTTCGTGAGCACTACTTGCGCGTTGTAAATATAGGGCTTCGGGTTAAACTTGTACGTCGGCCGCGCCGGATCTTCGCCTTTGACCCGCCGCACTCCCATGAAGGCCATCTGCGCGGTAAAGACAGCCGGATCGGGACCCAAATAAAAGTAAGCTGCGCCTCTGCTGGCGGCGTTTCCCGACGCCCCGACTACAATCCAGGCAATTGCGCCGCTATAGATCGAAACGGCGGTGCCAAACAGATCGGCGCCGGTCGGGTCGGTCTGTACGATCTTTTGACTCTGCGCCAGATTCTGAAACACGTACACCGCGCCATGCACCCCGTTTACCCGCGCGCCGACTGCGATCAAACCGCCTTGGACCGCTACGTCGGAACCGAACTGATCGCCCACCACCGAATCCGATCCGACGAGCGTAGAGAGCAGTGTGAACAGGCTACCGGTCAGCGTATAGACGTAAGCCAAGCCAGTCGTACCGGCAGGCCCGCTCGCTCCCACGAGTAATGTCGATCCGTCAAAGGCGACACTGCCGAATACGCCGCCAGCCAGTGGGCCGACGATCTTTTGCTGCAGGGTCCAGACTCCGGAGACGAGCTGATACCAGTAGACCGCGCCTCTTGAGGCCGATTGAGATGCGGCCGCGACGAACAGGTTGATCCCGAGTAAAACCAGGGAGCCGCCGAAATTATCGCCCGCGGCGATATCGGCCGGAACGATCTTCTGCTTCTGTGTCCACACCCCCGCAACCCGGTTGAAGATGTAGACTGCGCCCGCTGAAGCGGCTTTGCCCGGCGCTCCCACGGCCGCGACATCTCCGTCGATCGAGACTTGCTGGCCGAACAGATCCGCCGCGGCGATATCGGACGAGGTGAATTCTTGCTGCTGGGCCCAGCTGCCGGCAACCAGCGTGAACACGTAAGCTTCGCCGCCCGTGCCATGATTCGGCGAGCCGACGATGAGGCTATATCCGCTCGACAGATCGACACCGAGGCCGAACTGGTCTCCGAGCACGCTATCAGGAGCGTGAATATGGGTGAATCCGGTGAAGGCCGCAGGAGAGCCGAACGCCTGGGCATTTTGCACGTACTCGGGACTCCCTCCAAAAAAGAAGGGATTCCCGATCATGACTGTGTTCAATACGCTCGCCGGCGCGCCCGCTCCCGTTTCTCCCGGCCCCGGTCCGGCGATTCTAGATATCGACAATCCGAACTGCCCACCGGTGAGCGTACCGGGAATCTTCGACGAGAATGCGAATTGGATCGCCATCAGACCGCTCTTAGCACTGTGTACAGGTCAAACACGATATGGCCCTGATCGGGATACTCCAGTTCCGGCGCGATCGCGAATTCTCCTCCGCCCTGGATATTCATTGGCAAGCTCTCGATGTATGCTCCGCTTCGGCCTTGGCATTGAAAACGGCCGGTAGGCGAGCTGGTGTTGACTAATCGGTCGACACCCACGATGCGGCGCAAAATGAAATCCCCGATGCCGGGTATCATTTTCACCGAGATGTTCAGCGCGTTCTGGCCGTCCGTCAAGATGTTCCCGTCGTAAACGTAGAAGAACGGCTGATCATAGTAACCCGCTGGTGGTGAGTAGCCTTCCATTATTGTTCTCTCTCTCGTTTTCTCATGTGTTGGCGCGGACCATCGG
>Ga0307478_10001267_pt1 | contig 22427 bp, 21 predicted proteins | sample atmos_gasesECM4C_2_FD_203713 | JGI IMG/M metagenome (GOLD analysis project Ga0307478, IMG submission 203713) | Hardwood forest soil microbial communities from Morgan-Monroe State Forest, Indiana, United States - atmos_gasesECM4C_05 | ecosystem: Environmental > Terrestrial > Soil > Temperate... | reverse complement strand
CGGAATTGCTCTCGGCCGGACCACCGCAAGCGATGGCTACGACCTCGGAACTGCCGCCCGCAGCTTGCGTGGTAGCGCTCGCCTGAGTCGAAGCTGCGGACGAACCGTCCGCGTCCTGTGCTTCGACCTTGTAGTAGTAAGTCGTCGAAGCCGCGAGGCCGGTGTTGGAGTAAGTGGTGCCGGTCACGCCGCTTGCGCCCAGAGTACCCGAGGAGGGTGTGAACCCGCTGGTGGTGCTGCGGTAGACACTGTAGGAGTTGATCTGGGTTGGCTGATTCCCCGATTCGTCCAATTGTCTGGTTCATCACAATGAACGTTGATTCCATCCGCGAATATTGTCTGTCTTTTCCCCAGGCCACCGAGAAGCTGCAGTGGGGCGATGCCCTCTGCTTCAAGATTAACGAGAAGATGTTCGCCGTGCTCGGATTGGACAATCCACGGTTGTCCTTCAAGTGCGCACCAGAGACCTTTGCCGAGCTGATTGAACGCGAGCACATTCAGCCCTCGCCGTACCTCGGCCGTTACAAGTGGGTGATGCTCGACCGCCTGGACGCAGTGGTTTGGGATGAATTGCGCCAGTTGATTCAGACGTCGTATGAGATGGTGTCAGCCAAGGCACCTAGGAAAAAATCGAAGGGAAAGAAAGGCCGCGTCAAGCGCACAACCCGCAAGAAAACCAAGCGGGCTTAAAGGATCCGGCACGGAACAGAGTTTGCCGGGTAGGCTGCCCTAATCTCATACGTGGGAGTGCTCGTACCCTCGTGCTACCCTTGATTTGACTCTGCTTGCCACGGTCGGCTAGCCTCAAGAGTCCGCCCTTTCCTGGACACCCTCGATCGAAATGCGATCCCGGCAAAAATCATTGATTTTGCTGCTGCTGGCGGCGGTGACGGTATGCGCTTCGCCCGGAGCCCTCGGCTCTACCGAGCCGGTCCATGCCCAGCATGGCATCGTGGTCAGCGTCCACGAATTAGCCTCGCGCGCTGGAGTTGAGATCATGCAGGCCGGAGGCAACGCCATCGACGCCGCTGTGGCTACCGGATTCGCGCTGGCGGTGGTGCACCCCCCGGCCGGAAACCTCGGCGGCGGCGGATTTATGCTGCTTCGGATGGCTGACGGCAAACTACATTTCCTCGACTATCGCGAGACGGCTCCCGCGGCGGCAAACGCCGATCTATATCTCGATGCGCAGGGTAACGTGATTGAAGACGCCAGCGTCGTCGGATACAAAGCGATTGCCGTGCCGGGATCGGTCGCAGGCATGGTTTACGCCGAGCGGAAATACGGAAAGCTCCCGTTGCAGCGGGTGATCGCCCCCGCCATTCGGCTCGCGCGCGACGGCTACGCTTTAACCTGGCAGGAAGCGCGCGATATGCAGCATGACAAACATCTGGGCAGGTTTCCGGAGTCGCGGCGCATCTTCCAGCGCGACGGCAACTTCTATAAAGCAGGAGAAGTTTTTCGACAGCCTGAACTGGCGCGAACTCTGGAGCGAATCGCCGCGAACCCTGACGATTTCTACCACGGATCGCTGGCGCGGGAGCTGGCGGCGGCTTTGCAAAAAGGCGGCGGGCTGATCACCGCTGACGATCTGGCGCACTATGAAGTGAAAGAACGTGAGCCGGTGCGTGGGACATATCGAGGATACGAAATCATCAGCGCACCGCCGCCTTCTTCCGGCGGGACCGTTCTGATCGAATCGTTGAACATTCTGGAAGGCTACGATCTGGCCAAGATGGGCAGTCGGTCGGCGGAATCGATCCATTACACGACGGAGGCGTTCCGGCGGGCGTTTTTTGATCGTGCGGAATTCCTGGGCGATCCGGACTCTTCGAAGATTCCAGTCGCGCAGCTCATCGACAAGAAATATGGCGTTGCCTGGAGCCAGTCGATCGCAACCGACCACGCCAGCCCCAGCAAAGAATTGAAGCGACCGGCGATTTTCAGTGAGCTTGAGCAGTATGCCGCGTCGCATCCGGCGCCGGTTTCGAAACACGAATCGCCGCATACGACGCACTATTCCGTGGTGGATGCGGAGGGAAACGCAGTCGCAGTCACGACCACCATCAATGACTGGTTTGGATCGCGGGTCACAGCGGAGGGCCTCGGCTTTCTGTTGAACGACGAGATGGACGATTTTTCCGCCAAGGCCGGCGTGCCGAATTCCGATGGATTGATTCAAGGCGCAGCGAACACGATCGCGCCGGGCAAGCGGCCCCTGTCGTCGATGACGCCGACTCTCGTCGTGCACGATGGCCAGACTGTTCTTGTGCTGGGGTCACCCGGCAGTTCGAAAATTATCACTACTGTGGCCAACGTTTTGATGGGCGTGATCGATTACGGCATGAACATTCAGGAGGCGGTAAACGCTCCGCGCTTTCACAATCAATGGATGCCGGACGTATTGAACGTCGAACAATGGTTCTCGCCGGACACGATGCAAACATTGGAAAAGATGGGATACCACGTGCAGGTCGGGCTGCACGAGTTTGGAAACATCAGTCCATATTGGAGCGATGCCGAGTGCATCGCCATCGACCCGAAGACCGGCGAGCGGCTTGGCGCCAGCGACGGCAGGAACGGCGGAAAGGCAGTGGGATACTAGAGGATTGTTTATCGATGATTTTTGATTGCCGATTGAAAAGGCCCAAGAAGTTGGACTCGGGTCTTAATCAGCAATTAGCAATCAACAATCAGCAATTCCTCACCAAGGACCGGGCATGTTGAAAGCGGTATCAACCTATTTATATGTGCGGGAGCGGCTGCATCCAGGAATTCTGGATGGCCTGACCCGCAGCGGAGTGCAGGCGATCGAGATTTTCGCGGCGCGGCAGCACCTCGATTACGCCAACCGCAAAGCTCACGTCAAAGAAATTGCCGAGTGGTTTCGCGGGAGTGGGGTTCCGCTGCACTCTGTGCACTCGCCGCTCTACGCCGATTACGAGTGGGGGCGCGCCGGTGCGCCTCCGGTGAATCTCGCCTCCACCGACCGCGCCGGTCTAGTCGAAGCAATGGATGAGGTGAAGCGAGCTCTCGAAATTGCCGAGCAGATTCCGTTTCGCTTTCTGATTCAGCATTTGGGAGTGCCAAACGAAACCTTCAGCGAAAAGAAATTCGAGTCGGCAATGACTTCTATTGAGCACTTGCGTGCATTCGCCAAGCCGCTGGGCGTGCGTATTCTTCTGGAAAACATTCCCAACGAACTTTCCACGCCGGAGAGGTTAATGGAGATGATTCAAACCGCCCACTTTGATGACGTGTGCATTTGCTTTGACTTCGGCCATGCCCACATTATGGGCTCGGTGAGCGAGGCCTTTGAGATTCTTCGCAAGCAGATCTGTTCGTCCCATGTTCACGACAACGCCAAAGTCCAGGATTCGCATTTGTGGCCCGGGGCAGGAACAATCGACTGGAAGGAAGCGATGGCGCTGCTGCGCTCCGCACCGCAGACCCCGCCGCTGTTACTGGAACTTGGGGAAGATGAGAAAGTGAACCCGCTGGAAAAACTCAGGGAAACGTTCGACAAGCTGGAAGAAGCCTGAAACAATTTAGCGATTGGGCGATCGGGTCATGAGCCATTTGAAAAACAAATTGAGGCCGCACGATTTTCAATCGCTCGATGACCCGATGTCCCGATGACTCAATCCTTATGTCTCCTGTAACGACCATCGCTGAAATCGGCAAGCACGAAGGCCAAACCGTTACCCTGCGCGGCTGGCTCTACAACCTGCGCGAGAGCGGCAAATTGTTGTTCCCGCAGTTTCGCGACGGCTCCGGTGTAATCCAGGGCGTTGTGCCGAAGAACGCGGTCACGCCGAAGGTGTTCGACGCGATCAAGACGCTGACGCAGGAGTCGAGTGTGATCGTCGAAGGCAAAGTTCGCGCCGATAAGCGCGCGCCCGGCGGCTACGAACTCGATGTGGTAAACGTGCAGGTCGTGCAGCGCGTGCCGGAGTCTGACCCTTACCCCATCACTCCAAAAGAACACGGCGTCGATTTTCTGATGGAGCACCGGCATCTCTGGGTGCGCTCGCAGCGGCAGGCTTCGATTCTGCGAGTGCGCGCTGAAATCATTAAGGCCGTGCGCGATTTCTTCGACGGGCAGGGCTTCACGCTCACTGATCCGCCCATCATCACACCAGCCGCATGTGAAGGGACCAGCACGCTTTTCCCCGTCGATTACTTCGACGATCAGGCGTACCTCACGCAATCGGGGCAGCTTTACATCGAAGCCACGGCGATGGCTCTGGGCAAGGTTTATTCGTTCGGCCCAACCTTTCGCGCGGAGAAGTCAAAAACGCGCCGTCACCTCACCGAGTTTTGGATGGTCGAGCCTGAAGTTGCTTACGCCGACCTCGACGACTTAATGGATCTCGGCGAGGGCCTGATCGCTTTCGTGGTAAAGCGCTGTCTGGAGCGGCGGCGCGCGGACTTGCAGGTCATCGGTCGCGATGTTTCGAAACTTGAGAAGATTGAACCGCCCTTCCCGCGCATCAGTTACGACGACGCCGTAAAAAATCTGCAGGAGGGCCACGCCAAGGGCGCACTGGAAGCGAAATTCGAATGGGGCGGCGACCTAGGTTCGCCTGACGAGACTTATCTTTCGGCTCAATTTGACAAGCCAGTGATGGTGCATCGTTATCCGGCAAAGGTGAAGGCCTTCTACATGGAACCCGATCCGCAACGGCCCGAACTGGCTCTGTGCGTGGATGTGCTCGCGCCGGAGGGTTATGGAGAAATCATCGGCGGCTCGCAGCGTATGGCATCACACGAGCTTTTAGTGCAGCGAATTCACGAGCATGGATTGCCGGAAGAAGCGTTCAAGTGGTATCTCGATTTGCGCAAGTACGGTAGCGTCCCGCATGGCGGCTTTGGCATGGGAATCGAACGCGTCGTGGCCTGGATCTGTGGACTGGAACACGTGCGCGAAACAATTCCGTTCCCGAGAATGCTGCATCGGCTGTACCCGTAGGAATTGAGCCATCGGGCGATTGAGTCATTGAGTGATTTAAGAACCTAAGTTTTCCAACTTCGGTTTTCAATCGCAAAATCACTCGATCGCAAAATGACATGACGACCCTCAGCACCACCAACATTACCGCCAAAAAAATCCGCGTGATCGGCGTGCCGCTCGACCTCGGTCAGTCGCGGCGTGGCGTCGATATGGGGCCTTCGGCCGTCCGCGTGGCCGGGCTTGAAGCGCGGCTGGAAGCGTTGGGGCACGAAGTGGAAGATGGTGGCAACGTCGCTGTGGCCATCCCCGAACAGAAAAAAGAAGGCGACACCCACGCCAAGTATTTGAAGGAAATCACGGCAACCTGCACCAAGCATGCAGAGCTGGTAATCAAAACGCTCGAAGCTGGGAAAATTCCCTTAGCGCTTGGTGGCGACCATTCGATGGCTGCGGGCACGGTTTCGGGAGTAGCCGAATTTTATCGCCGCCAGAATCAGCGCATCGGGCTGATCTGGATCGACGCGCACACTGACATCAACACTCCAGAAACTTCGCCAAGTGGCAATGTCCACGGCATGCCGCTGGCCGCGCTGATGGGGCTGGGGCCCGAGGAACTGCAGAACATCTTCGATTTTTCTCCTAAAGTGAAACCGGAAAACTGCGTGCTCGTCGGCGTGCGCGACATTGACGCCGTCGAAAAAGAAAACGTGCGCCGTGCGGGCATCGGAGTTTTCACCATGCGCGACATCGACGAGCGCGGCATGCGTACCGTGATGGAAGAAGCCCTGCGCATGGCCGGACGCGGCACCGCCGGCTATCATATTTCGCTCGACATGGACTGGATCGATCCGGAAGACGCGCCCGGCGTGGGCACTCCCGTACGGGGCGGCGCGACGTATCGTGAAGCGCATCTTGCGATGGAAATCATTGCCGACCACGGACGCATGTTGAGTTTCGAAATCGTCGAAGTAAATCCGGTAATCGACGAGCACAACCGGACCGCCGACCTGGCGGTCGAGTTGGCATTGTCGGCGTTTGGGAAAAAAATTCTGTAGGGTATGTCATGAAAAAGACGGGTACCCATCGAGTCTCACGTAATACACCAAAGTTCGGAGCTAGAAATGCGGCGGGTGCCCCATCCTTGCCGCGTGCTCGGTAGCAGGAAGCCGCATTAATCTTGAGCGGCAAGGGTGGGGATTTTGACTTCCTCTACTTCGTAGAAACGTGGGCTTTCGTTCTTAATACCGCGGATTCATGGTAGTAGAGAGATCCTTCGTCAGTTCTTGCCGCATGATGCTTTGCCCCTGCCCTCCTCGGGATGACAGTTCTGTTTTGAACGCCGACTTGCTCTGCTACCATCACTACATGGCGACAGCGAAGCAAAGTCAGCGGCGTGCTAGCACAGCCGTGTCGGCTCCGGCCTGCAAAAGCCCCACCACAAAGAATAAGCCTCTCCCTAATCTGTACGGCCGACTCGAAAAAACCCGCCCCGTCTCGGAAGAGTCCAAGCGTATTTCACGGCAAATCGTCGACGCCATCGGCTAGCCGTGGCACGGTGAAGATCCCCATCCCCGCAGTTGACTGACCGCCGCTCTCACGTCCACACTAAATTGTCATGAAAAAGCTTCGCGTAGGCATCCTTTTTGGCGGGCGTAGCGGCGAGCACGAAGTTTCTCTGCTCTCGGCTGCTTCCGTTCTCAACGCCATCGACAAAGATAAGTACGAAGTCGTGCCCATCGGCATCACCAAAGATGGCCGCTGGCTTACGGCGGAGCACGCCGAGAATCTGCTGCAGGGCAAGCTCGTGCTGGAAGCGCGCCAACTGCGCGCCGGCGATCCTGACATTACCGATACTGCTGCCGTGCTGGCTCAGGGAGAATCCGTCGTGGTGCCGCCGGAACCGGTACACCGCGAAAGAGGGTTGGTTCCTTTCCAAACCGATGCGGCCCTTATGCGTCGCGCCAGCGATCGCGCCATCAACGTCGATATAATTTTTCCGGTGCTGCATGGCACGTTCGGTGAGGACGGAACCATTCAGGGCCTGCTGGAACTGGCTGACATTCCCTACGTGGGCGCGGGCGTGCTCGGCTCGGCCGCGGGTATGGACAAGGACATCATGAAGTCTTTGTTCCTCGCTGCAGGCATCGCAATCGTGAAGCACGTCACCATTCTCCGCAGCGCGTGGGAGAAGGAGCCCAAAAAGGTTGAGAAGTTTGTCGAGAGCAAGCTGAAGTATCCGGTGTTTGTGAAGCCGGCGAATCTGGGATCGTCGGTCGGAATTAGCAAGGCGCACAATCGCAAGGAACTCGGCCCGGCGATTGAGGAAGCTGCGAAATTCGACCGCAAGATTGTCATCGAGCAAGGCGTAGGCGGAAATAAAAATAAGGCGCGCGAGATCGAGTGTTCCGTACTGGGCAACGACGATCCAATGGCTTCTGTACCAGGAGAAATTGTCCCCATCAAAGAGTTCTACGACTACAACGCGAAATATCTCGACGAGGGCTCGGAGCTGATAATTCCGGCAAAGCTCACGAAGACGGAGACGAAGAAAATTCAGGAACTGGCAGTGAAGGCCTTCAAAGCTGTCGATTGCTCCGGCCTGGCGCGCGTCGATTTTCTGATAGAGCCTAGTCCCGGAAAGGCGCGCAAGATTTTCGTGAATGAGATCAACACGATGCCGGGCTTCACGGCGATCAGCATGTATCCCAAACTATGGGCGGCGTCCGGCTTCGAGTACCAGGAACTGATCGACCGCCTGATCAAGCTTGGCCTCGAACGGCATGCTGACAAAAAGAAAAATCAGTACAGCCGGTGAGAGTTTGAATCAGATTAGGGAGCCCCGGCCTTCTCCATAAAGTTCGCCTGGTCGCTCTTCATCTTCTTCAGCCCGTCCATCGGTAGATAGACCATGTGCCCCGCGTCGTACGTCGTATAGGAAATGTTGTCGCGATATTTCTGTGGCAGATCCAGATGCTGAATCGCGTAGTTCGCCGCAAAATAAGGCGTCGCTAAATCGTAGTAACCCTCCATCACTAAAATCTTCAGGTATGGATTTTTTACGATGGCTTGCCGCATCGCCGAAGCCGTGTCGGGAAAGCCGCCGATCGCCGATCCCCAATCCCACTTGTCGAAGCTTATGTCCTGCGCCCGTACGTAATACGGCATGTCGGTTTTGTATCCCAGCTCCGTGCGCACGTAGTTATTGAACACCGAAGTGAACGGTGGCTGAGTGGCGGAGCCGGTTGGATCGTAAGCCGGAGTATCGAGCAGCCCGTTGGGGTCGGGACCTGTGTAGCGGCCATCGAGGCGGCCAACGCGCAGCTTCTGGTCGATCAGCAAGTAATGCGTGAACTTGCGGACGTTGATGCGCAAGTTGGCCTCGTCCACAATCTCTTTGCTCAGGCCAGTGTAGTGTGCGAGTTGATCGATAATTTTCTCGCGCTCTTGCGGAGTGAGTGCGTCTCCCTTGGCCAGCGCCTGGGCGTAATCGCCAAAAGCCCACCGCTCCGATTCCTGCCGCGCTCGATTCAGGTCTTGTGCAAGATCGGGCGCAAGCTTGTGGTGATAAGCAGCGATCATCGTGAAGGATGGAATCAGAAAAATATAGGGCTGGTCGTTGGTATTGGTTTCTTCGAGGGTTTCAAAATTCAAAACGCTCGAGAGCAGCGTGATGCCGTTGAATGAGATGCCGCGATCCGCGAGATAGCCCGCGATTCCCGCGGCGCGCGTCGTTCCATAACTCTCACCCAGAATGAACAGCGGAGAAGCCCACCGTTCGTTGCGCGTGATGTACAAGCGGATGAACTCGCTGAAGGCCTCGATATCTCCCTTGACGCCCCAGAATTTCTTGAACAGCTCAGAATCGCCAGCCCTGCTAAATCCGGTGCCGATGGCGTCAATCAGCACCAGGTCACTCTTATCGAGCAGCGTGTAAGGATTGTCTTCCGTGCGGTAGGGCGCGGCTGGCATGAATCCATCGGGCTGCAGCACCACGCGCCGGGGCCCGAGCGCTCCCATGTGCAGCCAGATCGAGGCCGATCCCGGACCGCCGTTGAAAGCGAATGTGAGCGGGCGCTTGACAGCGTCCTGGCCATCGAGTGTATACGCGGCGTAGAACATCTCGGCTTCGATCTTGCCATCGCCGCGCTTGATAGGGAGGCGGCCAGCGGTCGCCGTGTACTTCAGCACCTTTCCATCCACGGTGATCTGGTGATGAGTTACGATCGGAGGCACTTCGGTCATGTCGAAGTGCTCTTCTTTGTCTTTATCTCGATCACGGTCGGCGTTCGCGGACGTCATAGACCTTTGTTCAGCCGGACTCTCTTGCTTAGAAGTAGCGCTCTCCGCGGGCTCTGTGGTGGAAACCGCGGCCGGCGCTTTCTTTTGATTCTGCGTTTTCGGGGAAGCAGTCTGTTGTGCGCAACAGGGAGGGATTAAAATGCAGGCTGTGGCCAACGCCAGGAAAATCGATCTCACGATTCAGTCCTCATCAAAAAATACTGTGGGATGTCACGACCGGCAAGAATTGTACACCCGAAAATGAACGACTCCTGGAAGCGCGTCTCGGCCAGTGTAGCGGCTGGTGGCCGAGAGAGCTACGCGAGCCGATAGGAATACTATGGCCGGCAATCGCCTGCAATATCTCAACGCGAACGATTGGACCTTGATCAGTGCCAAATCGGTGCGGCGAACCTTCAAGCTGGGGGAAGAGATCATCCGGCAGGGCAGCCCGTCTGAGAGTATTTTCATTATCCGCCGCGGCCAAGCCTCGGTTGAACTTGGCGGAACACCAACTCGGGCTATCCTGGCGTCGCTGGACGTAGATGACGTTTGCGGCGATATGGCCTTTCTGGAAAAGGGTCGCGCTACCGCCAGTGTGATTGCCAAAGATGAAGAAGTGGAAGTGGATGAAATCAACGCGCGAGAACTGCGCGAAATGTTCGAAGCCTTTCCCCGCCTCGCCTCCCGCTTTTACCTTTCGCTCGCGCTGCTTCTGTCGCAACGTCTGAAGGATACCTCCCGGGAACTCGCCCGCGAGATGGCGCTCCATGACCGTCGGCAGTAGACCATCGCTCCTAGATCCAATTCCTGATTGACGAAACCCGCCGGATGTGCAAAGATCACACCTATAAGTTTGCTCTTCGGAGCAGACATGAATTTCATGCAGAGTGGCTGAGGGACGAGCCCTGTGACGCCACGGCAACCGGATCGGGATCATATATCCCGACCGCCAGGTGCCAACTCCCGCCCGGAAACGGGGAACATGAGATTCGGATGCGAAATCTGATTTCTATTGCATTCCGATACCTCTTTTCCCAATTTCCCGGAAAAGAGGCCTTTGTGTTTTAGGGCAATTTTCCCGGGTGCTCGTTCCCAGCTATTCGCTGCAGCAACAGAAAGAAAGCGAGTAGCACCATGCCGAATTACGACGCTGCCTTCGAACTCCGTTGCCGGGAATGCGGCCGAAGTTGGGGAAACCAGCCCCGCTCGATGTGTCACGAGTGTTTCTCTCCCCTCGAAATCACGTACGACTACGCTGCGCTCCAGGCCTCGATTGCCCACGGAGCCTTCAGTCGCGAACGAATCGCTCAACGGCCACCGAACATCTGGCGCTACTCCGAATTGCTCCCGCTGCCACAAAGCTTTCAACCGCGGCTGCCGGTCGGGTTCACGCCGCTGTTCCAGGCGCCGCAGTTAGCGCAGCGTTTATTCGGCAAGAAAGATGACAGCACGTTCGCGCACAACCTCTACATCAAGAACGACGCCGTCTGCCTGCCTACGCTGAGCTTTAAGGATCGCGTGGTGGCCGTGGCGCTCTCACAGGCTCGCGCCTTCGGCTTCGACACTGTCGCATGTTCTTCGACGGGAAATCTGGCAAACGCGGTTGCGGCTCATGCCGCACGCGAAGGACTCAAAGCGTGGATCTTTATTCCATCTGATCTTGAGCCCGCAAAAATTCTTGGAACTCAGGTCTTCGGCGCCCACGTGGTGCGCGTCGGTGGCAACTACGATCAGGTAAACCGCCTGTGCTCGCAGATTGCCGAAGAGCGCAACTGGGGCTTCGTCAACGTGAACCTGCGACCGTACTACTCCGAGGGGTCGAAGACGGTCGGCTTCGAAATTGCCGAACAACTCGGTTGGTGTCTGCCCGATAACGTGGTCGTCCCCATGGCCGGTGGATCATTGATCATCAAGATCAAGAAGGCATTCGACGAACTGGTCAAACTTGGCTTCGTCGAAGAAAAGCCGGTAAAGTTCTTCGGCGCGCAGGCTACGGGGTGCTCGCCAATCTCCACGGCCGTAAAAACTGGCAGCTCAGAGATTGATCCGCAGAAGCCGGCGACGATTGCGCGTTCTCTCGCCATTGGTAATCCCGCGGATGGCCTTTACGCCATCAAGACCATCAAACAGACCGGCGGTTGGAGCGAAGACGTGAGCGATCCTGAAGTCATCGATTCGATTCGTCTGCTCGCGGAAACCGAAGGCATCTTCACCGAAACCGCCGGCGGCGTCACCGTGGGTTGTGCCGGCAAACTCTATCGCCAAGACCGCATTCTGCCGGAAGAAACCACCGTGTTGTGCATCACCGGAAACGGACTGAAGACCACCGACGTGCTAGCCGGCGTCTACGAGGCAGAGCGGCCCATCGCACCCAAGCTCGCTGAATTTGAGAGCTATCTGCAGCAAACATCCGAGGTTGTCGAGGCGACGCACGGAGTTGCCGCGGCAGCAGGCGTGTAATCGAAACGGGCGCGCAATCAGGCGTTCTGCTTGCGCGCTAGTTTTTTCTCCCGGTACATATCCTGGTCGGCGCGCTCGACAAGCTGGGCGTCATCCCGACAGCCCATTCCGCTACTCCAACCGAGGCCCGGACCTGTAGCTTCAGGGGTTCGCGTCCCGTTCCTCCCGCGAGTGTGTACTCGCCGAACGCCCACTTCTCAATTCGCTCGATCTGGGCTCGCGCCGTCTTCAGGTCGCAGTCGAGCAGCAGGATAAATTCATCTCCTCCCCATCGGCCGGCAATGCAGACGCTCGAATATTAGTGCGCAGCTCTCCTGCGAACCGCGTCAGCAAAGAATCTCCAGCGCCATGGCCGTGAGTGTCGTTCACCTGCTTGAACTGGTTGAGGTCGAGCATGACGACACAAAATGGCCGCTTCGCTTCTATAGCAGCCTCAATGCGTGTCTCGACGCTTCGCCGGTTCAGCAAGCCCGTGAGGTCGTCCTTCGCGGCCAGCGTCTCTGCCTCGCGCAACCGCGTCTCGTATCCCGAAACCTCCGCCGTCAACTGCGTGATCGCCTTCCGGTTCTCCTCCGCCATCTTGTCTACGCGGACCTTCAGTTCGGCCGCCTTGCGCACCAATGAGCTACGGATCAGCGCCAAATCGTCCAGGTCGGCAATGGTTTGCACTGCAGGGTAAACTGCCCGAGTTGATCGGAGTAGCGCTGGTCACGCGCGCCCATCGATTCGGCCATACGAGCGAGCGCGATCAGCAACTCTTTGACTTCACCAGTTTTCCCTTTGAAATATTCAGAGGCGCGTCCACCCCACTGATCCAGCTGCTTAGATAACTCCTCCGCGATTTCCAATGCGATGGTCGAAGAGAGAGCTTGGTCAAATTGTCTCTGCAACTCCGCAAGCGCTTGTTGCAGCTCAGAACCCACCGCGGGACAGGCGCGAGCGCAGTTGTTTCCCATCGAAGCTAGGGTGGAGCGGTAGGACTGCACCAGCGCAGCAACGAATTCGATTTGAGTCTCCAGAAGCAGCAGAACCGGTGGCCGCGGGCTTAGCAGCCATATCGAGATATTTCTTGATAGAAATTATGGGCAATCTTCTCCTCGGCCGGTCGCACTGCAATCGGGAAGATCGGCAAAAGAAGAAAAAACTTGAGGAAAGTTTGATTAAGCAATTCTCATCTTGGTGCGGGCAGGTTGATCCGAGGCGATTCTATTGTCGCCAACCGGGAGTTCGTGTTACTATCTAACTAACTGGTTAATTAGTAATGACACGTTCCCCCAATCATCGCGACCGCTCTCCCCGCATGGGTTCACGCGGCCAGCCGGAAGAGAGTCGCGCCGCAATCTTGCAGGCGGCGGCCCAGGAGTTCGCCGAGCACGGCATTGCCGGCGCACGCACGGACGCGATTGCCCGCGAGGCTCGAGTGAACAAGGCCCTCCTCTATTACTACTTCAAAGACAAAGAAACCCTATACGGCGCGGTGCTCGACCATGCCTTCACCGGAATGAAGTCAAGCGTTTTCCGGGTGCTCGACAGCGATTTAGCTCCCCGCGAGAAGATCCTGGCCTACGTAGGCGCATACTTCGACTTTATTGCCTCAAACCAGATTTACCCCAAACTGATGCAGCGCGAAATGATGCGGGCACGGGAAGGCCATTCGCTGCACATCGACCGGCTCGTAAAAACTTATTTTCAGCCGATCTATCGGCGGGTTGGAGCGCTGCTGCACAAGGGAATCGCCGATGGGGAATTCCGCAAGGTAGACCCGGCACATTTTGTTCCTTCCATGATCGCCATGATCGTTTTTTATTTCAGCAGTGCTCCTGTGATGCGGCGGATCGTTCGCTTCGATCCTCTCACCCCGCGGCGCATCGCCGAACGCCGCGCCGCAGTTCTCGACTTTGTTTCCGCCGCGCTGTTTCAATCCCGCGCAGGCGTGGGAGCAACGCCTGTCAAATCAGGAGTGCGCAAATGAGTGCTCGCAACCGTTTCTTCATCCTTCTCGGCATCATCTTCGTGATCTCGGCGATTTACTATGCTTTTTCCACCAACCATTCCAAAGATCTCGTGCTGATCGGTACCGTTGATTCGAATCAGGTCATCGTCAGCGCGCAGGTGGAGGGCCGCATCCAGAAACTTCTCATCGATGAAGGCACGCCGGTAAAGGCCGGGGACCTGATCGCCGTGCTCGACCCCTCCGAATTGCAAACTCAGGAAGCCGCTGCCGCCGCAAACATCGCGAGTTTGCAGAACAGAGTTTCCGAGATGCAACACACCGAGCGGTCCACCTCAGGATCCACGTCGAGTGACGTGGCGAATGCGCGGGCGAAACTTTCTTCCGCGAAGGCGCAGCTTTTGCAAGCCAACGCAGCTCTCGACCGCACCGCAAGCGACAGCCGCCGCGCGATCGAACTGGCCAAGGCCGGCGTTCAATCTGACCAGGAGCGTGTGCAGGCGGAGACCAACCTGCAGGCGGCGCAAGCCACGGTGCAGGCGCAACAGGAATTGGTGAAGGCCGCGGAAGCCGACTTGAATTCAGCGATCGCTCGCACCCAGCAGGCGAATGCAGCCAAGAGCACCGTGCAATCGACTAAAGCTGATCTCAAAAACGCCATCGCGCAGAAAAATCAGGCGGCTGTCCGCCTGGGATACACGAATGTTTATGCTCCCGTAACTGGCATGGTTTCCGTGCGCGCGGCTCGGCAGGGAGAAGTCGTCAACATCGGCGCTCCCATCGTAACCATTGTCGATCTCACGGATACCTGGGCGCGTGCGGCGATTCCTGAAACCTATGCGGACCACATTGGTTACGGCGATGTGCTGCGCGTGCAAATGCCCGGTGGAACGATTATCAAAGGCAAAGTGTTTTTCAAAGGTGTAGAAGGCGACTTCGCTACACAGCGCGACGTGAGCCGGCGCAAGCGTGATATTAAAACAATTGTTATGAAGGTGCGCCTGGTCAATCCCAAGGGCGCATTCGTGCCCGGCATGACGGCCGAAGTTTTGATTTCGCCGGTGCAACTCAATGGCGATGGCGATTCGCAAAACGCAGCGGCAGCGGGGCAGCAATAGTATGGCGGAGCTGAACGACAAGCCGAATGGCTCTGCTTCTCCTGCGACTGTCTCGGAAACCCCTTACGCCATCGAGGTCGAGCACATCGTCAAGAAATACGGCGACTTCACCGCCGTCGACGACGTTTCCTTCAACGTAAAGGAAGGCGAGATTTTCGGCCTGCTCGGACCCAACGGCGCCGGCAAATCGACTCTGATTCGCATGATGACCACGCTGATTCCGATTACTGCCGGCATCGCGCGCATCGCTGGACACGACGTTGCCACGGATCCCGATGACGTCCGGCGTACAATCGGCGTGATCCCGCAAGCCCTTACCAGCGACATCGACCTTACGGTGGAAGAGAATCTGAATATTTACGCCAAGCTCTACGATGTCCCAGCGAAAGAAAGAAAGCGCTCCATCGACGAACTCCTTGGCTTAGTCGACCTGACCAAGTGGCGCGACGCGCAGACGAAGACGCTTTCCGGCGGTATGCGACGGCGCCTGGAGATTGCGCGTGGGCTGGTGCATCATCCCAAGATTTTTTTCCTCGACGAGCCCACTACCGGATTGGACCCAGTCTCGCGCGTCGCCGTGTGGGAGATGCTGGGCAATATCAAGAGCCAGCGGCAGCTCACGATTCTGATCACCACGCATTACATGGACGAAGCCGACCGGCTCTGCGATCGGATCGCAATCGTCGATCACGGCAAGTTGGTCGCGCTGGACTCGCCAATGGCCCTGAAGGCGAGCGTCCCCGGCTCAAACGTAATTGAGGCGCAGTTTGAAAATCCTCCCGACGATTGGGAGCAGCGCCTGTACACGCTCGACGAAGTTACCTCTGTTCAGCATGAAGGTGCGGGAATGTATCGCGTGCTCACCGGCAATGGATCGAGAACGACGACGGAGCTGGTGGAAATGGCTGTCGCAGCCGGGGTTGCGGTGAAATCGCTCTCCGTGCAGAACACAACTCTCGACGATGTCTTCGTGCACTACACCGGACGGCAGCTGCGCGACGAACTGCAGAAAGCGTATGCCTTCACCATGCCCCAGAGCCCCGGGCTGCGGCCATGAACGACACCGTCAGGTCTGCGGCGCACGCGTTCGCTCCACGAGATTGCTGAATTTATGAATCGAATGATGGCCATCGTCGAGCGCGAGATGCGCAAGTTCTTCCGGTCGCCGGCGCTCATGCTGGCGTCGATGATCTTTCCGCTCGTACAGCTCATCATCCTGGGCAATGCCTTTGGCGGTAAAATCCGCGACGCGCGCCTCGCCATCGTCGATCAGGACGGTGGCACGCAGGCGCTCAAGATTCGCGAGGCCTTCGATTCGGTGCGCGCCAACATCCGCACGTTCGTGCCGGTCTATTACGACAACGAAAAACAGGCGGTCGAAGACGTACGCAACGGCAAGCTCGACGGCGCGGTGATCATCCCGCCCCAGTTCTCGCGGCGTGTCTACGAAGACAACCACCCACAGATTGCAGTCGTCGTGGATAATACCGACAACTTCATGAGTTCCGCGCTGGAGTCGGAACTCACCGATCTCGTTGCCTCTCTGAACCAGCCCGCCGTCGAGCCTCGCATTTTGCAGCAGACTGCGCTTTCGATTGTGGAACTTTATCCCTACATCGAATACATGAAATATCTGCTGCCCGGCTCGCTTTCACTCGCCATGTTTGTTTCCGTGATGATTGGCGGCGGCATGTTGTACATCGATGACAAGGCACGCGGCGTGCACGAAGGTTATCTGGTCACTCCCATCACCAAACTCGAACTTGTCCTCGGCCTCAACCTCGCCGGAACCGTAAAAGCGGTGATGACGGGGGTCATCATTACCGTGATTGGATCGCTGATTTCGGGGGTGAGTACGATTTTCAATCCGGTCACGATGTTTGGCCTGTTGATCATGATCGTTCTGACTTCGCTCGCCTTCAACACCATGATGTTCCTGCTGATGGTTCGCATCGAAGATCCGCTGGTGCCGCGGGCTATGTTCGGCATTCTGAATACGCTTTTATTTTTCCCCAGCGGATCGATCTATCCCATTCAGGCCTTCCCACCGTGGCTGCGGGCGATCGCAAGAGTCGATCCCTTCACCTACGCCGTGGACGGCTTCAAATGTCTGCTGCTGAAAGAAACTACGCTCGCGGCGGTCTTGGGAGACATGCTGTTTCTTTCGATCTTCGCCGCCGTCGCTCTCAGCATCGCCATCCCGCTGTTCAAACGAACCCTGTAGAAGAATTGTGTTTGAGCGATTTTGCGATCGGGTGATTGAAAGCTATAAACCCTGACCTTGCAATCGCCCGATCACTGAATCGCCCAATGACTCAATTCTCGGGAACTTTTGACTTCCCCGCCGCGTCCGTTATGCTAGAGAGCGATGACTTTACTGGACGCGAAAGAGTACCATCCCGAGAAAGAACGGCAGAAGAGAACTCGGGTTGTCTCAGCAATCGTCTTCGTTTTAGTCTTGGCTGGCGTTGGCTGGTGGAATCGCTTCTGGCCTGAGAAACATGTCGCTGACAAGTTTTTTTCGTCGCTACAAAAACAGGACTTCGAAACTGCTTACAGAATTTACTACGCCGACCCCGCGTGGAAGCAGCATCCGCAGAATCACATGCAGTATCCGCTGAACGAATTCAAACAAGACTGGGGACCGGGCGGGCAGTGGGGCATCGTGAAGAGCTATCAAATCTATGGCACGAGCAATTGTCCCGGCGGTGGAACCGGCGTGGTCGTCGACGTCATCGTGAACGATCGCGCGCAACACGCTCAGGTTTACGTGGATAAGACAGACAAGACGATCAGCTCGCCGCCATGCGATCTGGAATTTCGCTGAGCAGCTTGCACCGAAAAAATCGTCACGGCGACCGTCACTTCTAACGCACCAGGACGTCGTGAGAACTCAGCGCCGGAACCGTCACGTGTTCCTTCGCCTCGAGCCGGTGCCAGAATTTCGCCAGCGACGCCTCGTCTCCGATGTGCAGGCAGGTCTTTGACCGGTCAATTTGCCGCATCAATCCGCACAAAACTTTGCCCGGCCCGATTTCCAGGAAGGTTTGCACGCCCCGCTCGATCAGCAACTGCATACTCTGCGCCCACTTCACCGAACCGGTTACCTGAGCCACCAGCGTGTCACGCGCTCGCAACTCATCGCCCACCAAAGATGCTTCAACATTGCACACCACAGGGTAAACCGGCTTTTGCATTCGCAGAGCGTTCAAGTCGCTTTCCAGGCGGTCTTGCGCAGGCTTCATCAGCGAGCAATGGAAGGGCGCGCTCACTGGCAGCATTTTGGCCAGCTTCGCTCCTCGCTCACTGGCAAGTTTCGCGCCACGCTTCACTGCGTCCGTATTGCCGGAGATCACGATCTGTCCCGGAGAATTAATATTGGCCGGCGCGCACACTTCACCCTGCGCAACCTCTTCGCAAATCGCTGCGACCTTCTCCAATTCCATTCCGACGATCGCGGCCATGGCTCCGACGCCAACCGGAACCGCCTGTTGCATATACATCCCGCGATTGCGCACGGTACGCACGGCGTCGGCAAAACTCATTGTGCCAGCGGCCACATGCGCCGTATACTCGCCTAGGCTGTGGCCCGCCACAAAGCTCGGCTTGGGCGCGCGGCTCTCAAGAACTCTGAGGGTTGCAATCGAAATCGTGAGAATCGCCGGCTGCGTTACCTCGGTCAGGCGCAGCTGGTCCTCCGGACCCTCAAAACAAAGGTGCGACAATTTGTAACCTAGAGCTGCATCAGCCTCTTCAAATGTCTGCCGTGCAACGGGATATTTCTGGGTAAGGTCCTTGCCCATGCCCACAGCCTGTGATCCCTGACCGGGGAAAATGAATGCGACCTTTGTTGCCGCCATTGAGGAAGTGATTTCTGATTTTGTCATCGTTCGAATTTTTGCAAATTAAACAACCGGCGTAACCTCCGCTTCCACCTGCGGAGGACGAAGCGCAGCCAATCCGCGTTCAATCGCCCCATTGATCTGCCGTTCGGCGCTCTCCGCCGCGACGCGCACGGCATTCTTAATTGCATTCGCGTTCGACGACCCGTGCGTAATAATGCACACACCCTTTACTCCCAACAAAGGCGCGCCGCCGTATTCGGTGTGGTCGATGCGCTTCTTGAAGTCGATGAACGCGCTGCGCGAGAGCAAATAGCCCACCTGCCGCGTAATTGTAGCCTTCAACGATTCTTTCAGCGCGGAGCGAACCAAACCCGCCACCCCTTCGGAAACCTTGAGAGCCACATTGCCCACAAAGCCATCGGCGACGATCACATCGACGCGGCCGTTGAACAGGTCGCGGCCTTCCACGTTACCCACAAAATTCAGCGGCAAACGCTTCAGCAGCTGAAACGCTTCGCGAGTCAGCTCATTTCCCTTAGTCTCTTCTTCGCCAATCGAAAGCAGGCCCACGCGCGGCCGTTTTCCTGCTCGTCCAAATCCTGAGTGCTCAAACATCGACCGGAAATAAATCTCGCCCATCACGGCGAATTGTTCGAGGTTATGCGGCTTGCAATCCACATTCGCGCCCACGTCGAGCAGAATCGCCGCTGTTCCTGGAGCCGTAGGAAAAACCGCCGCCAGTGCCGGACGGTCCAGACCATGCAATGCGCCCAACACCATTTTTGCGGAAGCCATCGCGGCGCCGGTATTCCCCGCAGTGACAAAGCCCGAGGCGTGCCCTTCGCGCACCAGCCGCAAGCCCACCCGCATCGACGAGTCGCGTTTGGCGCGCACCGCCTGCACCGCTTTATCTTCCATCGTGATGACTTCGCTGGCGTGCACGATCTCCAGCGGCAGCCGGGCGGCTGCCGGGTGACGGTCCAGCTCCGCTTTGATCGCAGGCTCCGGACCGATCAGCAACACGCGCACGCCGTAATTCCGCGCGGCAAGGATCGCACCTTCGACTTCAGGCTTGGGAGCCCGGTCCGAACCCATCGCATCCAGCGCGATCACGCTAGGCATGGTGACAGGGAGCTAGCTGGCTTCTTGAACTTCCAGAACTTCTCGGCCTTTGTAGTAGCCGCATTTCACGCATGCCCGATGCGGCATCTTCTTCTCGTGGCAGTTCGGGCACTCGGAAAGCGAGTGACTCTTCAGCGCGTCGTGCGCCCGGCGGGTCGAAGTGCGTTGTTGAGAATGTCTACGTTTTGGATTTGGCATAGTCTATCAATTCCTCTCGCTGAGGCTCGCCGCCTCGCATGATCCTTGATTGAAACTTGTGATTTGGTAATTTTTAAATTGAGTAAATTGAAACCACATCGAGGTCAGCGCGCCCTAAATTACAAAATTACCCGATTACCAAATTACTCAATTTCCTTGCGCCAGCTTGTCGCGGATTTCCTTCAGCGCCGCCCATCGCGGCTCTTCAAAGCCCACCGCGCAGTCGCACTTTTCCTGGTTCAGATTCTTGCCGCAATGCGGACACAAGCCCTTGCAATCCTCGCGGCAGGTCACCTTCAACGGGACAGCCAGCAGAACCTGCTCGCGGACCACATCGTCGAGCAGAATTCCTTCCCCTTCATAATAGCTGATCTCAGCTTCCGCGTCGGTTACAGACATCTCATCCCGCCCAGCGTCGGAGCCCTGAGGCCGGTAGAGCAGGTCGAAATCGCTCTTTACGTCTTGAATAATCGGTTCGAGGCAGCGCGCGCAGTTCGATTCCAGGCTGGTTGTGAGCCGGGCCTTGATCCGAATGTCTTTGATGATCTTGTGCTTGCCGTGATGCTCCTCGACAAGGTCTGCCCGTCCGCTACTTTCGATGGGGACGATCTGCCGATAATCCGTGCCCAGGTCAATCACGCCCGGATCAAACTTCTCCGCAAACTCTACGGGATGAAGTTCCAAGTCTCTGATTTCGAAGAACATGGGAGATCTCCGCGCCCCGCCCAAATGCCGCTCCAGGCCCGCGGAAGCACGCCAGAAAGGCGCAAGTACCGCTAGGAGCAAGAGTTAAGCATAACGGCTGGAAGAAAGGGCGTCAAGGCGTGGGCTGGCAGTAGTGTCTTAAAAGTGCGTTGATCTACGATTTGTTATTCATTCGTTTTGCGAGGACATCTGCTTTTTCATTCAGTTCTTTTTTCTCTTTTTTCTTCCCGTAAATGAATACTGCTGCAAGCCCCGCCAAACTAGTAATTATCGCCGCCACACCTTCGCCGTTCTTGCCAAGTTTTACCAGATAGATACCGCCGAGAATCGCAGTCATGGAAATAATGAATGCGAACCACGACCCGCGTGTCTGACTCCGAGCAGCAGCAGTTACCACAATTGTTTCAATGTTCTCGCGGTGAGCACTTTGTCTCTCGGTCATTGCGACAATACGCTCCGCCGCTCCCGGAAATGCATCGTTGAATTGGATGAGCATTCCGGGAGGAGGAAGGGGTCCGGTGTATGACGCTTCTACGCGGGTGATTGCGGTCGCAGGGGGCTTCGGCGCTGGTCTGAGTGGCACGCCCTTGTTCCTATATCGCCTGCCGCTCACGATTGAGAGTTAGGCAATTTTTTCAGATTGGAATTCGTTCATTGCGTCTTGGAGGTCTTGCCCAACGACAATCCAATCAGCCGCAAGCGCACGAGTATCAGCCTCTAGTGGCGTAGCACTTGCGTTATAGGAATCATACAGGCCATGCAAATCGAGCGCGCGTCCGAACCCCGACAGGAAAGACGGGTCCGCATATAGAAATCCGCTTTTGACCTTATTCGACATTCCATTCCTTCACAAAATATAGTGCTTCAGAGCCAAAAATCGTACCACAGAATTCGATTCGCTTCGGTAGATAAAAGTTGCACTTGGTATCTTGTTGTAGCGATTGACATTGTGCTGGTCAAGAGCACCAGCGGGAGTGGCCTCACGGTCAATATCGGCACTGGTGGCAGGGCCTTTAACTTAGGATATAACCATGATACAGGAAATTTAGGTTTCCTTAAAGACATTTAGCTGAGTAGTTCGTTCACGATCCAAATATGGTACTCCACGGGTCGCGTAAATTCGCCGCGAGACTTGCCAACCCTTAATCACCCCAACCCTACGGCGGGTCGCGCCTTCCCAGAAACGACGCTCCTAACGCCCCGCCGATGGCCCCGAGAGCTATAAACGCCACAAACCCAAAAATCAGCGAAGCCCCCAGCAGGAACGCAAGGCCGCTTGGCGATTTTGCGAAGTCCAGAACGGGCTGAACGTCCGGGCCAGGATAGCGCGCCACCGCTTGCTGGAACTTGTCGATCAATTGGCTGCGTACTTCCCCACCTGTATGTGAGAAAGCGACAGCCAAGGTCACGAAAAAAATCAGCATGCCAAAAAACAACAGGCCGCTCAGCGCTCCCAACCTCGCTCCCGCCATGGTGCGGATTCCTGCGCTACGTCGTCGCGCGAAAACAACCGCCAGAAATCCAGTGCCGAGCGCGGCCACAAAAGGGTTGAGCTGCAGCTGCGTCAACAGCAGGGCAACACCCGCCGCAAGGGCCGCCGGTTGCGCCTGAGACCACCGCGCCAGCGACGTGGCCGGAACCCCGGAAGCTTCCAGGCTCAATTCGCGGCCCAGCGCAGGTGCAGCGATGTCGCCGCCAAGGGCAGGTTCCACTGCCGCTTCTGCGATTGCCACGCGAATCTGTGGCGCTCTGCACTGCGGGCAGAACGGCTTGCCATCTTCGATATTTTGCCC
>Ga0307478_10001265_pt1 | contig 22452 bp, 12 predicted proteins | sample atmos_gasesECM4C_2_FD_203713 | JGI IMG/M metagenome (GOLD analysis project Ga0307478, IMG submission 203713) | Hardwood forest soil microbial communities from Morgan-Monroe State Forest, Indiana, United States - atmos_gasesECM4C_05 | ecosystem: Environmental > Terrestrial > Soil > Temperate... | reverse complement strand
TTGTGCGGATCGTGACAAGCTGTGCAGATCAGTCGCGCGTCTCCGTCCTTGCCCCAGCACTTGCTGTCCTGCAAACGGTAAGGCTCAAATCGCACGGTTTTCGTTCCCTTCGGCTCCGTCAAAACCACATCCCACATCGCCCCATGGCACGCGCCGCAAAAATCCATCGCATCGGCGGGACTCAGTTCCGCCGGATTGTATATCCCATTTTCCGGAACCTCCTCGATCCCTTCCATTCTCGCCATCCGCATCGTATCGGCGTGCCTTCTTCCCGGCCCGTGGCAAGCTTCGCAACTCACTCCCAGCGCTACGGGCCTCTCGTCAAACCGTCCTGCAATCGTCGAACCCGTGGCGTGGCACGAGAAACACCGTACTCTCTCTTCCGGCCCCACAAAACGCGCCGCCGCCGACTCCAGGTCCCCCGCCGAATTCACCACGAGCATCGGTGTAAAATCCAGCCCCTGCAACGCGTCGAAGTACGAAACCCTCGCTTCAAAAATTTCTCCGTTCACCCTCTCGAAAAGATACGTCTGACCGACCGGCCCGGAGCCGAATGCCCAAACCAGTGACGTCTTGAACGTGTTCGTTCCGTCGGTGACGCTGTAGCTGCTCTCTCCGGCTTTACTCTTGATCTCGTAGTGGTATCCACCCGAACTGAACTCGAGCGCCGCGTGTGCCTGCAAATCCGCGGAATCCTTGGCCAGCATCGCGGTAAGCGCCATGGGCGTCGCCCTCTGTGAATTTGCGATCGACGCGTGGCACGACGCGCACCCGGCAACACCTTCGAAATCTTCGGCGGACGTCGCGCTCTTCCGCGGCCAAAAGCCAGGCTGCTTCAGTCGATCTTCTGTGGTGAGTTGTGCGCGCTGAACAAAACGCGCCGGCTGCCACGCCAGACACCCCATCCCGGCAACGGTAGCCGCGACGAGAATCCGGATGCCATAGCGTGCCATGGGTTTCGCAACGCCCTAGACCATAGCAGCTGTTATGGAACCGCGGTCGCACTCGCCCTCGCCAGTCCCAAATTTCCCGCGCCGGTCCGCCCTTTCTGCCTTACTCTAGTGCCGCGTCCTGTAAGTTCGATATGTTTCTCTTTAGGGGGTCAGGGCTTGACTGCTGCAAGCAGGCTTCTGCCCTGCAGCTTGCGGTCGCATGTGGGTTCTTACAACTGTAAACCTCTCACTTCACTGCATCCTGCAGCGGCAACTCAATCCGGTAGTGATTTTTCTTATCCAACAATACAAAACTGTCCGTGTCCGCCAGCGCGTGCTTCAAAATCTTCCTTTGTTGTGCCGGGTCAGACAGTCGGATCTTCTCGTCATTCCCAATCGCCGCCACGATGTCGAATATGTCGTACTCCGACCAGAAGTCCACGCGTACCGCCTCGCCCGCGGGGATAAAAACCGGTCCCACCAGGAACGCCTCCCTCGAAAACCCGGGAATCCCGTCCGCGTGCAGTTGCCCCGTCCCCGAACCGTGCTCCACCGTCCACGTCAATCCCAACCCGTCCACCAGCGATGGCTCCGACCGCACCTTCTGCATCACAATCATCGTCTCCGAAGGCTTCGCTTCCAGCGTGAAGTCATATCCCGTCGTGTTCCACAAATCGAAAACCAGTTCCGCGCGCAGCGTATTTTCTTTCCCCTCTTCCACGAACTTTGTCCCCACATAAAGCGCCTGGATCGCTTTTTCGTTCCACGCCTTTGGTGTTTTGGGAGACCGGCTATACCAGTACACGCCTCCAGCCATTAGCGCCACCGCGAACCCGAATCCTGCCACACCAAAGCAACTCAATATCGTTATGCGCTTCCACGATCTCGCCGCTCGGATCCGCGGTTTCGGCGCCGCGACCTCCCTCTCAGGCTTCGGCCCGGTTTGTGGCGCGCCTTCCTTTTGCACAGGGAGGAGGCTCAGGCGCTCGCCGGAAACGCCTTGCGTCCCCTTAGGCAGCAGACTTACACGCTTATTGGACCAAAGCCCCATACACGACCTCTCCCATTGCGCGTCTATAATAACCCGATTCCGCAAAAGGTATTTGCACCATCATCACCGCAAGCGGCTTCTCCCTTCGGAACCACCCGGAAATACGTTCCAAACGCCCCGGCCCCGAGATAATCTCCAACCGAGCCCGGCAGCGGGCTGTGGCCCGCGTCCGTTCGCACCGCGAACCCGAGCCCGAACCCCTGCCCCATCTCCTGAGTTGGCGCAAGGTCTTCCAGTCCTATTCTCGCGATGCCTGGCGGCAGCTCATCCGATGTCATCACCACGACTGTCTTCGGCGACAATATCCGAATTCCGTCGAGCTCTCCTCCGCTCAGCAGCATCTGGCAGCATCTGGCAGAATCTTGCATAATCAGCCGCGGTCGAAAGCGTCCCGCCTCCGCCTGAAATCTTCCAGTTCATTCCGCTTCCTTCGTCGTCATGAATGCGCATTGTCGCACAGCCCCCTTCGCTATGCTCTCCTCTTTTGCGTCAGCGCCTGCCCTCAGCCCGCGCTTACTGCAACGCCTGCACTCCTCCCAACTCGGGCGCGTTTCTCTTCGTAGGGGTCCAGCACTGCTGGACCCCATGCCCGCAAGTTTGCGCCTCGTCGCTCGCTCCTCCATCCCCGACCCCGTCATCCCGAGCAGCGCGAGGGATCCCTCTTCGATTTTTCCGTCGTCTCCAATCTCATCCGCCGCCATCCTGCCTGCTACCCACTAATGGAATTGCATTATTGACCCTTTTTCCTTAAACCACGAGTCTACTCTCCTCGAATTTCAGGTTGATGTCCGCGATCACGGCCGGGGGTGTAAAAATGCGTAAGTGGTTTCTGCTTCTGCTGTTCTCCGTGCGTCTGCTCGGTTCTTCGTCTCTTCCCGCGCAAAGCAATTACGGCGTGATCGCCGGCACCGTCACAGACGCGCAGCATTTGCCGATCGCTGGCGCTACCGTGCAACTTACCGCCTCCAGCACGGGGGCCATTCGCCGCGTTGTCACCAACCAGCAAGGACTCTTCGAAGCCCCTGCCCTCCTGCCCGACGACTATCAAATGAACGTAGAAGCCCCTGGCTTCGCCTCGTCATTGCAGCCTGTCCGCCTCGAGGTGGGCCAGAAACTCGCCCTAGACATCCCCCTCACCGTTGGCTCGATCAAACAAGACGTCAACGTCACCGCCGGCAGCGAAGTTCTCCGCACTACCGACGCCAGTGTCGGCGAAGTCGTCGAACAAAAATCCATTCAAGAACTACCTCTCAACGGCCGCATGTTGATTGACCTCGTCCTCACCGTCCCCGGCACTCACATCGGCTTTGGCGCTCAGACAGGCTCCACCAATCCTCTCTACTGGCGCCCTGGCCAGCGTTCTGCCGTGGTCATCGGTGGAGCCCGCCCCAACGCCAACTTCTTCCTCCTCGACGGCGCCACCAACACCGATCCCACCTTCAACACTCAGAACCTCAGCCCCTCTCCCGACGCCGTCAAGGAATTCGAGGTCGAAACCAGCAGTTACACTGCCGACATGGGCGGCGCCGGTGGCGGTCAGGTCAACATCGTCACCCATTCCGGCTCCAGCCAATACCATGGCACGGCCTACGAATTTCTCCGCAATGGCGCTATGGACGCCAGCACCTTCGGCTCCATGGGCAACAATCACCTCGTTCAGAATAATTTCGGTGCCTCCGTCGGCGGTCCCCTCGTCAAAAAGAACACCTACTTCTTCGCGAACTACGAAGGTCTGCGCCTCTCCCAGGCCGACGCCCAGATCCTCACCGTTCCCACTCCCGCCGAAATTCAGGGCGATTTCAGCATGAGCGGCGTCACCGTTTACGACCCCTCCATCGCCCTTCGCAATCCAAACTACAATCCCTCCAAGCCCGTCGGCCCCACAAACTACCCCTACACGCGCTCTCCGTTCCCGAATAATCAGATCCCGCAAAATCGCATCAATCAGAAGCTGGAAGCTTTCCTCCTTCAATATGTCCCCGCTCCCAACATGATGATGATGTCCGGCTCCGCCGACTCCAACAATTACCTCGACATTCGCAACGAAACTCACTTCCAGGACCAGGGCTCGGTTCGCATCGACCACAATTTCTCCAATGGCGACACCCTCTTCGGCCGCTACTCCATTGGCGATGAAAACGGTTTCTCTCCCAGCAGCGGTGTCACTTCCACCACCGAAAATCTTCCCGGCTTCGGCGCCAATTTCAACAATCGCTCCCAGCAAGCCGTCATCTCCTGGAGTCACATCTTTGCCGCCAACAAAGTCAACACCGGCTCTTTCGCCGTTTCTCGCCTCTCCATGGATCGCACCTCGCAAAACGATTCCGTCAACAACATCGTCGGTGATCTCGGCATCCAAGGCGTTGGGTTCGGTGGACCCAACGCCTGGGGCGCCCCTTGGTTCGCCGCTCAGGGATACACCGGCATCGGCGACACTTTCGCCGCGACTCCCATGCACGCTTGGGATACCCTCTACGAATTCCGCGACACCTACGCATGGCAGCGCGGTCGCCACGGCATCAAGTTTGGCGGAGACTTCCACTGGTACACCTGGCCTATGTGGGGCTTCTTCCAGAATCGCGGCTACTACCAGTTCACCAACGGCTACACCACTCAGTTCGGTTTCAACGACGGCAGCGGCTCAGGCCTCGCCAGCATGCTTCTCAGTCTCCCCACCGTCAAACAGCGCCAGGCCGGCATTCCTCAAATGAATCTGCGCAATTGGGGAGCCGACGCCTTCGTCGAAGACAGCTGGCAGGTTACCTCAAACACCGTCCTCAACCTCGGCCTTCGCTACGAGTATTCCAACCCTCTCTACGACAAGGACAACACCAACACCAATCTCATCTTCCAATCCGGCTCGGCTCCTTCGGTCTTCGTCGGCGGTCAGAACGGCTATCCCAAAGGCCTGATGTATCCCAACACTCACAACTTCGCTCCCCGCGTTGGCCTCGCCAAAAATCTGCCCTCTCGCGGACTCGTTTTTCGCGCTGCCTACGGCATTTTTTTTACCCCCGTTGACCAGAACACCTGGTGCAACCAGCGCCACAATGTGCCTTACGTTTTCCCCGAGACTCAGCAGGCCGACAATTTCACCCCGCCACCCGCTCTCTATCAATCCGGCCTCAATTTCGGCACTCCCGTGCTTGGCCTCGGCCTTTTGCCCGCCACTACCGTCAGTTTCACCGCCTTCGATCCTCACTCGCCCGCCCAATACGTCCAGCAGTGGAACGCCTCCATCCAAAAAAGTCTTGGCAAAGACACCACCGTCGAAATAGGCTATCTTGGCGCCCGCGGTTTCCACTTGCAGCGCTCGCACCTGATCAACAACGCTCCCCCAGGTCCCGGCCCGCTCGGCCCGCGGCGTCCCTACAAAACTCTCGCGTTCGTTCCAGACTCCACCCTGCCTCCCAGCAGTACCAACGCCGTTTTCCAGAGCACGACTTTTCCCGTCAGCACCATCAATCTTCTCGAAAACAGCGCCCAGAGCTGGTACGACGCTGGCTACATCAATCTCCGCCGCCGCTATTCTCACGGCCTCAGTTTTCTTGCGAACTACACTTATTCGAAGAACCTCACCAACGCTCCCGATTTTCGCTCCCCCATGGATGAATCGGCCATTCCCCAAAACAATAGCGACCTCAACGCCGAAAAAGGTCCCGGCTGCGATGTGCGCCACCGTCTGGCTGTCAGCGCCGTTTACGCTATCCCCGCTTACCGACGCGCCGAGTGGATTCGTCTGCTAACACAGAATTGGAATTTCTCCACCGTCTATCGGGTCCAGACCGGAATGCCTTTCACTATTTCCGTCTTCGGTGACACCGCTAATTCCGGCACTGTCCTTGGCGAAAATCCCATTCGCGCTAACGCCACCGGCGCGCCCGTCTTCGGCCCCGGCACGCACAACGCTCAGGAGTGGTTCAACCCCGCGGCCTTCGCCACTCCCCCCGCTTATACCTTTGGGAATGTCGGTCGCAATTCCGTCTACGGGCCGGGCTTGCAGACGATGGACATCGCTCTCGCGCGTTCCCTGCAAATCAAGGAAAAAGCTACCTTCCAGTTCCGCTTCGAGGCTTTCAACGCCCTCAACAAAACCAACCTCGGCACCCCCAACCGCTACGTCAACGAGCCGCAGTTCGGCACCATCACCATGGCCATGACCCCCGGCCGCGAAATTCAGTTGAGCGGCCGCCTCTCCTTCTAACCTTCGACTCCGTCGGCGCCGCGCCTCTCTTCGTAGGGGTCCAGCACTATTTACCCTGAGCCGCGAAGGGCTGGACCGCATGCCCGCAGGTCTGCACCTTCAGCGCTCCCCCTTGCCGTCAAAAAGGAGCCCTGGCCCGAGCAAGCGCCGGAGGTCGCGCGACCCCTTCGGCCATCACTGGGAAATCGGCGAGCCCTCCCCACCTCCTCCTTACTTCGCCCGAAAACTGCGCCCGCGAATTGCACTCACAGCCAGTCGGTGATAGCTTGCCTGTCAGCCCGTAAGCCACAATCTATATCTCAGTCAAAATTTGCGGAGGAAGAATGAAGAGAATCATGAAGCTCGCAGCAACGTTGTGTGCCGCCGGCTTTCTTGCCATCGGTGTACTTGCCCAGGAGAAGCCCGGCACCATCGCGGGCCTGGAATTCCAGACACCGAAGAATGGCATGGTGAAACAGTACGAAGAGGGACGAAAAGCCAAAGCCGAATGGCACAAGCAGCAGAAAGACAAGGACCCGCTCTTCGTGTCCGAGGTCCTCACCGGGGAACACACGGGAACTTACCTCGTCGGTCGATTCGGTATGCACTGGGCCGATATGGACAAGCCTTCTGTTCCCGACGCCGCCGACCTCGAAGAATACAAAAAGACCGTCGGCCCTTACGTCGAGAAAATGGTTGCCGCCTATTACGAGTTTCTGCCGAAGTGGAGCAATCCTTCTACCGAGATGAACGCAAAATACATCGAAGTGATCACCTTCCACGTCAAGTACGGCAAGGGTGACGACTTCCGCAGCGCCGCCGCGAAAGTTCATGAAGCCAATCAAAAACTCAACGTGCCGACTCACTACTCCTGGTATCGCCTCGCGAACGGCGGGACCGGCGGCACCTACGTTCTTACCATCGATCACCCCAATTGGGCCTCCTTCGAAGATGATCCCAAGGTGAAGCCGCTGCGCGACCGTCTCCGCGAAGCCTTTGGCGAGCAGGAAGCCATGTCGGTGATCGAACGTCTCAACGGCTCCATTGAGAGCACCTATAGCGATCTCGTCCAGCCTCGTCCAGATCTCAGTTACATCCCGGCCAAGTAGCGCAACCTCTTGCGACACACCTCTCCCGCAATCAACTGTGCTTTGGCCGCAGCAAGCGCCGGAGGCGCGCCACAAATTAGCCCCCTCGTAAGGGCTGGGTAGGCGAGCAGGACAGTCTCCAGCGCCGTAGAGCCTGCCCTGAGCCCCGGAGGGTGCGGCACTCGCTCACTACGCACCTCAAATTCCAATGTCTGCGACAGGGATCTCTCTTCTCCACCCCCGGTGCCCACGTGCCGCTTTTGCACGCGGGGTCTTCTTCGCGCCTCCGAATCGGTTCCGCCGGCGTCCCGCCTACAAGCCCACGTATGGTGGTGTCATCCCGAATCCCCGTGGTTTTGGCGGGGTGAGGGATCTGCTGTTCCCTTTCGCAAGGCATTCGCTACGGCAACGCCGCCGCTTCGACCACCGGTGCCACTTCCTCTTTCCGCATCGACGGGAACTTTCCATACGTCATGCCGCGCCACAACCACTCCATCGGGCCAAAGCAGTATCGCTTTAACCACCAGTTGCTGGCCGCAATCTGGGCCCCAAAAAGAATGACCGTCGGAACCAGCCCCATCGCTGGCCCGATCCGCCCATACAGTCCCGTCGTGCAGTGATAGAAGAACAAGGTGCACAACACCGATTGCAGAAGATAGTTCGTTAGTGCCGTCCGTCCAACCGCTGCAAACGGCAGCAAGTATCGCCGCCAATCCTCGTTCAGGAAAATCAGCGCCAGTCCTGACATATAACCCGCGGCCAGGGTATGCGATCCAGGCAGCCACAAGATTCCTGCAAACCAACCCCATAGCGAAACCGTGCCGGGAGGAACTACCGCCCAGACGGTCGCCTCATAAACACTCACGATCAGCCCCACCGGGATGCACCACGCGCACACGCGTTTCAGCACCGGCTTGTATTCGTCGAGCCGTTGTACGATTCCCGCTCGCCACACCCACATCCCCAGCAGAAATAGCGCCACCGCATAGACGGCGAAGCCCTCAGCCGGCAACTCGCGCTTCCATTCCACCCAGTTTTGCGCCAATATCCGCCGCACCGTTCCATGCGCGTATACATCGATCACCCTGTAGAGTTCTTTCATGTCTGGCGGCTTGGGATCCATCCAGGCTCGGTGGAAGCGGCTGAAGTACAGGCCCAGGAAAACTGAACTGGCCACGATCGGCAGCGCGAACAAACCCCCGACCCACCACAGCAACGTCTTTTGTTGGCGCTTTCGGAAGAGCAGCAAAATTGCCCCCGAGATCGCATATGTCAGCAGGATATCGCCCGCCCAAATCAATATCCCGTGGATCACCCCGAACAGTCCGAGCGCCAGCAGTCGCCGCGGATAAAATCCCATGAACCTCGCCCCTCGCGCTTCCGCCCGGCTCATCTGGATGGCGAAGCCCATCCCGAACAGGAACGAAAAAATCGAAATAAATTTTCCTTGGATCAAGGCCGTGATGAAGGCCTGAGCCAAAACGTCCGCGCGCCCGGGAAAGAGCACCCCGATGTGGCCGTAGGCATCCAGAGGGGCAAAAAACGCGCGCATGTTCGCTGCCAGGATTCCAAACAGCGCCATACCCCGCAGCACATCAATAAAGAGAACGCGCTCGGAAAGACTGGCCGGGCCAACGAACTGAGATTGTTGCTCCATGCGCCACCCCGTTCCCGCCATAATGACACGGCCCACCCGAATCGTGGGAACCGTCTCTTATCTGCCATTACGTCCCCTAGCTCCGATTTATTTCGCCATGGGCTGCGGCGCCTTGGCACCGTTTTCCGCCTACTGCACTGCGAGAGATCGTGCGGTCCGTATAGGGGCGGCCTGCACACCGCAGGCTGGCTTTCCGACGCGCCACCCCGCGCCTCTCCGGGCTCCATCATCCCGAGCAGGGCGAGGGATCCCTCTTCTCATCTCCGGTGCCCTCGTGCCGCTTCTACATCTGGTGTTATCTTTTATGGAGTGCGGCAGCTTGCAGCCGCTTTTCCTCTTGTCCGGCTACGAGCAACCCGTCATTTCCAGGGCGTCTTTTGCCCAAGGAATCCCTCTTTTCTTGTCCGGGTGCCTCACGTGCTGCTTTGCCGCCTCCGCTTTCTCCGTTCACCCCGCGTGTCACGACTCTCTCCCCACCTGTGCTAACGTACCTCCTTCCACATTCCGTTCCACGGAGTCACCCTCGTGCCCAACACCCCTCTTCGGTCTGGCGGTCCCAGCGCCCGCATCGCCGTCATTCCCGGTGACGGCATCGGCAAAGAAGTCACTCCCGTCGCCGTCTCCGCCATCAAAGCCGCAATCGCCAGGCATCGCCGCCACATCGAATTCGTCGAATTCGACTGGGGCGCCGACAAGTTCCTCCGCGACCACATCACTCTCCCGGAACGCGCCGTCGAAATGCTTCGCGATGAATTTGACGCCATCCTCTTCGGAGCTCTCGGCGACCCCCGTGTCCCGTCGAACCAGTACGCCGCCGACATCCTCCTAGGCCTGCGCTTCAAGCTCGACCTCTTCGTCAACGCCCGTCCCAGCGAACTTTTCCACGAGCGCCTTACGCCTCTCAAGGAGCGCACTCTCAACGACATTCGTCTCATCGTCTTTCGAGAAAACACCGAAGGCATCTACGTCGGCGCGGGCGGGTTCTTCAAGAAGGGAACTGCCGACGAAATCGCCACTCAGGAGGACCTCAACTCCCGCAAGGGCGTCGAGCGCATTCTCCGCTTCGCCTTTGACTTCGCCCGCTCCCACTCCCACGGCACCGCCGGTTTCCAACCGGCTAGTTCCACGAACAAGCCTCTGCGTCTCTGCATGTCCGACAAATCGAACGCCATGATCTTCGCCGGAGACCTCTGGCAACGCACCTTCAAATCCGTGCGCGCCGAATATCCCGACATCGATTCACGCCACCTTTACATCGACACTCTCGCCATGGAACTCGTCCGCGATCCCCGCCAGTTCGACGTCATCGTCACCAACAACCTCTTCGGCGACATCATCAGCGACCTCGCCGCAGAACTCGCTGGTGGACTCGGCCTCGCTCCCTCCGGCAACATCCATCCCGGCTGCACTTCGCTCTTCGAGCCTGTCCACGGCTCCGCGCCCAACATCGCCGGGAAGGGAATTGCTAATCCCTTCGGCTCCGTCCTCGCCGCTGGCATGATGCTCGATTTTCTTGGCTGGCGCGAGGAAGCTGCGCTCTTGAAGCAATCCGTGAAGGCCGCTCTTCACGACGAATTCACCACTCCCGATCTGCACGGCTCCAAGAACACTCTCGAAGTCGCCGACTTCCTCCTCCGCCACATTTCCAAACACTCCTGACCCCGGGCCACCTTCTTTGCGCTTGGTGTTCTCTTCATTGGAGTGCCGCGGCTTGCCGCTGCTTTTCCACCGCACCCAAGCAACCGCATTGTCATCCTGAACTCGCGCTTCTTGCGGGTGAAGGATCTAAACCCTCGAGTCTTACCGCAACTCCGGCTTTGTCATCCCGACCGGAGTGACCCGGTTTTTCTTCCCGTAGGGGCGGCTTTACGCCGCCTTCTCGGTGTGGACTGCGCCAGACTTGCTGCCGCCTCACCAGCGCCCGTCTCACTGCTTCGCCGGAAGCCCCTTGATCGTGTACACCGTCCCGTTTGCCGTCTCTCCCGCCGGACGGTCCCATCTGCCGACGCGGTTCCAAACAGCGTCCCATCCTTCGCCTGAATCACGCCGCCAATCGGCGATACTCCTGCCGCCGGACTGAACGACAGCGTGTCCACGATCCCGCCCGATGGTGTGATCGCAAACGCGATTCCCAATCCCGACGTTCCGCCCACATACGACGTGTCCCACAAATTTCCATGTGTCGCTTGCAGGAACGGCCCGACCGCGAATTGTTTTTTTGCTGGCAATGTCAGCTGCTGAAGACTCTGCACATTTCCCGTCAGCGTCGAAGGGAAAATCGTTACAACGAAGCTGCCATTCGTCGCGTTCGTCGGCCGCGTCGAGCCGTACAGCAGTCCATTCGAAGCCTGCGTCACCCGATTCAACGGGAAAATTCCGCTTGGGAAATTGTGCAGCGTCGTGAACCACGAATTCGGCAGCTCAAACTTGAACACGGTCCCAGGCCGGAATGACCCCGCGGTTCCGTACAGGTTCCCATCCGAAGCCTGAATCACAGGCTTGGGCAATATGACGATCCGAAATTGAAATTTCCGCCGTAGCCCGTCGTCCCGTACATATTTCCGTCGCTTCCCGCAACAATGCTGTCCGGCGCCGAGCCCGTCGTGCAGCTGAAGCAGAATGTCTGCAAAACCTGAAAGCCCGTGCCCGTCTTGCTGATCTTGAAAATGGTTCCTGAGCTCGATGAGTTCGGCCCGCCCGCGCTGTTCACGCCGTAGAGAAACCCGTCGCTTCCTTCTGCCAGCTCGGCCGGCGAGTAACCTTGATCGTAAAATCCCGTCTTCGGGTTCGTCTTGAATGTATACAGCACTGTGATTTGGCCGGACTCGGTCAGCTTGAATATCCCTCCGGCCCCGGGACCATTCGTCGTGCCATATTAATTGCCGTCCGAGGCCTGGATGATGCTGTTCGGTTTGGTTCCGCCCCGGGAGGTAGGGTAAGGATTACACGCGAAAGCAAAAAAGCTGGTCGATTGTCCGTGGGCCCTGGTTGCGACGCAGAGCATAAACAGAATTGTGAACACACGTTTCATTCTGCAGTTCCTTTCCCACTCGCGTTGGATTTTGCCCCAGGACGGTTCGCGGCGTCAGGCAGCGTGCGGTCTATGGCTAGAACCGGCCTCATTCTCGCTGTTCTGCATCAACCTTCTTGTAAAATCCTCGTAAACCTTCTTCTCCTCCGACCTTCTCCTCCGACCAACTCACAATTCGATCCGCGCCTCATTCAGAGTCCGTGATCTCGGGCGGAGTCCGCGCAGCGAGGGATCTTTCTTCTCCTTTGCCCTTCACTCGCCAGCTTCTTCCACGAATCCATCAGAACGAAAAAATAAATTCTCAAGAATTTCTCCGCGCCTCTCTCCACGCCCCCGAAGCGTTCCTTTACCGACTTTACAAATATTTTACGTCAGTAACCCATGTCTTTTCAGTATACATATATATGCGGGGCCTCCGCGCTTGCCCTTCATCAAAGACGCTCTCGGTTTGAGTCTCCATCTTGCCTCAGGCGTCCATTTTCTTCCTTGCCGCGATCAAGGAATTTCTTCAGGAGGACCACCGTGTTCGATTTCGCAGCCGCCGCTTCTGTCTCGAGAGAAGCAGAGACCGCGACACTCTCTGTCCCGCGAGTCATTTCCGCGTTTTTCCTTTGCGTTATGGCTCTCGCTCTTTTGCTTTATGTCCCGGGCGCGTTCGCCCAGCAAGCGCCTGCCCCCTCTGGCTCCACCGTGGCAGTCGCCGCCGCTGGCCTTTTTCCGGCAGCGTGGACAACGGCCCCTTTGCCTTCTGACCCTGCTTCTCCGCCTTCCGAAGGCACCATCGCCGGAAAAGTTACCTTCGAGGGAACCCCGGCGAAGTCCAAGCAAATCGACATGTCTCCTGAGCCGAATTGCGCCAAGTTTTACACCTCGCCGCCGATGCCCGAAGGCGTCGTCACCGGCGCAAACAACAGCCTCCAAAACGTTGTCGTGTATGTCTCCGCCGGCGCCCCGGACGAAACTTCCGGTGCTCCCGTCGTCACTCTCCGACAGCGCGGCTGCCGCTACAATCCGCACGTTCTCGCTTTGCGCGTCAATCAGGAAATCTGGGTTCAGAACGATGATTCCGTCACCCACACCGTTCACCCCATGGCGCGTACAAATAAGGAGTGGAACCGCTCGCAGCCTCCCGGCACTCCTCCCTTTGCCATCAAATACGACAAGCCCGAATTCATCCGCGTCCGCTGCGAACTCCACCCCTGGATGCGCGGCGTTTTCGCCGTCATGAAAAATTCCCACTACGCCGTCACCGACGACAGCGGCTCCTTCAGCCTTCCCGCTCTTCCTCCGGGCAAATACACCATTACTGCCTGGCATGAAACCTATGGCGAGATTTCCAAGGAGGTGGTGATTACCGCGGGCGAGACCAGTAACCTGAGCTTCGTCTTCAAGGCCAAGCCCTACTGATCCGCCGCGGCTCTGGCCTGGCGCCCATTTTCCACAACAATGGGAGACGCTGTGGATCGACGCGAAATTGGGCATCCGTGGGGCACAGCACCGGTGCGCGCAATCTTGAAGCCAACGCAGCTTCGCGTCCCCCTTGCTGGACTTTGCTTTTCTAATGGTCTTTTGCGGTTAGCCGAAAGGGAGGGTGCTCCACGGCGAACTCGCCTTCATCTTCGCTCTGCGGTCCAGCCCCATGGTTGGACAGAGCGCTGGATCCCCTGAACCGGTACCGGAAGCCGCGCCCCAAAAGTGGCCTCCGACCAGCGCTCTGTCCAATCCCCCCTTTTGGAGTGCGGCGCCTTGCTTGCCTCAGGTAGGCTTGGCTTGCGCTGGGCTGCCTTGGCCAAGGGCCGCCGCTTTTCCCCCGCTGCCCTACAACAATCCTGTCATCTGCCGCCTTCGTCAGGGTCCCAGCATCGTTTACCCTGAGCTGCGAAGGGCTGGACCCCACGGTCTCAATTCTTAGCCTTGCCTCTGAAGCATCGCACCCTGTCTGAGGTCCCCCGTCATCTCCTCCTCACCACCAGTGCAATCACCATCCCCATCAAAAATCCCCCGATGTGCGCCCACCACGCCACTCCCCCGGCAGCCGCCGCGCCAAACTCACCAATTCCGCTTAAGAACTGCAGCAGGAACCAATACCCCAGCACAAAATACGCCGGCACTGGCACCAGAAACACAAAGAACAGCATCAGCACACGGGCCCGTGGAAACAGTACCGCGTACGCTCCCATTACCCCGCTGATCGCTCCGCTGGCCCCCAACGCGGGCAGGGAAGAGTGCAGATTGAACAGCGAATGGATCAGCCCAGACCCGATCCCGCACACCAGGTAAAACAGCAGATACGGCAAATGCCCAACGTAGTCCTCCACGTTATCCCCGAATACATAAAGGAAGAGCATGTTTCCCAACAGGTGCATCAGCCCGCCATGCAGGAACATGCTCGTGAACATCGGATAGAACGCCATCTTGAATCCCACAGACCCGGCCAGAAATTGCGGTATGCGCATCGGTATCATGGCATTCGCCATCAGGAACGCCTTGTAGGCATTCGGGGGCAGCGTTATTTGGTAAAGGAACACCGCCACATTCGCGGCAATGAGCGCGTAATTGATGATCGGAAACGTTCGTGTGGGATTGTCATCCTTCAGCGGGATCATGGTTTTTCTCGGCCGCCCTGCGTGCCACGGCCGCGGCCGAAGTTGCGTCCTTTTGTAGGGGCGGCCTTCTGAGGCCGTCCGATTCTACCTTATGGAGGGCTGCCGCTCTTGAGTCGCGAGCTGCGCCTCAGCCCATCGCCTCATCCTCTCCCTCTGCTGCGACCCGATTCTCCGACGCACCATGGCTGCACCCGGCGCCTTGTCTTGTAGGGACTGCCTTCTGAGGCGGGCCGCTCGCCATCCCGGCCCCAACCCGTCATTCCGAGCGGAGTTCGCGGGGCAAGGAATCCCTCTTCTCCTACCGAGCTGCCGCACGCGTTGCCTTTGAACGTGGCGTGTCCACCGTGTCTCAACTTCAACGCGAAAACTACGTCATCCTGAGCGCGCGTCGTTTGCGCGCGAAGGATCTCAGTCCTCGCGTCTTGCCCCTTACCACGCCCGAGCCTGGCATCCCGACCAGAGCGACCCGGTTTTTTCTTCCGCGCCGCTTTTTGGCGCGTCGGGTCGCGCAGCAGAGGGCCTTGGCAACCGGTCAGCCGCCGCCGCGACTCCATGTGACCTGCCACAAAGGTCAAAGGTCAAACCTCAAGTTTTACTTCAGTTGTCGGCTCGCCGACTCCTTCACTGATTCTCCCCGCAAAACGACGGTGCCTTCGCTCCGAGCAATCCGCACCCACGCTGAATTTCATCCTCGATCAGCTTGCACGAATTCTCCGGGTTGCAAGGCGGATGCGTCGCAGGCGACACCTGCAGGCACCGCCTCACCAGTTCATTCGCCACCTGCTTGCCGACCGTCTTCATGCAACTCTCCTCCGGCCCGGCCGCGCCCCCCGCGGGCGCCCCCTCACTTCCGCTCTGCACCAGGAACTCCCCGCGGCACCCGCGATCCACCCAGATCCCCCGCCGGTCATATCCCCACGTCGAGCCTTCCATGCACAGTGCCATGCCTATCTGCCTCGCCAGTTGTACCTTCGCCCCCTGCGTATCCGCGTCGCAGTAGTTCTTCCTCCCATCATCCGACATGCACGTGACCCTCTGGGTCTTGGCGCTCGGCCCTTTTCCGGCATCGGACGGATGCCCCGCCACGCCCACCACAAATTCTGCCTGACATCCTTTATCTACCCATATCCCGTTCTTGTCCCGGCCCCACGACGATCCTTCTTTGCACTTTGCGCCGCTCAACTGCCTCACCAGTTGTACCCCATTGCTTGTGTCGGCCGGGCACGCGGTCCGGCGCCCATTCTCCGACGCGCATGTGATCGTCTGTCCCACCGCCGCGCCGCCCGGCTCCACTACCTCCCCGCGGCCCAACGTGAACTCTCCCCCACACCCTTTGTCCACCCAGATTCCTTCCTCGTCGTAGCCCCAGGACTCACCCTCCTTGCACGGAGCCGTGCTCTTCTGTCGCACCAGCCGGGCGCCGTACCGCGTGTCAGCTTCGCAATAGTGCTTCGCCCCATCATCCGAACGGCACGGTATCACCTGTGCCTGCTGGCTCTGCGCACCCTGCCGGGCGGACGCCCCTCGCGCGCAAGGCAAGAGCGCCACCGCCGAAACAAAAATCCACCGGCAAATTTGCATGCGATTCTCCCTGCACTTGTGAAATTGGGCCAGGGCGAAACCTAACCTACAGCGGAACGCCTTCGATCTCAACGTCAAAGAAGTCGCTCACCCGGCAGGGAAGTGGCCGCGTCCTATAATGTCTCCCGCCCGATTTCCTGGTTAACAGAATCTGGAACCCCTCCAATCCCCGCCTAAACACAGACGCCTTCCATCCTCTAGCCTTTTCGAGTGCGGCAACTTTCTGCCGCTTTGCGATCCGTCGAACGCCTCTCCCACAAAATGATCTTGAGGCTTCGCACGTCTTGGGGCGCAGCGGCCCCACGTGCCCCTCTGCGATTCCAAATCGCATCGCGCTTTCTCCACAGCGCTCCCCACGCAATCATTGCCATGCCTCCCTGCGTGTGGTAAGTAATTAGGTTCTGCACGGGCGCGCGATTTCCGCGGAGGGCCGCTGTCACCTTCCTCAAAATGTCGGCGCGCCGACAACGCATGCCTGCCCGCGAAACGGAAGCCATCATCCTGAAGACCTTTCCGCTGGGCGAGGCCGATCGCCTGGTAAGTTTTCTCGGTCGTACCTCGGGGCGCATGCGCGGTGTAGCCGCCGGCGCGCGCCGCCTGAAGAATCGCTACGGCTCTACGCTCGAGCTCTTGTCCCACGTGCAGATCTGGTATTTCGAGCGGGAAACGCGCGACCTGGTTCGCATCCAGCAGGCGGATTTGCTCGACTCGTTCCACAAGGCGCAGAGCGACTACGCCCTCAGCACCGGCCTCGCTCTCGTCAGTGAAGCCGCCGAACGGGTTCTGCCGGAACACGAAGTCAACGAGTCCATGTTCCGGCTGATTCTGCTTACCGTGCGTGAGATCGAACGCCGTGCGAGCCTGGCTCTGCCGCTCAGCTATTTCGCCTTCTGGACCGTCAGGCTGGCGGGCTGGCTGCCACGCTTCGATGTCTGCGCCGTTTGCGGCAAGCCGTTCGGGAAGGGAGGCGCCTACCAAGGGCCGCACCATCCCGGACTGTACGACGCCGAGCATCGCCGCTCGGGGATGCGGCCGGTATCTTTCGAGGCGCGTGAGCTCGCGGAAGTTTTCACCAAGCAGCGTCTCGATCAATTCGAGGAAGCGCTTGGCACGCTTCCGGGCATGAAGGAGTTGCGAGAAGCGGCGCTAAACTGGATCGAGCACCACACGGAACGCAAGCTCGCCACTCGCGAGCTTCTGGATTCGGCGTAGCGCCGGCCGGACCCGCGACGCCAGGTCGGCGCGCCGACCTTTTGCAGCTCGCCCTTTCGGGGTGAGGGTGGCAGAGATCTTATAGGGCCCGCCTTCTGAGGCGGGCCGCTCGAGTGGCAAACGAATGGATGAGTCGCAATCGTCTTTGTGGAGACCGAGTGAAATCTAAAGTAAAACTTGAACCCCGGCCCAAGCCCGCAGGCCTCACCTTCCAAGACCTCATCCTCAAACTCATGCACTTCTGGAACAAGCAGGGCTGCGTTCTCCAGCAACCCTACGACACCGAAGTCGGCGCCGGCACCATGCACCCGGAAACCTTCCTGCGCGTCCTCGGTTCCGCCCCTTACCGCGTGGCTTACGTTCAGCCCTCGCGTCGGCCCGCCGACGGCCGCTACGGCGAGAATCCCAATCGCCTCTACAAGCACTTCCAGTATCAGGTCATCCTGAAGCCCTCCCCCGCGGACATCCAGGAAATGTATCTGCGCAGCCTCGAAGCCATCGGCATCGATCTTCGTGCACACGATATTCGTTTCGAGGAGGATAACTGGGAATCCCCCACCCTCGGCGCCTGGGGCATTGGCTGGCAGGTTCTTCTCGACGGGCTCGAGATCACCCAGTTCACCTACTTCCAGCAGAGCGGCGGTATCGACCTCGACCCTATCTCCGTCGAAATCACCTATGGCCTGGAGCGCATCTGCCAATTTCTCCAGGGTGTCCCCAGCATCTTTGACATCCGCTGGACCGAGGACAAAACCTACGGCGACATTCGCCTGGCCGAAGAGCAGCAGTTCTCCGAATACAGTTTCGACCGCAGCGACGCCAAGGCCCTCCGCTCTGAGTTCGACCTGCACGAGAAGGAGGCCAAGGAACTGCTGGAGGGGTGGAAACGTCTCGAACCCGGAAGTGTCGGCGCGCCGACCAAAGCGGCGAGAGAGAAAGATGCGGCGCTCACGAAACAGTCCGTGAAACAGTTGGAGGAGCATGCGGACGCCACTCTCGGCAGCGCAAAGGAAGGGACCAAGGAGCGGGTGCGCTACCCGTTACTGGCCGCCTACGACCACTGCCTGAAATGCTCGCACCTCTTCAACCTGATGGATGCGCGCGGCGTCATCTCGACCACCGAACGCGCGGCGCTGATGGCGCGTGTCCGCGGCTTGGCGTGCCGTACCGCTGCCGCCTACCTCGAACAGATCAGCGGCGCGAAGCCTGTCACCGGCCCCTCCTCTCCGAGCGCGAAGCCCACCCGCGAGGTCCGCGCATGAGCTTGCGTGCGCCCGCGCCTATTCTTCTTCGTAGGGGCACAGCACTGCTGTGCCCCATGTCCGCACGAGCTCGGCGTCTTGCGGGGTGTGCCTTCAAAACGCCCGCGAGCTATCGCAAGCCAAGCACGGCAACCCGTCATTCCGAGGGCGCCCTTTGGAGTGCGCGAGCTTGCTCCCGCTTTTTCGACCTTGGCCGCCCCTCCCAAACACCAAATCCCGGCACCGCGCTGCAACGGCAAAAGCGGGGGCGAGCCGCCGCACTCCAAAATGTCGGCGCGCCGACATTTCCATTTCGGGGATCCTGCCCCTCTGAGGCCCGCGCATGAGCGCCGCGAAACCGTCTTCGAAGAAAGCTCCCGACCCGGCTCCCGCGCCCCAGCGCGTTGAACTCCTATTCGAAATCGGTGCCGAAGAAATTCCCGCCGGTATGCTCCCCCGCGCGGTCGAAGAACTGAAAACCATCCTCGAGAAACACCTCACCGCCGAGAACCTCATCGAGGGTGTCACACTCGAGACCTTCGGTGCACCCCGCCGCCTTGCCGCCGTCGCTCGGGGCATCATCGCCAAGCAAGCCGATGTCGAAAGCGAAGTTACCGGCCCGCCCAAGTCCATCGCCTACGACAATGTCGGCGCGCCGACAAGAGCGGCGGTCAGCTTCGCCGAAAAGCAGGGTATCCCGCTCCACGAACTTCATCTTGTCCAGACTCCCAAAGGCGAATACATTGCCGCCAAGATAGTGCGACGCGGCCGTACGGCTCGCGATCTGCTCTCCGAAATTCTGCCTCGCGTGATCCACGACCTCTCCTGGCCACGCACCATGACCTGGACCGGACTCGAAGGCGTTCGATTCATCCGGCCGATTCGCTGGCTCGTCGGCGTTCTCGACGGCAAGCCCCTGAAGTTCTCCTTCGGCGGCGTTTCCGCCGGGGACGTCACACGAGGACATCGCTTCCTCGGCCAATCCGCGATCCGCGTCAGGAATTTCGCTGACTACGAGAAAAAGCTTCGCGCCAACGGCGTCATCGTTCGCCAGGAAGAACGCCGCGAAAAGATCTCCCGCGAGCTCGCCGCGCACGCCAAGCGCGGCGGCTATCAGGTCCATCAGGACGTGAGCCTGCTGCAGCTCGTCACCTATCTAAACGAGTACCCACACGTCATCGAAGGCGACTTCGATCCCTCGTTCCTTGAGCTGCCGGACGAAATCCTGATCACCGTGATGCGCGATCACCAGAAGTATTTCGCGGTGGAGAAGCGGGGCGGGGAACTAGCGCCGCACTTTCTCGCCGTGATCAATCTGGCCAAGGATACGCAGGGCCTGGTGCGCGCCGGGCACGAGCGCGTTCTCCGCGCCCGGTTTGCAGACGCCCGCTTTTTCTGGGAATCGGATCAAAAATGTCGGCTCGCCGACATTCTGCCTAAGCTGCAAAAAGTGACTTACGAGTCGCGGCTTGGCAGCTACTTCGACAAGGTGGAACGCATCCGAGCCATTGCCCGCTGGCTGTCCGAGCAGTGGTACAACCTCGGGCTGGTGCAATCGCATGTCGCCGATGCGGACCGCGCCGCCGAACTTGCCAAGTGCGACCTCGCCACCGAAATGGTGCGCGAGTTCACCGAGCTTCAGGGGATCGTCGGCGGGCTATACGCCAGGGCTCAGGGCGAGCCGGACGCGGTGGCCGATGCCATGTACGACCACTACCGCCCCGTCGGTCTCGAAGATCCCATCCCGCGAAACCTCACGGGCTGTGCCGTCGCCCTTGCCGACAAGTTCGATTCCATTGTGGGATGCTTCTCCGTGGGCGTAGTGCCCACGGGCTCGAGCGACCCTTACGCGTTGCGACGCGCGGCCCTTGGTATCGTGAAGATCATTCTGGAACGCAAGGTCCCCGTGTCCCTGTCCTTGGCCATTGGCGCGGCCGCGAAGGCCCTGCTGACACACCCGCCCAAGAAGGCCTTCACGCCGCAGCAGGAGGCCCAGGTCTTAGAATTTATCCTCGACCGTGCGCGCTTCATCTTGCGAGAGGTTTCGGGCTATGCTTACGATGAAGTAAACGCGGTTCTGCGCGCCGGCTCAGACGACCTCGTCGACGTCGAGAAGCGCTTGCGTGCGCTCAAGGCTATCCGCAAATCGCGGAACTTCGAGCCGCTCGCCGTTTCCTTCAAGCGCATTCGCAAGATCCTTGAGAAGGCGAATCTTCCCGAGGACCAGTTGCGAAGCGTGAACAGGGAACTCTTCGAGAAGGAAGCCGAGAGGGAACTGCACGCCGCCGTGCGCAAGGCTGCCGCGAAGGTTGGTGAAGACAAACGCGCGGGGCGGTATCAGGAAGCGCTGGAAGAAATCGCCGGTCTGCGCAAAGTGGTCGATCAGTTTTTTGTGGAGGTGATGGTGATGGCCGAGGACGAAGCCATGAGGAAAAACCGCCTGGCGCTGCTCGCAGAGTTGTTGCGCGAGTTCACCACCATCGCCGATTTCTCGGAACTCGGCGGGGAAGAGGCGCGCTAGGGCAGCAGTCCCTGGAGTGCGGCAGACGGGCTGCCGCTTTTTCAGTTGGTCGAAGCTGGTTGAATTGCAAAAGCGGAAGCAAGGCTTTCGCACTCCAAGAGCCCGAGGAAATTAAAGTTTTACTTGAGGTATTGATTCTGGGTTTTTAGCGACAGGTTTCTTCGGAAAAATGTCGGCGCGCCGACATTTCGTACTCCAAACTCAAATGAGTGCGGCAGTGCCGGCGCGAATTCGTAGAAGTTGTAGTGGCCAGTCTTTAGACTGGCGGGTTTGACATGAGGTTCTCGACAAGGACGACCTCAAGCGTGTCATTCCGAAAACTGTAGTTGCCTACCTATTGCAGGCAGGCTCGGAATGACATCGATCTGTTTCTTTCCGACAACTGTCAGACAACCGAAAAGCCGGCCACTACTACCGCAGGAAAAACTACAAGTGAGGCGTACCGTGAAAAAGTGGGTCTATTTCTTTGGTGCAGGCAAAGCAGAAGGCGATGGCGAGTGGCGTGACTTGCTCGGCGGAAAGGGCGCGGGTCTCGCGGAGATGACCAGAATCGGTCTCCCTGTCCCGGCTGGGTTCACCATCTCGACGGAAGCCTGCGACTACTTCTATAAGAACAACAAGAAGTACCCAGCCGAATTGAAAAAGCAGGTGCTGGACAACGTCGCCAAGCTTGAGAAGGCCACGAAGAAAAAGCTCGGCGATCCGAAGAACCCGCTGCTTGTCAGCGTACGCTCCGGCTCGGCGCGTTCCATGCCGGGGATGATGGAAACGATTCTGAATCTCGGCTTGAACGACAATTCCGTCCAGGGGCTCGTCGCGGCCACCGGCAATGAACGCTTCGCCTACGACGCCTATCGCCGCTTCGTGCAGATGTATTCCACCGTCGTGATGGGCCTATCCAAAGAAGACCTCGAACACCGCCTGCGCGCGATGAAGCAGCGCCTTGGCGTGAAGGAAGATACCGCGGTTCCGGCGAACGGCTGGAAGGAGTTAGTCGCCGAATACAAGCAGTACTTCAAGCAGCAAGCCGGCAAGGATTTCCCCAATGATCCGCTCGAACAGTTGTGGGGCGCCGTCGGCGCGGTGTTCGGCTCCTGGATGGCGGAAAAAGCCGTGACCTACCGCCGCGTGGAAAAGATCACCGGACTGCTTGGAACGGCCGTAAACGTCGTGCAGATGGTCTTCGGTAATACCGGCGAGGGTTCCGGCACCGGCGTGTGCTTCACACGCGACCCGAGCACCGGCGAGAAGATTTTCTATGGCGACTACCTCTCGAACGCGCAGGGAGAAGACGTCGTGGCCGGCATCCGCACTCCCGTCCATCTGACCGAACGGGCAAAGGTGATGCC
>Ga0307478_10001264_pt1 | contig 22542 bp, 18 predicted proteins | sample atmos_gasesECM4C_2_FD_203713 | JGI IMG/M metagenome (GOLD analysis project Ga0307478, IMG submission 203713) | Hardwood forest soil microbial communities from Morgan-Monroe State Forest, Indiana, United States - atmos_gasesECM4C_05 | ecosystem: Environmental > Terrestrial > Soil > Temperate... | reverse complement strand
TTTTTCCTTCTTTTGTTTTCGGAGTTTCCCACTGCTATATATCGCTCACTTCACTAGGTTCTGTTTAACACCGTAAATAATCACACTTGCCCCAACTGCTATATAGGTCTATACTCCCCGACACTTTGCATCTCCCTTCGAAAGGACCCTCCCATGAACACACCCAGGCTCCCGCGCACCCTAATCCTCCTTGCCACGAATCTCGTTCTGATTCTGACCCTCTGCGCCGTCTCTCTCGCTCACGATGACGGCCGTAAGGTTGTCGGCGGATACTTCGAGGAATGGAGCATCTATTTCGCGAACTTCAACATCGCGAACTTGCAGGCCAACGGAGTCGCCGAGCGCCTCACTCACCTGACCTATGCCTTTGGCGGCGTGAACAACACCGGCTGCTACATCGCAGATTCCTGGGCCGACTTTCAAAGCCCCTACCTGCCCACCATCACCGGTCCCTACACCGGGCCTCTCTACGGCAACTTCGCGGCGCTGCTCCAGTTGAAGCAGCTCCATCCCAATCTCAAAGTTCTGATCTCCCTCGCAGGCGCGCCCGGATTCTCCGCCGCCGCTGGCACCGACGCCACCCGTCAGGCCTTCGTCGCTTCCTGCATCGACCTGTTCATCAATGGCAACGTGGCCCCGGGAATTTCGGCCGCCGGTGTATTCGACGGTATCGACATTGACTGGGAGTTCCCTGCCGCGTCCGACACCACGAACGCCACCGCCCTGATGCGCGAATTCCGATCGCAGCTCAACGCCCTTGGCCGCGCCAACCACCACCATTACCTCTTGACCATGTTCGGCCCCGCCGGCCAGCAGAACTTCTCCAACATCGAGCTGGCCAAGGTGGCGCGCACGCTCGATTTCTACAACGTGCAGGGCTACGACTTCCACGGCACCTGGGAGACCTCGACCAATCACGCTTCGCCGCTTTTCGACAGCCCCCAGGACCCCGACCTCGCCGATAACTTCGACATCGACTACACCATCCAGGCTTATCTCCAGGCCGGCGTGCCCGCTCGCAAGCTGGTGCTCGGCATCCCGCTCTACGGCCGCGGCTGGACCGGCGTGCCCGACGTCAAGCACGGCCTCTACCAGACTTCCACCGGCCCCGCGCCGTTCGAGCCAGCCGACTTCCTGCAAACTCCCGGCGTCGAGACCTATCTCACCCTGTCCACTGCCACCAGTTCCGGATATCAGCGCTACTTCGATCGCCACCGCCTTGCCGTCTGGCTCTACAACTCCTCCACCCAAACCTTCTGGACTTACGACGATTCCACCACTGTCCGTCTGAAGACGATCTACATCAACCACGGCCGCCTCGGAGGCGCCTTCGTCTGGGCCCTCAAAGACGACGACGTAAACGCCACGCTCATCAAGGCCATGGCCTCCGGCCTCAGCCAGAGAGAATAGTTATGCGAGATGCGGGAAGCGACGAAGGCCTGACGGGTGGCGCCGGCAGCGGCGGCGGAGAATCCCGCCCCTGCAAGGGAGATCGGAACCCTTAGATTGCGATGGAACTGCTTCAACTGAATGGTTCGACAAAACTGGATAGTTAGCGGACTCAATAGTTAAAGCAACGCTTTAAGCCGGCAGTACTTGAAGTTGGCCAGCGCCGCGTTTGCGAACTTCGCGGCCTGCGGTTCGCGCTTTGCACTAATAGCCTTTTGCTGCGTTCTTATCGATGGGAAGCCTTTCTCTGCGCTCTCTGCGCGAGTCCTCTGCGTCTTCTGCGCTTTAAGATTTCTCCTGGTCTGGACTTGGTCCTTAGTGACTCTTCCTGTCCTCTGTGGTCCACCAGTTTTGGGGCAAAGTGAAGCGCGAGACCACCGAGGAAAAGTCGACGCCGATTCTTGAAGTATTACTTTAGAGATGTCCGGCTCGATCCCTCGCAGAGCACAAACCGTCACCGGGCTGCGGGCACCGCCGGCTCTGTCGCCAACACGATCTTCGGATGGAACAGCGTACCCGCGACGCGGGTCGCCACTGCAATCAGCTCGCTCTGCCCGTAGAAAACCTTCACCTGCTTGGACCGCGAGAATTCCGGCAGGTTCACCGCCCGCCCGGAGCGAATGTGCGCCGCGATCTCATCCGTCGCCGTCACCGACGGCATCCCCGGCAGCAGCTTCCGCGCATGCACGCAAACCTCGTCGCTCTTCCCTGCCCCCCACGCCGACTCGACTTCCTCGATCGTGTGCGCGTCGCCGATCGTGAACTCCGCTACTCCAGTCCGCCGCAGCGACTCGAGGTGCCCGCCGCATCCGACCAGACGCCCGAGGTCATGCGCCACCGAACGCATATAAGTCCCCGAAGCCACCCGCGAACGGAAGTGCGCCCGCTCCTCCTCAAACGTACTGATTTCGAACTCATGGATCTCTACCCGCACTGGCGCGAGATCCACCTCTGTTTTCTTGCGCGCCAGCTTGTAGGCGGGCACTCCGTGAATCTTCTTCGCCGAGAACGGCGGAGGCGTCTGCTCCACCACACCACAAAAATCCTTCGCCAGTTTCTGCAGTTCCGCGAGCGACGTGCTCACTGCCTGCGGCGGCCCGATCGGATCCCCCTCCGAGTCGTAAGTGTCGGTCGCAAACCCGAAGCGAATCGTCCCTTCATACGTCTTCTCCGACGCCGTGTAGAACTGCGCCAGCCGCGTCAGATTGCCGATCACCAACGGCAGCACTCCTGTCGCCAGGGGATCGAGCGTCCCCAGGTGTCCAACCGCGCGCTGCTCCACGATCCGCCGCACGCGGTTGACCACGTCGTGCGACGTCAGCCCACCGGGCTTGTCGATAATCAGGACAGCGTTCATGAGAGAATCCCAGTTTACTGTTTTCTGACAGCTTGCGTTCTGATTCCTTATGTTTCCTCTGCGCGACGATCAACCCGTTTTCAGTACTCCCTACATAAACTACTTCCTGATCGCGCTCAACTTGCTGATCTCATTTTTCGAATGGCAATTGGGCTGGCAAAGCCGCGCCCTGCATTCTCTGATTGCGCAGTTCGGCGCCATTCCGCGTGTGGAGATCGGCCTGCTCACCGGGACGCCCGTATTCAGCCCGGTCGCAGCCCTGCTCCCCCTCGTGACATCCATGTTCCTCCACGGATCGTGGGAACACGTCCTCGGCAATATGTGGATGCTCTGGTTGTTCGGCGACAATATCGAGGACTATCTCGGTCACTTCGCCTACCTCGTGTTCTACCTGCTCAGCGGCGTCGCCGCCATGCTGACGCACATTATGTTCAACGCGAACTCGCAGATGCCGGCTATCGGCGCCAGTGGTGCAATTGCCGGAGTGATGGGAGCCTACCTGGTCCTTTACCCTCGAGCTCGCGTGCTCACCTGGATTTTCATCCTGATCATCCCGATCCCTGCGTGGGTCTGGCTGGTTATCTGGGCGGGGGAGCAATTTCTGCTGGGTGCACAGTCGTCGCTATCCTACGCAGGCCGTGCCGCCGGCGGCGTTGCCTTCTGGGCCCACGTCGGTGGTTTTGTGATCGGCATGTTGATGATCAAGCTCTTCCCCCAACGCCGCCACCGCTATCGCTACGGAACCTGGTGAATCGACCCATTTCCCATCCCAAGCTTTCTCATCTCTAGCTTTGTCATCCTGAGCGAAGCGAAGGACCTATGCGTTTCTCCTGAGGCGCCCGCCCTAGGGCAAGCACCATCTCACGCCGGCCTTCTGGCTCGGAACCACCCGACGTCCTTACAGCGTTCCCGCTGTCGGCAAAATGGTCAGTTCTTCGACCGTGCTGTCCGCGGGCAGTATCAGCACACTCACCAATGCCTGCGCCACGGTTTCCGCCGACATCATTTTCTTGCGCGGCGCCTCCGGCCACAGTGTCTCCCAGATGTTCGTATCGGTGGCGCCAGGCAACAGCGCAATCACCCGAATGCCCGCAGAGCGTAACTCTTCGCGCAACGTGTCCGTCAAACCCAGTGCACCGTGCTTCGAGGCGTTGTAAGCCGACGACCCCGCAAACACGCGCTTGGCCGCAATCGAGAGATTGTTCGCGATGATGCTTCCCTTCCGCATCAGTGGAAGCATTTCCCGCGTGACCAAGAACATCCCGGTCAGATTGGTGTCGACAACGCTTTTCCACTGATGATAAGGAAGCTTCAACAGCGGCAGGTTTGGCTACCCAATTCCCGCATTGTTGATGAGAATATCGACCCGCCGGAACTCGCGTCGCACGCTCGCGCCCAGCGCCTTCACTGCCGCCGGATCGCGCACATCACAGGCTTTCGCCAGAACGCGAATTCCCTGACGGCTGAGTTCCCTGCCAATCTTCTCGAGCGACGGCAAGTGGCGTCCCGTAAGAACCAGGTCACAATGCTGCTTCGCCAGAGCCCGCGCGATCGCCAGACCAATACCCCGGCCGCCACCCGTGATCAACGCCACCTTTCCGCTCAGCGGGCTTGTTGCAGATTTCTTCGAGCGTCTCGGCATAGCCTCCGTTCCCTAAGGGCAAAACCGAAAAAAACAAACGTAGGAAGATTGCAGCACAAATGGAGTGAATACCGCGTCAAGCTCCCCGCTTCCTTCGCTGTCCGAAGCCTGCCCGAGCCGCCGTCGAGGGGTGGTTGTTCACATTCTTCGCGCCCTTGGCGCACCTTCGCGTTCTTTGCGGTTAAAAGCTTTTCTGCACGCCGCTAGTTCCGAATATCCGCCATCAACACCTCCACCTCGGCCTTCAAATCCGCCGTCAGCGGCAGCAGCGGCAATCGCACTGGACCGCCAAAATACCCGTTCAAATCCATCGCATACTTCGCCCCCGGAATGCTGAGGCCCCCGACAATCCGCTCTGCCGCTTTCGCGATCCGCTCCTGCTTCAAGCGTGCCAGCTCGAAGTCACCTTCCTTCCACGCAGCATAAATTTCGTAGCAGGCTGTCGGCGCCGGATCGGCAAACGCCAGGATCGCTCCCACTGCGCCGGCTTGCAGCGACGGCTCCAACTTGTTCGCCGCTCCCACCAGGACCTGGAACCCGACTTCCTTCTGCCGCGTCTTCAACCCACCAACCACGCTCACCGCTGCCGACGACGGTTTCCCTCCGAGCGCGCCCACCGGCACCAGCTCTCCGCCCTTGCCCGAGCCTTCGGTCGCCGCCTTCACCATCCGTACCGTCACCGCCTCAAACGTCTCCGTCACCGTCGCGCTGCGTTTCACCTGGCGCGTCCCTTCCACCATCTTGCGCGCTTTCTCCACATCCCCGCTCGACTCTTTTATCCCGATCACATTCGGATGCTCCGCCAGCTCGATCACCAGTTCGGTCGGAATGTCGTACCCCGTCGCCTGCGGAAAGTTGTAGATGATCACCGGCAGCGGCGACCGGTCCGCCACCATCCGGTAAAACGTGAGCATGTTCAGCGGCTTCATCTGCCCCTTGTAGTAATGCGGCGTCCGCACCATAGCCACGTCGTAGCCCAGCTCCGCCGCATACTCAGTCAGCCGCAACGTCTCCGTCGCCGACTCGATCCCCGTGCCCGCAATCAGCACCTTGGCATTCGCGGCCGCGTCGCGCGCCGTCTTCAGCACTTCCCGCCGCTCTTCGTCCGACAGCAAAATCGCCTCGCCGGTTGACCCCAGCACCACAATCCCCGCCACCGGTGTGCGCGAATAGCGCTCTACGTTAGACTCCAGCTTTTTGAAATAAACCTTGCCCTCGGGATAGAACGGCGTAGTAATCGGAGGAAAAATTCCGGAAAGTAACATAAAGGCAGTCCTCAGCTGTTACTCATCAGTCAAAAGCACCGCGACCTTAGGGTATCAGTGTTCCCATGTATTCTGTCATCCTGAGCGGAGATGCGGCGAATGCCGCATCGTAGTCGAAGGACCCCGCGTCCACGGACGGTACCGCCAGCCGATCGAAGTATTTTCACCACCTACGCTAACCGCACGGGCTATACACTTTCCCAGCCGGATCCACTTCGATCCGGAACTGATCCTCATTTCCCACGAAAAATCTTTGTATTGAAGATACACCGCCCGAATCGACGGCAATCTTCTCCACCACCTCTCCCCAGATCATCCCGCCCTTACACCACCCGGCATTCGACAGCGCCTGCCGCTGATTTCCCGAGTAGAAAAAGAACTGATCCTGCGCCCACCCCTCCGGCAAATCCGACGACGTCCGCGCCGTTCCATCCCGCCCCACTCGCACCACAAGGTACTTCCCTTCCCGCGGCAACGGCGGCGCCCCCGCCGCCCGGTACTCCACCCGCACCCACCCCAGATATCCCGCCGGAATCAGAAACCGCGACGGTGGCCGCCGATGCAGAAATAAATCCGCCACAAACGGCCCATAAACAAAAACGCCCACCAGCACTGGCAGGCTCACCATCAAAATCGCAATCGTCCCCGCGCGGACTTTGGCCACTAAGCGATCCCCATCACCTCAGTCATGAAAGTCACTCAAACCTTGCGAAGCCGTCCCTTGCTCTCTTCGCGTCCGGAGGCTGCCCTGAGCGAAGTCGAAGGGCGGTTAAAGCCGTTCTCTGCGCACTCCGCGAAATTCTTCCCGCTCTCTGCGTTCTAAGATTCTAGCTGGTAGCGAAACGCTACCTCTTCCCCGCCACCCGCTCCGCATGCAGATGCTGCAACGCCTGCACCCGCACCTCGCCCCTTTGCAATGCCGCAATCCCCTCCGCCGCTGCTCGCGCCGCCGACAGTGTCGTAATCGTCGTAATCCGCGCCGTCACTGCCGCCCGCCGGATCGCCTTCTCGTCAAACCACGGCTCGGCCCCATGCGGTGTATTCACGATCAGCTGAATGCGATCGCCCTTGATCAGATCCACCACATTCGGACGCCCTTCTTTCACCTTGTAGACGCGTTCCACGCTCAGCCCCGCGTCTTCAATAATGTCGGCCGTCCCCGCCGTCGCCACCAGCTTGAATCCCATGTCGGCAAACCGCCGCGCCACCTCCGCCACGCCGGCCTTGTCATGATCGGTTACGCTGATGAACACCGATCCCTGCGTCGGTAATTTCTGCCCCGCCGCAATCTGAGCCTTCGCAAACGCCTCGCCGAAATTGTCCGCGACGCCCATCACCTCGCCGGTTGACCGCATCTCCGGCCCCAGCACCGTGTCTACGCCCGGGAACTTGCTCCACGGAAACACCGGCGACTTCACGTAATACCCCCGCCCCGTATCCAGGTCGGTCCCGCGCTCCACATACTCGGACAAAAACTCGCGCAGCTTTCGTCCGGTCATCAACCGCGACGCAATCCGCGCCAGCGGCACCCCTGTCGCCTTCGACACGTACGGCACCGTGCGCGACGCCCGCGGATTCACCTCCAGCACATACACCTTGCCCTCCGACCCATTTCCGCTGAATCCGTACGCCGTCCGCGGAATGGCAAACTGAATATTCATCAGCCCGACCACTTTCAGCGCCCGCGCCAGCTTGAAGGTGTAATCCCGCATACGCTGTAGCAGGTGTGCCGGGATATCCACCGCCGGCAGCACGCAGGACGAATCTCCTGAGTGGATCCCTGCTTCCTCGATGTGCTGCATGATCCCGGCGATCACCACATCTTCGCCATCCGACAGCGCATCCACATCCACCTCGACCGCGTCCTCCAGGAAGTGATCGATCAGCACCGGACGGTCCTGCGAATACTCGACCGCCTCCTTCATATAACGGGTGACCGTGTCCTCGTCGTAGGCAATCACCATCGCCCGCCCGCCCAGCACATAGGAGGGTCGCACCAGCACCGGGTATCCGACCCGCTTCGCGCCCTCGACGGCCTCCTCCAGAGACGTCGCCATCGCGCCCGGCGCCTGCGGAATCTCCAATTCATCCAGAAGCTTGCCAAAGCGCTTGCGGTCCTCGCACAGATCAATCGACTCGGGCGACGTCCCGATAATCGGCACCCCCGCCGCCTTTAACGGCAAAGCCAGGTTCAGCGGAGTCTGCCCGCCAAACTGCACGATCACGCCCACCGACGCCCCACCCGACGCCTCGTGCTCGTACACCGCGAACACATCCTCCAGCGTCAACGGCTCGAAGTACAGCCGGTCGCTCGTGTCGTAGTCCGTCGACACCGTCTCCGGATTGCAGTTGATCATCACCGTCTCGAACCCATCCTCATGCAGCGCGAACGACGCGTGACAGCAGCAGTAATCGAACTCAATTCCCTGCCCGATGCGGTTCGGCCCACTCCCCAGGATGATCACTTTCTTCTTAGCCGTCGGAGCCGCCTCGTCCTCATCCTCATAGGTCGAGTACAGGTACGGTGTGTAGCTTTCGAACTCAGCCGCGCATGTGTCCACCCGCTTGTACACCGGGTGCACGTGGTGCTTTTTCCGCAGGTGCCGCACTTTCTCCGGTGCCCCTCTGCCCTCTAGCCGCCAGATCGTCGCCAGCCGCGCATCCGAGAAGCCCATGCGCTTGGCGTCCCGCAGCACTTCCGCTGGCATCGACTCCATCGGATGCTTCTCCAACTCCAACTGCATGTCGTTGATCTCTTTCAGCTGGTACAGAAACCACGGATCAATCGACGTCACCTTCGCCAGTTGCTTCACCGTGTAGCCCTGTCGCAGCGCATAGCGCACGTAACTCAGCCGCTCCGGATGTGGCGTCACCAATCTCTGCGTCAGTATCTTCGGCTCGATCTTCTCCGACCCGGCCTTTCGCCCCGTGTCGAGCGCCCTCACGCCCTTGAGCAGCGCCTCTTTGAATGTCCGCCCGATGGCCATCACTTCGCCCACCGACTTCATCTGCGGCCCCAGGCTCTCGTCCGCGCCGGGAAACTTCTCGAACTGCCACTTCGGGATCTTCACCACCACATAGTCGAGCGTCGGCTCAAACGATGCCGGGGTCTTGCGCGTAATGTCATTCGGAATCTCATCCAGCGTATAGCCCACCGCCAGCTTCGCCGCAATCTTCGCGATCGGAAACCCCGTGGCCTTCGACGCCAGCGCCGACGATCGCGACACCCGCGGATTCATCTCGATCACCACCATGCGTCCGGTCTCGGGGTTCACGCCGAACTGAATGTTCGACCCGCCCGTCTCCACGCCGATCTCGCGAATCACCGCAATCGCCGCATCTCGCATGGCCTGGTACTCGCGGTCGGTCAGCGTCTGCGCGGGCGCAACGGTAATCGAGTCGCCCGTGTGCACACCCATGGGATCGAAATTTTCAATCGAGCAGATGATGATGACGTTGTCCCTCAGATCGCGCATCACCTCGAGCTCGTACTCTTTCCACCCCAGCACCGATTCCTCAATCAGCGCCTCATGCACCGGCGAAAGATCGAGTCCGCGCGCCAGCAACTCCATGAGCTCTTCGCGATTGAACGCGATGCCGCCCCCGGTTCCGCCCAAGGTAAACGACGGCCGGATGATGACCGGAAACCCGATCTTCCCCGCAAACTCGAGCCCGTCTTTGAGATTGTTCACCAACGCCGACTTCGGCACATCGAGCCCGATCTTCTGCATCGCGTCTTTGAAGAAGAGCCGGTCCTCAGCCTTCTTGATGGCCGCGATGTTTGCGCCAATCAAATGCGCGTTGTACTTGTCGAGCACGCCGCCGTCGGACAACTCGACCGCCAGGTTCAAAGCCGTCTGCCCACCGACCGTCGGCAAGATGGCAAACCCCGCGCTAGGCGAGAGCTCGCGCTCGATGCGAATGATCTCTTCCAGATACTCCCGCGTAAGCGGCTCGATGTAGGTCCGATCGGCGATCTCCGGATCGGTCATGATGGTCGCCGGATTCGAGTTCGCCAGCACCACCTCATAGCCCTCCGCCTTGAGAGCCTTGCAGGCTTGCGTCCCCGAGTAATCAAACTCCGCCGACTGCCCAATCACAATGGGCCCCGACCCCAAAATCAAAATCTTCGAGATGTCATTTCTTCGTGGCATCTTTTATTTGGAACCCTTCACGATCGAGCCGTTGCTTTGAAAGGGCGCGCCCTTAGGCGCGCCCTCACGCTCCTCAGAAGACGAGGATTTTAGCCTCCGGAGTTCATCACCGAGTTCCAATCGACCGTTAGCCTTGACCATGAATTAGCCTTGAAAGGGCGCGCCTTTAGGCGCGCCGTAAAGCTCCCCAGAAGACGAGGGCTTCAGCCCCTGAGGTACACAGTCGAGTTCGAACCTTCCGCTCGCGGAAGAATACGGATACTCCTCGGGCCTCTCACACAACCGCTTCCGCACTGGATTCTGCCGAATATAACTTCCATGCACCCGATAATCGCTCCCATCGCGCACGCGATGATCCGAAAATCCCTTCTGCCACACTTCCATATTCGAGCCCAATTCCTTCTTCACACGATACGAGAACCCGCCCTTGATGAACTGCACCGCCTTCTCCAGACTGGTTAAAGGCGTAATGAGTACATGCAAATGATCGGGCATGACTACGAACTCATGCAGCAAATACGCCGACCCGCGATAGTGATAAATCCTCTCGATCAGTAACTCCGCCCAACGTTCATTTCGAAAAAGATCCCGCCGCTCCCACGTGCTCGTCGTGACCATGTAGGTCTGATGCGTCTTAGTCGCATGCTCCCGAACCGGTCTCAACTCCGAACCTCAGGGGCTGAAGCCCCGCTCTCCACCATGTCTTGCGGCGCGCCTGAAGGCGCGCCCTTTCAAAGCTATTCATCCCTTCTTCAATCTGGCGCGACCTTCGGGAAAGAACCACGCGAGGGCACCGCCGAATATCCCGCCTTCGAAGACTGTAATCGGCCAAAACCAAATCACACGCCACTCAGGATATGCCCTCAGAATGACAACGAATGCTAGCGAATGGATCGTGAGTAGGGCAGCGATGACCACCCAAAAGGTCCAGTGACTCCAACGCCTCCTTGAAAGCTTCACTGTGATCCAGAACAGGAGGCCCGTATACCCTACAAAACCTATCCAGGATCCTGTAATCTTGTCTGCGATGCCGAAGTGAATACTGAGCGCAAAGAAGAGCGCAAATACGGTAAGGGCGGCAATTGCGAGCCCGAAGTACAGCAACAGGCGTCGAAGAACCCAGACGACCGTTCTTTCTTCAGGCTTGACGTCCGCTGCGGGAACCCTCACCCCTTCCCCTCCTCCATCATCTTCACAAAATCCTTAAACAGATAATGCGAATCATGCGGCCCCGGCGCCGCCTCCGGGTGATACTGCACGCTGAACAGCGGTAGATTCCGATGCCGCAAACCCTCCAGCGTGTTGTCGTTCAGATCGATGTGTGTCAATTCCACTTCGCTCTGCGGCAGCGAATCCGGATCGACCGCGAAGTTATGGTTGTGCGCCGTGATCTCGATCTTCCCCGTTCCCAGCTGTTTCACCGGATGGTTTCCGCCGTGGTGACCGAACTTCAGCTTGTAGGTCTTCCCGCCCAGCGCCAGCCCTACCAGCTGATGCCCCAGGCAAATCCCGAAAATCGGCTGCCGCCCCATCAGCCGCCGAATGTTGTCCACCGCGTAGCTGCACGGCTCCGGATCCCCCGGCCCATTCGACAGGAATACTCCATCCGGCTTCAGCGCCAGCACGTCCTCAGCCGGCGTCTGTGCTGGCACCACCGTCACCTTGCAACCCTCCCCGCGCAGCTTGCGCAGGATGTTCTGCTTGATTCCATAGTCATACGCCACCACGTGAAAACGCGCCGGCTCGTCCTTCACCCCGACGACCGCGACCGGCTCATGCGAACGCTCGCCAACCTCCCAAACATACGGCCGCGTCGTACTCACCACTTTCGCAAGGTCGGTCCCATCCATTTTCGGAATCGACAGCGCCTTCGCCACCAGCTTCTCGGGATCGTTCTCGATCGTCGAGACCACCCCGCGCATCACGCCGTGATCGCGCAAATGCCGCACTAGAGCCCGTGTATCGATATCGGCCAGCACTGGAATCTTGAACTGCTCCAGATATTCTTCGGCGACCTGCTGCGAGCGCCAGTTCGAGCTCACCCTCGAGAACTCGCGCACGATCAGCCCCTCGATGTACGGATGGATGGCTTCGTTGTCTTCTGGATTGGTGCCGTAATTCCCGATCTCGGGATTGGTCAGAACAACAATCTGCCCCGAGTAGGAAGGATCGGTGAAAATTTCCTGGTAACCGGTGATGGAAGTATTAAAAACGACTTCCCCGTAGCATTCGCCTTTGGCGCCGTAACCTTTGCCTCGAAAGATGCGCCCATCTTCAAGGGCAAGGATTGCTTGCATTCCTGCTCCCGGGATTGGATTTTAGAGATTCTAGCAGGGATGCCCTGTTCCTCCAACGCCTATACCGCTTCTTCCCGCATCATTTCTGTGGATAATCGCAATCAGAGTTGCGGATCACCGAACTCGGCCTACTCGATCGCGAACCAATCAATCGCTCAGAGCCATCGGCGTGAGACCTGAGACCAGTCAGTTGTGATCTCTGACCGGTGACCTGTCTATCTCAGCCGCCCCAGCTTCTCCATCGGCCAGTACCCGAACACAGCCTTCCCGTAGATGTAGCCTTCCTTCACTGGCCCGAAATCCCGGCTGTCGTTCGACATGCTCCGATGATCGCCCAGCATGAAGTAGCTAAGCGGTGGCACCACCGTCTCCGGATACGACCGTTCATCCGCATACATCGCGGGCACGTAATCTTCTTCAATCGGGGCACCATTCACGAACACCTGCCCCGCATCGATCCGGATCCGGTCACCGGCCACACCGATCACCCGCTTGATGTAACTCTTCGATGGGTCCCGCGGATAGCGGAACACCACAATGTCCCCGCGCTCAATCGGCTCCCAGCGGTACACGAACTTGTTGACGAATATCCGCTCCTGGTCGTCGAGCGACGGCATCATGCTCGTGCCCTCGACCTTCACCGGCTGGTACAGAAAAATAATGATGAATGCCGAAATTGCCAGCGAGATGATCAGGTCGCGCGCCCACACCGCCAGTACCGGTGCGGCACGTCTCGATGGGGCGGTGTTCGCGCCCCGCGGCTCACTTTGTGGGACCCAGACGGGCTCTCGCATACCTTTGCCCAATTCTAATATGGAACCCCCAATTTCCGACCAACTTAGCTTGCCACCCCCCTCGTTCCATCCTTAGCCCGCTGGCCCCTCGTCCAATGCCCTTTCGTGGTGCCCCGCAGGTCGCGCCCCTCGCCTCCTCGGGTTACAATAGTCCGACGAGGTTACCGTTCCCCTATGCTCAAGCGTGCATTCCTGTTAGCGTTCGTTTTCCTGGTTACGCTCACCGTTTCCGCCCAATGGGCAAACCAGGAAGATCAGGGAGTCCCGGCCTATAACGCCGCTCCTCCCCCAAAGACCAAGAAGCTGCCGCCGATCCTTCCCAAAGATAGTCTTTGGGCCGAAAACGCGCAGTACCCCTACCAGACCCACGCTTATGAGCTCGCGGCCAAAATCCCAAACGTGATCCATCAGCAGCCCTGTTACTGCTACTGCGACCGCGGCATGGGCCACAACAGCCTGCATAGCTGTTTTGAAAACACTCATGGCGCTCAGTGTGAAGTTTGCCTGAAGGAGCTCTACTACTCCTACGCCCAGACCAAGAAAGGCAAGACCGCCGCGCAGGTTCGCCAGGGCATCATCAAAGGCGAGTGGAAGCAGGTCAACCTCGAAACTGCTGCCGAGATGAATTAGCGTTTGCACACCCAGGGGTTTGACGCGCTCCCTTCGACACGCGTATAAAACCCTGCTCGGAAAAACCCGCGGAGTCCTGGGGTGAATTGAAAGGTTGGTTCTCCAATTCCTCGAATTCCCGGCTCGCTCGCGAACCAGTTGAACGTTTCCGTCGTAAGCAGCACAATTAAGGAGTAGTTACGAAAACCACAGGACGAGTTTTGCAAATGGCTCAAAAACCTATCCCTAAAAAATCTGTGGCCGACGATCCCCGAGTCGCACAGGCCGTCCAGAACTATGAAACCGGTTTGCGCGCCCTGCAGGAGCACAAGTTCGACAAGGCGAAGGCGCACTTCCAGAAGGTCATCGGCGGCACCAGCAAAGAACTCGCCGACCGCGCCAATGTCCACTTGAACACTTGTAACCAGCACCTGGAGAAGGTCACCTACCAGTTCAAAACGGCCGAAGAACACTTCGACTACGCCGTCTCGCTCATGAATCTTGGCGACTATGTCCAGGCCCGCGAGCATCTCGAAAAGCTCCAGAAGCAGTCCCCGACAGCCGACTACGTTGTCTACGGTCTGGCCGCGCTCGACTGCATGACCGGACATGTCGAAGACTCGCTGCGCAATCTCGACGAGGCCATCCGCCTCAACCCGACGCTGCGCTTTCAGGCCCGCAACGACTCCGACTTCCAGAATCTTTCCGAGGATCCCCGCTTCACCGAGTTGCTCTATCCCGATCCCGGAGCCGAAACCGTCGCCGAAACCACCCTTCCCGACGAAGAGAACTACTAGGGATCTCGATGGATTCTCAGCAGCGGACAACCCCGCTCCCGCGGGAGAACCCCGCCTCAACCGCAGCCCTCCGTGTCGTCGCCATCGGCGGAGGCACCGGTCTGTCCACACTCCTCAAAGGTCTCAAAAGCTTCGTTCCCGCGCCCGGCGAAGCCTTCCGCCCCTCGACCGGCGGCCCTACCATCAGCGAACTCAGCGCCATCGTCACCGTCAGCGACGACGGCGGCTCCAGCGGACGCCTCCGTAAAGAACTCAACATGCTCCCCCCGGGCGACATTCGTAACTGCATCGTCGCCCTGTCCGAAGATGCCGACTTGCTCTCCCAGCTCTTTCGCCACCGCTTCGACAAAGGTTCCGGCCTTGAGGGCCACAGCTTCGGCAACCTCTTCCTCGCCGCGCTTACGTCCATCACCAACGACTTCGCCGAGGCGGTCCGCCTCTCTTCCGAGATTCTCCTTACCCGCGGCCACATTTATCCCGCGACCACCTCCAACATCGAACTTGAAGCGTTACTTGAAGATGGCACCCGCGTCCGTGGCGAAACCAAAATCACCGCCAGTAAAGGACGCATCCAGGAACTGCTCCTGATCCCGCCCGACGTCGAGCCTCTTCCGCAGACTCTCGAAGCTATCGCTCGAGCCGACGTCATCACCATCGGCCCCGGCTCGCTCTTTACCAGTCTCATCCCCAACCTGCTGGTCAAAGGCATCGCGCAGGCCATCGTCAACTCGCCCGCCATCAAGGTCTATATCTGCAACCTCATGACGCAGGCCAACGAAAGCCTCGGCCTCACCGCCGCCGACCACATCCGCGCCCTCAACCGCCACGCCCAGGCCCAACTCTTCGACTACGCCCTGATCAACCGCACTCCGGCCTCCGATGATCTGAAAGCCAAGTACGCCCTCGAAGGCGCCGCCCAGATTGTCGCGGACCTCGAAGCTATTGAGCACCTCGGATGCTGTCCCGTCCTCGGCGACTACCTCGACGAAACCGGCCCCGCCCGCCACGCCACCGACGCCGTCGCCCGTGACGTTCTCGATATCGCCACCCAGGCCGCCACTCTCCCCCGCAAACCCACCCTCAACCCCGCCCACAATTGAGTCGTCAGTCGCGAGTTCTCAGCCGTCAGCCGCAAGCGTCAGCAGTCGGCGACAAGTGTCAGCCACCAGCCTGCTTAGCCGCAGAGAAGTGCCCCTGACCGCACCAACGTCTGCTCATCGACCTCGAATCAATCGTGAAACGGCGAACTTTCAACAAGGATTGCTAGCCTCGCTCCACCCGAAACTCAGCTTCAGGCGCATCGCCAAGTGAAGTGCGGAAAGACCCACGTTCAAAAAATCCTCCGCGATCTGACTCGAAAATTCATCGACCTGCTGCTGGTGTGTAACGTTCCCGTAATAGGCCGCTGTTAGCCTACCCCGCTGGAGGGAATATGAGCTACCGTTTGGCCAAACAAATCTCCCGGATTGCTATCGCCTCAATTGCGCTGACCATGGCGTTGTCCGCTTACGCGCAGAAGATCCGCCGGATTACGACGTTTGCTACTGGAACCGCCGTCAATGCTACGGGACCTGACTCCATCATTTTGAGCAGAAATTCCGTGTGGGTGAGCTACACCAACGGGGCCGACAGCACAGGCCTCAGCGGCAGCAGCACAGTCGTGGAGTACAAGTTGAATGGCGAGGTACGCCACACCTATTCCATCGCCGGTTCCGTTGACGGCCTTAAAGTCGATCCGAGAACCGGACACGTCTGGGCGATGCAGAATCAGGACGGCAATTCCACCCTGAGCCTGATCAATCCGAAAACGCACATCGTCACTGGCCCAATTCCCTACGCGGTAACATCGACTACGGAAGGCTACGATGATGTCGTTTTTCGGGGTAATCAGGTATTCCTGAGCTATACCAATCCAGCGAGTCCCGCCGATCCGATCATTCAGCTTCTGACCAACGGCTCTGATCCCCTGGTTGTCACCCCCATCGTGTTTCGGGGGACGAATGGCACCAATCTGGCGACGGCACAGGCAAACCAGCCCACCACCCAGAACGACCCCGACTCTATGAAACTGACGCCAACTGGAGACCTCATGCTCACCAGCGGGGATGACGGTCAACTGCTCTTTGTGGAAAAGCCTGGAAAACCCGATCAGTCGGTCAGTTTCTTGACGTTGCTTGATCCAAGCACAGGCCTTGCCGTTTCCGGCCTGGATGACGCGGTTTTCGCTACAGCCAGGGAAGGCACGTTTTATCTGGCTGATACAAGTAACAACCGGGTCCTCAAAATTGACGTTGACCACATCCCGGTGGGCACACTGTTCGCTTCAGTTGGCAGTTTGAATCAACTCACGGTGGTCGACATCCACACGGGCCTCACGACCCCATTCGTGAGCAATTTGAACGGTCCGCACGGATTAGAGTTCGTAGCCAACACAGATGACGAGAACGAACAGTAGGGTTTGGTTCGGTTAACCTCGGCCTGGTAAGAGTGAACTTTGTCGCAATTGTGGTTGGCGGGTCCGCACACCGAACAATAGGTCCGGAGCTGCCGGATACCCATGTTTGGGTGTTTTGTGCGCAAACTTGGGATTCCACAAGACCGCCCCTCAGAATTTTCATCGCATCCTTTGCGCCCCCCTTCTCGGTAAAAGCTTTTCTCTGCGCTCTAAATCATTCTCTGTGCCCTCTGCGTCCTCTTTCGAGAGAGCGTCTGCCGACACATCGGACGATAAAAGCTTGACCACTGGGGACACAGGGGAACACGGAGGAGCTAAATCATTCTTTGTGCCCTCTGTGTCCTCCGTGGTTGAAGCTCTTTTGACCGTTTCGATTCCCATCCACTCCCGATGACTAGCGACTGACGACTCCCTCCCGCTATATTTACTCCAATGCCCACACCAAATCCGCCCCGCATCGCCGTCGCCATCATGGCCGCCGGCAAAGGCACGCGCCTCAAATCCAGGCATCCGAAGGTTCTCCACGAAGTCGGCGGCAAACCTCTCCTCGCTCACGTCATCGCCGCCGCCACCAAAATCGTCCCCGCACACGACGTCTACGCCATTATCGGCCACGAAGCCGACCGCGTCCGCCAGGCCGTCGCCCAGACCGGCGTCAACTTCGTTCTGCAGGAAGAACAGCGCGGCACCGGACACGCCCTCATGGTCGCCCGCGACGCCCTCGCCCCCTACGACCACGTCATCGTCCTCTCCGGAGACGCCCCGCTCATCACGACCGCGACCATCGAGCGTCTGCGCGACTTCCATCTCCGGAAAAAAGCCGCGATGACCCTGCTCTCCGCCGAACTCGGCAATCCCACCGGATACGGCCGCGTTCTGCGCAAAACGTCCATGTCCGACGAAGTAAAAGCGATCGTTGAAGAAAAAGCTGCAACCCCTGCCCAGAGAAACCTCCGCGAGATCAACTCCGGCTTCTACGCCTTCGCCGTCAAGCCTCTCTACGCCCGCATCAGCGAACTTAAGACCGACAACCCCCACCGCGAGTACTACCTCACCGACATGGCCGTCGTCTTTACCAAAGCCAAATCGAAAGTCGCCGCGCTGAAAACTCCAAACGCATTCGAAATCCTTGGTTCCAACACCCGCGCCGAAATGATGGACATCGACCAGCGCGTTCGCCTGCAGAAAGCCCACGACCTCATGGCCGCCGGCGCCAGCATCTTCTATCCGCAAACCTGCGTCATCGACGCCGACGTCGAGATCGGCCCCGACACGGTCATCGAGCCCTTCGTTCAACTCCTCGGACGCACCCGCATCGGCAGCGACTGCCGCATCCGCTCCTACAGCGTCATCCAGAATTCCGAGATCGGCGACCGCGTCACCATCCGTCCCGGCTCCATCCTCGACGACGCCCGCGTCGCCTCCGACGCCATCATCGGCCCCTACTCGCACCTCCGCCCCGGAAGCGACATAGGAGAAGCCGCCCACGTCGGAAATTTCGTCGAGACCAAGAAGATCAAACTCGGCAAGGGATCGAAAGCCAACCACCTCACCTACCTAGGCGACGCCGATATCGGCGCCGGAGTCAACGTCGGCGCCGGAACCATCACCTGCAACTACGACGGCGTCCACAAGCACAAAACCGAAATCGGTGACGGAGTCTTCGTCGGCAGCGATTCCACTCTCGTCGCTCCCGTGAAGATCGGCAAAGGCGCCTACATCGCCGCCTCCTCCTGCATCACCGAAAACGTCCCCGATGACGCCCTCGCCCTGGGCCGCGCCCGCCAAACTACGAAAGAAGGCTGGGCCAAATCCAAGCGGGAACGATCGACCGCCGTCGCAAAGAAATAGCGCCGTCTTTTCGTTCTACGTGTCTTGACCGCCGGATTCGGCAAGTGCACTGATAACTTCCCTGCCGCATGCGATTCCCGATTACTTCGTGCGGCTTCGTGTCCTTCATGGTGAATTTGAGTTTCTTGGCGCCCTTTGCGTCCCCTTCGCGGTCGTTGCGGCAAAAGGCCTTCTCGGTACGCGGTAGTCGCAACTCGGTGCCAGCAGCCACGTACCCGACTCTTTCCCGTGGCCACTCCAAACAGCTTCTCTCCGTGCCTCCGTGTCTCCGTGGTAAATCCTCACCCCAAAATAAAAAGGCACGGAGCCCAAGCCCCGTGCCTCACGTCTTCCCTGTTGACGTTTCTACTTCGAAACCGCCGCGAACAAATCCGACTTCATCAATGCCTGAAACTGTTTGTCATCGGCCTTGAAATGCAGGGTCAGCTTCGAGCTGTCGGAATCCACCGTGAGCGCATCGATCGCCGTCTTCTCCACGGGCGACGCGTTCATCTTCTTATAGAGCATGCCCGCCTTCACCAACGACGACATGGTAGCCGCCGTGATCGAATCCGATGTGATCACATCCAGGTTGAAATTCACTCCACTCGAAAAGTCCATCGTATAGCGCGACCCCAGCAGCCGTTTCTTCACCGTGTCGTAATCGGCTACCTTCGACGCATCGCCCAGCGCCGACCTCATCATGTTCTGTGTCCCTTGCTGGTCGAGCAGACTCCACACCGGCGACCCATCCACTGCCGCCATCATGTCCGACATCTGCGAATTTGTGTCGATTGTCTGCGCGTATCCGTCGCGCGCATCCAGCGCCCCTTTCACCGCACTATCATCGCCAAACAGCAACGTATTTTCGTCGAGGAAGTTCATCACCATTCCGTTCCCCATCGAATACAAATCCGACGTCCGGTATTTCACGGGCATGATCTTTTTCATCCTCATCCGCTTCAGCACGACCTTCGCCGAAAACGAACCCTGCGCCATGCCCACGACTCTCACATTGTTCTGCTTGCCCATGCGGTAAGCGGCGAAGGTCAACTGGTCGACGTCGGTTTCCGAGTCAATACCCACACCTTTCAGCGCTTTCTCGAAATCCTTCAGACTCTGCGGCAGCACCTGCTCCTTCAATTGCATCGCGGTCGGCGAATCATGCAGCGCCCGGTAGTCCACCGAAATCAGCTGCTGAATATCGGACGGAATCACCGCCCGCGTAGAAGTTCCCAACGGCATCGCCCATACTGCCGCGCTCATCAACACCAAACCCGTCAAAAGAATCTGCTTTTTCATAAAACCTCTAGGGATTTACACACTTGGATGCCAAACCAACCCGATCCGTTAACCTGAGCCGTGTCAATTCATTGTATGCTTAACCCCATCCCGCGCAGACAAACGAAAGTACAGTCAACCCGTTGACGGACTGGACACCCACGCCCTTTAAACCCGGCCGCCGCCAGATTGTTGCCCAACATCTTCCTTCTTACATCACCTCTCAAACAAGATCGATTGTCTACAAACGACTCCGTCGTTTAATCAACCTTGTCATCCGTTTATCCAACCTTGTCATCCTGAGCGAAGTGAGGCGTCAGCCGAACGCAGTCGAAGGACCCCGTGGCTCCCGCCTTACATCGAACGTTTCATGGCATTTCCGCTCCGGAACGCCGGGATACACCTCTTCGCGCCCGGAGCCTGCTCTGAGCGGAGTCGAAGGGGACTCCGCGTTTTTCAACGTGACCACCCGACCTGAAGAATATTCTCAACCTAAGGCAGGCGCACCCTTTGTGCTCCTTCGTGCCCTCGGTGGTGGATTTACCGGTCGTCGCGAGCTTTGCGGTCAAGAGCTTTTCTCAGCGCCCTCTGCGCCGTTTCTCTGCGTCCTCTGCGTTAAAAGCTTTTCCCGAAAGCCGAAACTACTTCAACACCCCCGCCCGCTCCCGCATCTCCCGCACAAACCCCTGATCCTTCATCGATCCCAAATTAATATCCACGTTCGCCAGCGCCCCCTCGATCGCTGCCCGCGCCAGCGCCACAGCCGTCGTCAAATCCGACTTCGTATTCGGATTCGTCACCGGCCCCAGTTTCTCCGCCCACTCCCGCACCTCGCGCGCCCGCTCCGCCACGCCCAGCGGCACGCTGGTCGCTTGCTTCAACGCCGCATCCACGATCGCATCTCCGTCCGCCGCCTCGCGCGCCTGCTTGTATGCCTTCATCACTGCGTTATACGACTCGGCATCCGCATCCACCGCCGCCTTCAACTCCTCGCGCAACTGCCCAAGCCGCGCGATCGCCGCGCTCAACTCGCTTTCATGCTGCACATACGCTTTCTTCCCCCGCGACATCGCCGCCACCATGTGCGCCAGCCCCGCCGCCATCGCCCCCGCCGCAGCCGCCGCGCTCCCGCCCCCCGGAGTCGCCGTCGGCGCCGCCAGTTGCTCGACGAACGGTTCCACGCCCGCGCGCAACCCACCCACCGCCATCTTCCCGCTCATCACCGCCGCCAGCCGGTTCTCCAGAATCAGCGACGAATCGAAATTCTCCACCTGCAGAAACCACTCCGCCGCCTGCTCCAGCGCTTTCTTCGGAATCAGCCCAACGATCTCCGACGCGACCGGCATCACCCCGTACCGCGCCGCCTCGCGCTTCACCAGCTCGAACACCCGATGCACCGGCGTCTGCTCAAAATCTGTCAGGTTCATCGACACCTGCGCCATCCCCCGCACCAGAAAGCCCGCGCCCTTCACGAAGCGCATTCCGCCATTCGAGAAGCGCACCGCCTTCGCCACCTTCTTCGCTATATCCACATCCGGCGTACTCAAGAACACGTTGTAGGCGATCAGAAACTTCCGCGCCCCCACCACCGTCGCCCCTGCGGTCGGATGCACCCGCGCTTCCCCAAAATCCGGCTTCCGCGCCGGATTCGTCGCAATCTCATCCCGAATCCCCTCAAACTGGCCGCGCCGGATGTTCTCCAGGTTCGTCCGCTCCGGCTTCCGCGCCGCCGCCTCGTAGAGATACACCGGAATCTGAAACCGCTTCCAGATCTCCGCGCCCACGTGTTGCGCCATCGCCACGCAATCTTCAATGGTGACGCCATCAATCGGGATAAACGGCACCACATCCGCCGCCCCCATTCGCGGATGCGCGCCCTGATGCTTAGTCAGGTCAATCAACTCGGCGGCCTTGCCCACCCCCCGAATCGCCGCCTCCTGGATCGCCTCGCGCTCACCCACTAGCGTGATCACGCAGCGGTTGTGGTCCGCGTCCATCTCGCGATCCAGCAGATACACGCCGCCCACTTTCATCGCCTCGACAATGGCGTCGACTTTCCCCAGGTCGCGCCCCTCAGAAAAATTCGGAACACACTCCACCAGCGTAGACATAACGTGGAAGAATATAGGGATGGACGGAACCCAGGCAACTGCTGCACCCGATCAGCAACCACTTGGCACTCTATTTTGATTAGTCGTCCCGAACCGAGTGAGCCGAAATTTTGATTTGTCATCCTAAGCGGAGAGAGCCGAAAGGCGATTGCAGCGAAGAACACATGCACTTCAGCCACGACAAAAAACGAAGCCCTCTGGAGAATACTTTCGTGGATTTGTCATCCTGAGCAAAGCGAGCCGCCAGGCGAACGCAACGAAGGACCTGCTTTCCCCCGTGCCACCAGGCCACGTTCCCATCCAGCGTTTTCTTGAGCACTAAGGGCTGGGATTCCACCACCGTGTTGATCTTAGGATTTTTTATCTCTCCAGAGGCAACCCACATAAATCTTGTCAAACGCTGATAGCTGATAGCTGATAGCTGATAGCTGATAGCTGATAGCTGATAGCTGATAGCTGATAGCTGATAGCTGATAGCTGATAGCTGATAGCTGAGACCTG